>Ga0315905_10004177_pt1 | contig 14736 bp, 17 predicted proteins | sample LakEriMetagenome_5_FD_203522 | JGI IMG/M metagenome (GOLD analysis project Ga0315905, IMG submission 203522) | Freshwater fungal communities from buoy surface, Lake Erie, Ohio, United States - Buoy 4 MA121 | ecosystem: Environmental > Aquatic > Freshwater > Lake | place: USA: Lake Erie, Ohio... | reverse complement strand
CGGCTGAAAATAAAGAGAATGGATTTGTTGACAGGATGTTAGTAAGTATGCCCGAATTAGAAATTGAAAGCTATAATACAAACGAAATGGATGAAGCGACTTTATTATGGTACGAAACGTTTATAATCGGAATATATGAGCATGTTAAATTTACTTTGATTGAATACGACCAAGATGCTGAAATCGTAGTTAAAAACGCTAAAATGGATGCAGAAGCCAAAGTCGAATGGGAAAGAATCTTCAATGACATAACAAATGTGCAAAATTCAGACGATGAAAACGAGTACATGAAAAGCATGCTACCAAAACAAAAGAGTTACATACCTCGATTTGCGCTTTTAATACACATTTTAGACTACTTCATGGATGTTAAGCATAAAGACCCTTACATTGTAAATAAAGACGCAATTTTGAAGGCTGAGAAGCTAAGTAAGTATTTCATTCAAATGGCAAAGAAAGTCAAGGTAAATTCAATCGAGCATAAAGAGATTAAGGATGTTATTTACAATTCAAAAAATAAGACTAATAAGGAAAAGTTTTTAGAAATGTACACATCGAATCCTGATTTGGATAAAAAGAAGATAGCTGAAATTTTAGGCGTATCACTCCAAATGATATACAAATACATGAAGGAATAATTTTAAACCATTTTAAACCGAGTTTAAAAAATTTTTTCCTCTATAATGTACACTATCATTGATTATTAGAGAAATTTTAAACAAAAAAATTAAACCAAGTTTAAAAATAGAAAATTTAAAAAGTAAAAGTAAAAAAATAAAAAATTATCATTTTTTCAAAAGTTTAAAAAATTAGTTTAAAAATATGCTGAAACCCTTTACTACACTACATTTGAACCATTAAACCAACTTTAAACCGAGTTTAAAATGAGTTTAAAATCATAATATATAACTCATTGATTATCAATAAAAATAAATTTTAATATGAATAGAGAAACCAAAAAAAGATTTCTACAAGCCAAGCGTGAACATCTTATTAGAAAATATCCAACATGGACAGAAGATGACATCAAATCATTCAGTCATTACACAAAAACCGACAACGGAGCTAATGGTTTAACCAGGTGCATTATTGATTGGATTACATTCAAAGGCGGACAGGCTGAAAGGATTAACACAATGGGAAGACGTGTTGACAATACAAAGATAGTTAAGGATGTTTTAGGCTTTACAAGGGTAGTTGGTTCAGTTAGTTGGCAAAAGGGCACAGGAACGAAAGGGAGCGCTGATATAAGCGCAACTATCCCAATGGTAGTAAATAACATGAAAGTAGGAGTAAGTGTCAAAATAGAGGTTAAGTATGGCAAAGATAGGCAAAGCGAGGATCAAAAGAAGTATGAACATTCAATCAATGAAGCTGGCGGTATTTATGTAATCGCTCGGAATATTGATGAATTTATTGAGTGGTACGATGAAACATTTAACTAACGTGACTTATATTACACATCACAATCATTAACAAGTAAATTATATAACACATTATGCAAATAGAATTTAAGATTACAGGTGAAGACCAAAACGAATTAATGCCGTACTTTCAAGCGCAAAACAGAGATGCTTTTTTATTCGATTTATTTCATAATTTTTTCAGGCATTGGAAAAATACAGATGGCATGGTCGACATTGAATATGTTAAAGAAAAGTTATTTGAGTTAAAGAATGAACATAATATAATTTTAGTCAATTAATAATACACTAACTTTGTTTTCCAAATGAAGCTAATTGACTGATATAGTTCAAGAATATCCTATCTTAATCGAAGCTAGTAAGAAGATTACTAACAACCATGAGCTACATATGGACTTGTTACACTATGCTTTAGAGGAACTATATAGTAAGAAAAACTATGAAGAAATCATTAATAGTGGTGGCGTAAGGTTTTATGTAGTCAGAATCATGCTTACTCAATGGCGGTCGAATACAGGTCCTTTTTATAAAATGTTTTTCAATCAGAAATCAAATGAGATTAGCGAAGATATAATTGACTATAAAGAATACGACCATAATGAGCTCGAATATATCAAAGCATTAGAAGACCTGGCATGGTATGATAAAGAACTATTTAAGATATTTTCAGATAAACAACATACGATATCGAGCCTATCACGTGAAACTGGAATCCCGAGGTCAAGTGTTGACATTACCATTAAAAAAGTACGCAAAATATTACGCAAAATATGAGTAGAGTATTAGTAATCGGAGACATTCACGAACCCTTTTGTTTGGATGGCTATCTTGAACATTGTAAAAAACAATATAAGGACTTTAAATGTGATAAGGTTGTTTTCATAGGAGACATAATCGATTCACATTTTAGCTCATTTCATTCCACCGACCCCGATGGTTTGAGCGCAATAGATGAGCTTAACGCATCTATTAAGAAACTTCGCAAATGGCACAAGGCGTTTCCAAATGGAACAGTTATAATCGGCAATCATGATAGGATTGTAGCACGCAAGGCATTAGCCAACGGAATAAGCGCTAAGTGGATTAAGGAATTTAAAGATGTACTTGAAGTACCTACATGGAATTTTACAACTGATAAAATAATTGATGGAGTTTACTATGTACATGGAGAAGGCGCAACGGCAATCATGAAAGCAAAGAATCAATTTAGATCCGTGGTTGCAGGACATACACACACGAAATGCTATATCGAATATATTAACAACGTATTCGGAATGCAAGTTGGTTGCGGAGTGGATGCGAAGGCTTACGCTATGGCATACGCAAAGAATTACGCACCGCCACAAATAGCGTGCGGAGTGGTTATTGATGGTAAATTGCCTATTATAATTAAAATGCACTAAAATATATATTTACTACTATGAAATGGAAATTTGAAAATATAGACATTATATTCACTTGCAACGAATCAGACTTTGAACGTACAAGTAATTATTCACGAAATAAACTAAAAACTGATGATAGAATTATTATTATTGACGGCGCTAATATCGATGGGAACGATAGCACTAATATTGAATCCGATATATGCGAAAGTAGTGAAGATATTGTCAATACTGACAAACATAAACCTAGAAGGAAAGCCACTAAAGTGTCCGACGTGCCTTCCGTTTTGGATAACAATGATAGTATTATTGAGTAATGGAACTTCAATATTATATTGTATTCTTTTTAGTTTTTGCGCTAGCTACCTTGGGGAGTATTTTTTTAAAAGACTTACCTCATGAGAAAGACTATTAAACTAAATGTATACGATTGTAAGGTAAATTTTATTATTAGTAATGATATCAATAAAGAAATTAAGAGGATATCCACAAAGAATAAAAATCCTTTTATATTAGATAGTGAAGTTGAAGGAATAGTATTCTATTTTAACTTATCAGAATATTTTATTATCATTAACAATGAATACTTAACACACAATACATTAGCACATGAGATTTATCATTTAGTAATCAAAGTAACCGAACCTAGAGACATAACAGATGAAGAAGCGCAAGCCTGGTTATGTGGAAAACTAACACAGGAGATATATAAATTTTTAGAACAAAACAAAGTAGAAATTAAATGACAATGGTAATAACGCAAGAAGATAAGGATATATTATTAGAGAATAGAAAGATTATTCTTGATATAACGCACGGATATAAGATGGATGAATTGAAGGTATTATACGATGTACACAATCGAATATATAAGACTAATAAGAGCCCAAACGGGTGCGGTTCATGTATTCGTTCAGTAATGATATCACTACAAAAAGCATTGTCAAAAGTATTATGAAAATAAAATTAAACCCAAACAATCCTCGAATAATTAAGGATGACAAATTTAAAAAGTTAGTTCAATCAATAAAGGACTTTCCTGAAATGCTTGACATACGTCCCATCGTAGTCAATAAAGATGGTATTATTTTAGGCGGTAATATGAGATACAAAGCATGTATTGAAGCTGGCATTAAAGAACCACCTTTTAAAATAGTTGACTTAACAGAAGAACAGCAAAAGGAGTTTCTTATTAAAGATAATGTAAGCGGTGGAGAATGGGATTGGGATGCGTTGGCAAGTGAATGGAATGTTGAGCAGTTAGATAGTTGGGGATTGGATATGCCAAGCAGTTTTAGTGATAGTGATGATTTAGGGACTGATTTCACTTTGCCCGATGGAGACAAAGCACCGTTTCAACAAATGACTTTTACACTTGCAGATGAACAAGCAGAGCAAATAAAAAATGCGATAGCAGATATAAAAAAAACAGATGAATATAAATATTGCGAAACTATGGGAAATGAAAACTCAAATGGTAATGCTTTATATTTAATTACTATGCAATGGGCAGAGCAAAGGAAATAATCGTTAAAGTAATACCTTCTAAAATTGCAAATGAGTTTGTAAAGAAAAACCATTATAGTGGCAAGGTAGTACCTAATAGCACTTTGCATTTTGGTTGTTTTTTAGATGGGAAATTGCATGGGGTAATGAGTTATGGTTGCAGTATGCAAAAAAGTAGTATAATAGGATTAGTTCAACCTTGTTTATGGAATGAAATGTTAGAGCTTAATAGAATGGCTTTTGATGATTATCTACCAAAGTATTCAGAAAGTAGATGTATTGCAATTAGTATAAAACTATTAAAGAAAAATGCACCACATATAAAATGGATAATTTCTTATGCAGATGGTTGTCAATGTGGAGATGGTACAATATATAGAGCAAGCGGATTTCAACTTACGGGAATAAAACAAAACACAACAATGCTATTAATGCCAAACGGTCAAATAATGGCAGATAAAACCTTAAATAATTCAAACTATAAAACAATTGGTCAAAGTGCAGGATATTGGAAAAAGAACGGAGCAAAAGCAATAGAAGGAAAACAATTAAGATATATCTATTTAATTGACAAATCCTGCAAAATAACAGTTCCTATTTTACCATTCAGCAAAATAGATGAAATGGGTGCTGGGATGTATAAAGGAGAAAAAATTTCATTAAAAGAAAGAAAAGAATTAAATTTGTAAAAATACATGCGAGTATAGCTTAATATAAAAAGCGTTTACTATTCCAAGTAAAAGATGGCGGTTACTCCGACCTACTCGCTCGAAAAAAAACACAGAAACTACACCGAAATGAACAGAGAAGATAATTTAAAACCTAATTGGCAAAAAGGCGAAAGCGGTAATCCAAACGGGCGACCGAAAGGTTCAAAGAATCGAAGCACGATTGCACGTAGGTGGCTTGAGGTTAATCAGAACTTAAAGAATCCGTTAACTGGTGAGAATGAAAACATGAGCCAGGAAGATTTAATGACATTAGCTTTAATTAAGAAAGCTCGTGAAGGCGATACAAATGCTTACAAGGCATTGATGGATAGCGGTTACGGAGCACCAGTTCAACAAGTTGAAAACGATATTACCATAAAGGAATTTGATATCTCTAAACTCTATAATGGAGAAGCACAATAACATATGGAATTTACTTGGTTCAAAAAGTAGATATTTTGTAGTCACGGGTGGACGTGGCTCGGGTAAGTCGTTTGAGGTTGGTAGGTTCATAACTTTATTATCATTCGAACAAGGTCATAAGATACTATTCACAAGGCAAACAATGACATCGGCTCACTTGTCTATCATTCCTGAATTTAAAGAGAAAATTGAGCTACTTAAATTAGAAGACCTATTCAGTATCTCAAAGAGTGAGATTAAGAATAAGAACTCAAATAGTGAGATATTTTTTAAAGGATTAAAGACTTCGAGCGGTGACCAAACTGCAAACTTGAAATCATTGCAAGGCGTTACGACATGGGTATTAGATGAAGCCGAGGAGTTAGTTGACGAATCGACATTTGATAAAATAAATTTATCTATTCGTTCAAACGATAAGCAAAATAGGATTATACTAATTTTAAACCCAGCAACGAAAGAACATTGGATATATAGAAAGTTTTTTGAACAAGAAGGCATCAAAGAAGGCTTTAACGGGACTAAAGGAAATACGACCTACATTCATACTACCTACGAAGATAACATCAAGAATTTGGGCGTTTCTTTCTTACAAGAGGTTGAAAAAATTAAGATACATAATCCTGACAAATACAATCATGTAATTTTAGGCGGTTGGCTCGAAAAGGCTGAAGGAGTTGTGTTTACAAATTGGGAGTTCGGTGCGTTCAATCCAAACTACTTGCAAACTTCATTCGGTATGGACTTTGGTTTTTCGATTGATCCTGATGCATTAGCTGAAGTGGCAATCGATGTTAAAAACAAATTGCTATATGTCAAAGAACATATTTATCAACGTGGATTGAAGACGCATGAATTGAGCAAGATGCTACTTGAAAAAACTAAAGGCGGTTTGATTATAGCAGATAGTGCAGAACCTCGATTGATTGACGATTTAAGATTTCAAAAGATAAACATCCAAGCGGTTAAGAAAGGAACGATTGAAAGCGGGATAGTAAGGATGCAAGATTTCAAAATAATAGTTGATCCAAATAGCACTAACATAGCCAAGGAATTAAACAATTATTGTTATTTGAACAAAGGTTCAAAGCTATATGTGGATAATTGGAATCACATAATAGACGCTATTAGATACAATGTTATTTACAACCTTGACAATCCGAGTAGAGGTACCTATGGTTTTTACAAAAAAGGTATGTAATTTTACAGATAAATTATATTTATAACCATGCAAGGTAGTATTTACGAAATATTAATAAAGGATTTAAAAACATTGTGCTTATCTCATAAGGCGGTTAAGTCATTTAGAGTAGGCGATATAAGCGCCATCGAACAACCGACTGGGAACGATGGAACGAATACAAATTCGTATGAGTACATTGCGGTTCACTTAGTACCATCCACCGCAGTTATGAATGGTCAATCTACTAAATTCGAGTTTGATATGGTAGTGTTCGACCTTTGCAAAGATGATTTAGAATTACAAGTTATAACACAATCTCAATGCTTAGAAATCACTCGAGATATAATAAGCAAGTTTAATCTTACCGATTGGGAAGGATTTAGATATAACATTCAACTACCAACGACATCAATGATATTTGATGAATCTTTTGTGAATAGCGTGGCTGGTTATACAACACGAATCATAATTGAGGTTATTAGTCCGTTCACTTTATGCGAAAATCCTTTTAACTAATGGATCCGCAAAAGTTATACATCCGACAAGTTACTAAAGCGCTCGAATCACTCGGGCAAGAAATCTTGAATATAATGAAGGCTCAAGCGCCAGTTAAGACTGGGAAACTTAAGCGTTCAATAAGATATAAGGTAGTAACAAAAAATGGTAATCCAGCGTTGTCGTTTTATTACATCTATTATGGAGTGTACGTTGACTTAGGAACGTATAGCAATGCAGACAAAGCAAGCTATGGAATGAGTCAATTTATAATGCCTAGATGGAATCCGAAGCCAGGTAAGATTGGAAAAGGAATCATGCCACGTTATTGGACATCGTTAAGCGAAGACGCAAACGAATTAATCGAATACTTCGCAAGTAAATTAGAAAAGACAGTCGGAGCTGATATAGTGGAATTATTAACAGGAGTTACAACAAAAACAAGTAGAGCAACATCATGATAAAAAAAATTAACAGCATATCAATTAAGAAATTTATTGAAATTTCAGATTTAATCAAAGACGATGCAAGTATTCACGACCGAATGGAAGTAATCCGTATTGTTAGCGGTTGCGACATGGATGAAATTAGAATAATACCAGCCAATGTGCTTGATGGTATTTGGAATGACTTTGTAAAAAATTGTTTTGACTTGGGAGATGGTTCGATTGATAATATCGTAACCATTGATGGTATTTCGTATGGCTTAATAGACGTTAAGAAATTAAGCGTTGGTGAGATGGCAGATATCGACATATTAAAAAACCATCCTAAATTAAATTTCAATCTTCATAAGATTATGGCTATTTTATATAGACCATTGAAAAGCAAATTACCTTTCGTAGTAGAACCATTTAATCCTGATACGTTTGAAGCTCGTGCTGAATTATTTGCAGAGAAAATGCCCGTTAAGGTGGCATTAAACACGGCTGTTTTTTTTTTAAATATATTGGGCAACTTGAAAGGAGCTATAAAGGACTTTTCGGAGAAGCCGAAAGCGGAGAAGAAAAAGAAAATCTTGAGCGTGCTGACATCCGTTGCGCTAGAGGTTGGAATGCGTTTATTTACTACCTTGCTAAAGACAACATCCTCAAAATCGAAGAAGTTACCAAAATCGAATTAATAACGGCTTACAATTTTTTAGCCTACCAAAAGAATAAAAATGATAACAACAATTAATTACGCACCATCTTACCTTCAAGGCACATACAATCCGATTATTTGGAGTGTTACGAGTGACGAAATAGCACAACCAAATTTCAGTTATGTGTTTGATGTTTATATCAATTCAACATTTCAAATAAGATTAAAAGTAAAACCGAATCCAGCGGGAGCGGGCATGATTGATATTAGTCAAATTTGCGAAGCTAATTTAAAGAACGACATTATACCCGAAACAACTATTGATACAAGTTTATTATCGTTAATTTTTGCAGATAATTTGAATTCATGTTTGAAAGCGTTTGTTATTTGCGGTGAGGAATACGGCGGTGTGTTATACAATGGGAATGGCGGTGTAGGTAATCCAAGTTATTATCTATATGCTAGAACAATTCAAAATCATTATGACATTCCCGTTCACGTTTGGAATAGTAGTTTAGATTTTAGACTTCAACAAGATGGAATGTCAAACGGAATTTTATTGAGTGGTGGCTATGGTTTATTGCCATCCCGTGCAAAATCTTACGATTGGGGTGATGCAGTTAGTAATAATACTTTGGCTTATCCGTTAAGCTATGCACCTTTAAAACAAAAAGTTTATTATACTGACATGAATGTATTGAGCTTTATAAATTGGACTCAATATTATAATAATTTAGACAATAGTTATATTGCATTTATGGTGTTAAATTATTACGATAAATTTGATAATCCGATTGTAACTAACTTAGCAATTGAAGTAAGTAATGTAACTGGATTTAGTCAAAAGAATAATTGTAGTGATGTAGTCACAACTCAATTAGATCCTGAATATTATGTACTTAATGCACAATGTAGACTATCTTCATTGATTGATATGATTAGCATAAACACGGGTAATTCATATACTATGAGTGAAGGCGAATATATTGAAGTTCAAATGTATAATCATGTAAACGGCAATGGATGTACTCCCGATATTCCTATTTCGCAAGTTAGTAGATTTACCATGCTAGAAGATTGCGATACGTTATACACTAGAGTTCGATTAAGCTGGTTAAATGATTTAGGCGGTCGTGATTACATGAATTTCACTGCATTTATGGAAAAACAAACATCGACTACCAATGACAATTACTATCAAGAATCAATGAATTGGAGTTCGTTGAAGCCAGTTACTGAAAACGTAACAATCCCAGGATATAGCCTACAAACTAAAGGCGGTGAAGTAATCTATAACAAACAAGCGATGACATCGTGGACATTGAACACGGATTGGTTAACTCAAGATGAAGTTAACTTACTTGAAGGCTTACAAAAAAGCTCGAATGTTATTGCTTATTTCAATGATAGCGCTTACAATGTAGCAGTACCTTATAGCGTGAGAATAGGACAAACAAGTTACAAAACAAAGAATATTAAGCAAGTTAAGTTAGCACAAGGTGAATTTGAAATATTCTTAAACCAAAATCAAAAAATAAACTAATGAGATTATACGTTAAGATTAGTACTGGGTTTATCTTATTAGATTTAATGGAAGATAATCCGATTAAATTGAATTTGTCGGTTGCTGATATAATGGACCCAACTGCAAATCCATCGACATATTCGCAAACTTTTAGAGTGCCAAACACGGCAAATAATAATTTGTTTTTTAAAAGTGCGTTCAATATTAATGCGGTTAGTTTTGACGCAACACAAAAGATTGAATCGTATATTGAAGATAGTAATGTTACTATTGCCGTTGGTAGTATTCGATTGAGTAATATAATTACAAACAATCGAGATAAGAATGTAGAATATGAAGTTACTTTTTTTGGAGAGGTGTCAGACTTTAGTGCTGCGATTGGTGGTGGCTTTATGAATAGTTTAAATTTAACAGCATACAACCACGTTAAAAGCTATGTTAACGTTGTAGATAGTTGGAGTAAAAATTTATTTTTAGGCGATGTGATATATCCATTGATTGAGTGGGGCTATGATTATTTGGATGGTCAACCCGTTCAAAATACTTTGTCTTATCGTGATGGCACACATTCAAAAAATGGATTTACAAGTAATTCACATCCTTTGTCAATCGACCAATTCAAACCCGTTATTCGTGCTAAAGTATTATTCGATGCTATCTTTGCAAGTAGTGGATTTACCTACGAAAGTACTTTTTTGAATGGTTCAGACTTTATGAATCAATATGTAATCACGGAGCAAACCGATACGGCAATCGATAGGAAAACTCCGAAGTTTCAAGCTAAAGGATATGCGAATCAAAGTTTGAATTTAAACTTAACAAAAATTGCATTTCCGTTTGAGATTTATGACACGGCAAATTCATTCAATAATAGTACATCGGTTTTTACAGTTCCTTTAACCTTTCAAGCGCCTTTAGTTGACCATTTTACGTTTAATATTGCTGGCGGTTATAGACAATTTGCAACGAATCCGACAGTTACTTTTGATATTCAAATATTTAATTTGACTACCAACACAATTATAGCAACGCAAAGTTTTACATATACGCCACCAGTACAAAATTATCTATATAGTTTCAATCATACTTTTAATATTTTTAATGCACAAGCAGCAATAAATGATGAGCTTATTTTTAGAGTAAATGCGCCATCAATAACGCCAGGACTTGCAGCGGTTGAGAATGTTACAATAACTCAAAGTACAACTGTTGACAATATCAATGTGTTGAATAATTACCTACCAAACAACGTTAAAAATATTGATTTTTTAAAAGGAATTATCGAACGATTTAACCTAGTATTAGAGCCATCCAAAACAATATCAAAACATTTCATTATTACTCCGTGGGTGGATTGGGTAGAACAAGGCACGCAACGTGATTGGACTGATTTGGTAGATGGTAATGTTGACATCCAAAGTAAACCATTGTTTGAAAGTCAATCTAGGTCAAATACATTTTTAGACGATGAAGATAGTGACTTTGTAAATTATAATTTTCAATTAGCGACAAAACGAACTTTTGGTCAATTAGATATAGATAGTCAAAATGAAATTTTAGTAGGAAACAAAGTGACGCAATCGTTATTTGCGCCAACGCCTTTACTACCGATTGGTAATAGTTCAGCTCAAACCGATGCAACGGCAAACCAAAAGTTAGCAGCTACATTCTTAATTCCTCACATTGCTAAAGATACAACCACGGAGCGAACTCCGATAGTCCCAAAATTAAGATTAGTTTATTACAATGGAATGACGCCAGCGCCTTTAGAATGGCACATAAAAAACGATGCTGGGACTACAATACATTGGAATGAATATCCTTTAGTTAGTCAATATAGTATTTTTAATACTACTACCTTTGATGACCTTGCTTGGCGTAATTCAGCACCTTTGTGGGCAATTACAGGAGCGGTTACAAATCCCCCAATGAGAACGATTAATGACTTGTTTAACAATTACTGGCTGAAGTGGTATAATTTCACATACGATCCATTTGGGCGTATATTAGAAATGAATATCATTTTAGATTATAGCAATATTTTTGATTTAAGATTTAATGATAAAATATTTATAAAAGATAGTTGGTTTATGGTAAATAAAATAACCGATTATCAAGTTGGGAAAAAAACAAGTTGCAAAGTAGAATTAGTGAGAGTGGGAGAATCAATATCAATAATACCTTAAAAAAAAACTATGGCAAACGAAATAAATATAGGAATAAATACCACATCCGACCTGAGTGGATTGAATCAAGTTGACGAAAGTGTAAAGAGTTTAAAAACCCAACTCAAAGAAGCGCAAGCTAACGTTGCTGCATTGTCAGAAAAGTTTGGAGCGACATCCCAACAAGCTATTGATGCGGCAAAGAGTGCGGCAGTTTTGAAAGACAAAATCGGTGATGCTAAAGGATTAACAGATGCGTTTAATCCCGATGCTAAATTCAAATCCTTGATGGGTTCACTTACTGGTGTGGCTGGTGGATTTAGTGCGGTAACTGGTGCGATGGGTATTCTAGGCGGTAAAAGTAAAGACGTAGAACAAGCGATTGCAAAAGTGAATCAAGCCATGGCTTTGGCTAGTGGTGTTCAAGCCTTGGGTGAAAGTATTGATAGCTTCAAACAATTAGCTGCGGTTATTAGAAGTACAACCATATTTCAAAGAGTAGCAACGGCAGCTCAATGGTTATGGAATGCGGCAATGAGTGCGAATCCGATTGGTGCGGTTGTGGTAGCCATTACAGCATTGATTGCAGCGGGTTACTTATTAGTAAAAATGTTTCAAAGTTCAAATCAAACTTTGGAAGTATCAAAAGAAGCCACCGAAAAAAATACAAAAGCAGTTGAAGAACAAACAAAGAAATTAGAAGAAAGCAGAAAGAAAAAAGAAGAATTACAAGATTATGAATTGCGTTTAATGAAGGCGCAAGGTAAGTCAAGCGAAGCCATTGCAAAACGTGCCATCGTTATTGCAAAAGAAAATGAAGCAGAAGCGTGGAAGAATTACCACTTGAAAAAAAATACGTTGGAGATGTACAAAAATACCATCGCAACGCATGACGCAACGCAAGCTGAATTAGATAGAAAACTTGCATTAGAGGGAGCGTTTACCTCACAAAGAGCTATATATTTAAAAGATAAACAAGAAAATGAGGTAAGATTAAAAAATGCTAAAGAAAATCTAAATGGAGCTATAATTGCTTACAACGCATCGGTTAAAGATGTAAACGATGCGCAAGCAAAGACATTAAAAACGCAACAAGAATTAATAATATTAAAAGCGCAACAACAAACGGATGCAAACAAAGCTGCAGTAGATAAAGAGAAAGAGCATGACCAAAAGTTAGCAGAACAAAGAAAAGCAAAGCAAGAAAAGATTAAGCAAGAACAGGAAAAGAATAAACAAGACGATGCACAATTTATAAAAGGATTAAATGCAGAAGCTGAAAATCTAGAAGCCGATACAGAAGTTAAAAAAGAAAATTTAAGACACGAAGCCGATTTAAAAAGAATCAAACAAATAAAGGATACAAGCGAAAGAGTAAAGGCTTTAAAAGTTGAAGAAGATAATCATGATAAAAGATTATCAGATGCTAGGGAAAAAGACCAAGAAGCGGCTTATCAAAATGAAGTAAAATTACAAAACGAAAAAGATGCTGGCTTTGAAGAAGATTTGCAAAAGCAATTAGCTCATTATGAATCGTTATTAGCTATTCAACAAAAGTATGGTAAGAATACAGTTGAAACTACAATCCAAATTGATAAGACTAAAGAAGATATAAACAAAAAAGAATATGAGAAACAATTAGAATTATTAAATGAACAATATGCAAATCTTGACAATGATTTAGTAAAGAAAGAAGAATATAATAAAAAACTTTTAATACTTCAACAAACATTTAAGGAAAAAACAATTGAAACCGAAAGAGAACTTGCAAAAACTCAAAAAGAAATTGATGAGAAAAAATTAGCAGATAGAGAAAGCAATATCAATGCATTAGGTTCAATTGCGCAAACGGCTGCAAATATTGGTAGCTTTATTGCAGATAGGTTGAAAGGCGATAATGTTAAGGATAAAGAAAGACAAAAAACAGCGGTTAGAGTAGGTGCGGCTAGCTCGATTGCGGGCGTTATAGGACAAACGGCAAGTGCGAACGCTGGTTTTTTAGCAAACCCAGCATCGGTGTCGACTTTAGGACTTGCAGCAGCCGCACCGATTGCAGCAAGTATTGCATCAAGTACGATTGCCATAGCTAACATATTAGCGCAAAAAAACAAAGCCATCGCTGAAATTGACAATGCAACGGATAACGCAAATTCAAGTGGTGGCAAACAAACACCATCCAAATTTGCAACGGGTGGACTTGTAACTGGGATGGGTACTTCAACAAGTGATAGTATCATGGCAAGATTATCAAATGGGGAATCCGTAATCAATGCGAAATCAACTGCGATGTTCGGTAATTTACTTTCAAATATCAATCAAGCGGGTGGCGGTGTAGCGTTCGGAAATCAAAATAACGCAAATCCTATATTTAAAACATATGTAGTAGCTTCTGAAATGACAAGCCAAATAGAAGCCAATTTAAAACTTAAACAAATAGCACGTTTATAATATGAATAGAAAATTAATAGAATTAGTAATTAGCGAATATGGTGGAGTTGATAAAATTTCACTAGTTGAGGAGCCAGCCATTGAGATTGATTTCATGTATTTTAAAAAGGAATTAGAAAAATACAGGTTCGATAATGATTTGCAAATTGTTATTGGGCCAGCCATGATCCCTGATTTCAAAATTGTAAGATTTGACAAAAAAACAAAAACATACTACGATGTAATTTTTAGCAAAGAAACAATTTTAAAGATTGCTAAAAAATTCATGAAGGAAGCTCGCACAAATGATGTGAATCAAGATCATGAGAATAAAAAGAAAACAGGAACGTATGTTTATGAATCTTGGATTGTAGAAGATGAGAACGACAAGGCTATTCAGAAATATGGTTACG
>Ga0315905_10004176_pt1 | contig 14737 bp, 12 predicted proteins | sample LakEriMetagenome_5_FD_203522 | JGI IMG/M metagenome (GOLD analysis project Ga0315905, IMG submission 203522) | Freshwater fungal communities from buoy surface, Lake Erie, Ohio, United States - Buoy 4 MA121 | ecosystem: Environmental > Aquatic > Freshwater > Lake | place: USA: Lake Erie, Ohio... | reverse complement strand
TCAGTTACATGTAACGTGTCAGTTGTAGTAACATTAGAAACAATAATACCATTATTAAATATTACTGTGCCAGATGGATTTGTTTCTAGCGCTGTGGTCTGCATTGTTCCATCCATAAAATAAAGACTTCCAATATTCATAATAGAATTTGCGCTCATATCTATGTGGCTTTGGCTGACTATTTTTGAATTGGGTTGGCCAAGTGTGTCAGTAATACCCAGATTACCGCTATTAGAATAGTGGTTTGAAATAATATTGCTTTTTGCTGAATAGTTTAACCCTCCAAATTTTTTGAAAGACATATTTATTATATACCAATTTTTTAAAATAGACTCTAAACCTTATCAGCTTAATCAAAACATGCATTTTTCTAGTTGAAAATACATATTTAAAATTTCTATTTCTGATTTTATTCAATCTACATAAAACTTATTTTGTTGTAAAAAAGAAAAATATTTCCCTATAATAATGGGGTATAATATTGAGGTCTCATTCAATATGTTGAAACACACTAATATCTCGGAACTCAAGAGAGAAATTACTGATTTTGCGTTGGATTCTAATTGCGATCATTATTACTACCTTTACGAAATGGAAGGTCGTTGCAGAATTCCAAGAAACCACTGCATAATTGTTGTCAATTTTAACGACGAGGAAACGTTCAATTGCGCGCATTTTTTGAAGACATTAAAGAAAATGAAAGATTTACATATTGAATGCATTTATGACGATGAAATCGCGTGTAATCTTCTATACGCCTCACAATATTATCTAACTACCATTGAAAAAGACAAAGTGACAAAATATAATAAAAATAAGAGAGAACGTTCCTTATCAGATAATGATAAGGTGGTCTTAGAGCCAGTTCTTAAAAAAACTTGCTAAAAAACTTGGCAACCCTGCTTTTCCTTTTTGGTGAGCGTCTTCTACGTCTTGTGCTTTTTCCTTTTCCTTTTCCAGAGCCTTTTCCCGTGCTATTTGACGCGGGACTTGTGTAATGAATTCGCATAGTTTTAGGAGAAGGTGTCTTTAGTCTAGCATGTTTCTCTCGCCGAGTCATTTTAATAGGAGAGACTATTTCAATCTTCTCTTGTGGGTGGTCCAATTCTGATAAAATAGATTCACGCGCAGAGAGAGATGTCAAATTAGGTAAACTGGTTAACTCATTATCATACATACACGGCTTTGAAAATGGAGATGAATATTGCTGTTTTTTACTAGATAATTCAGGAACAGTGATTCTGAATAAACTGGGGTCAGGCTCTTGTTCGCGTAATTGGATTAATTGAGGAATATCAACTTCGTCTGGTTCATCATATTCTTTATAATCACCAAGAAAGTCATTTTGAAGACGATGATCCAATGATTGATTTACTGTAGGAATGCTTAAAATATCTGCTAAATCTTCGTTATTTAGTTGCACGCGATATTTATTTCTCTTACCATCGTTGTTAACGTCTACCTTAATATTTGCAAGGGAACCGTCGTATTTTGCGTTCCATCTAATTTCGTTGGCCTTTTTCTTATGATGACTATCCTGGAAATATGTTTGTGCAATACCTTTGTTTTTAATGTAAGTCGTCATTATATTAAAAACATATTAAAATTATATTATAGAAATTAATTATGAAGTATCTTGATTTTTTAGATGAGAATGGGACATTAACAATTCCTTTAGTTGAGCGCGAACTTCCAGAAGAAGCCGCACCAAATTCTGTCATAGAAAATTTTTTTGAGTTTATGGATAATTTATTTGATAATTTATTTTTGAAAAGCTATTACGAAAACATAAAGAAGAACAAATAAAAAATAAAATGGAATAAAAATTATAATGAGTTTATTTTTTTATTTTTCAAGCAGAATAAATATATATGGATTTAAACATTACAGAGATTGACAATCTAGACGACGATGATGTTGAAGACGTTGGGTTTATAGATGGTGATGGAAACTTTACACCTGCACCCAAGCCAACTTCTCGTGTTCCTATACCAAGAATAACAACAATGGCGCATAAAAATCGCGGTTCTTTAGCTCCTCCTGTGCCTGAACCACAACCAGCTAGAAAAGTTACTTATGACGACATATTATCCTCTCTGAATATGAAAGTTGTTGATGGCAAGTTACAAATAGTTAGAAACGTAGTTGCAGAAAACGTGCGCTCAAATAATTTTATTCCGCAGCAACAACCGCAGCAACAGCAGCAGCAACAAAGGCAACAAACTAAATTTGTTCATATGCAACCACAACAGCAATTTCAGCAAAATCAATCCAAACGATTTCAAAGTATGCATCAACCTTTACAACAGCAACAAATGCAACCTGCGCCTATTTTGACAAAAGAACAGTATAGGCAAGTTCAAATAGCAAATTATATGAAAGAGGTTCAACGTATACAACATATTAGAAATGCAAAATCAACCAAATTAAAGTTTTCAAACGTGAATACTTCTATTAATGTTTCACCTGTAATGGGAAACACAAATGATTTAAATAAACTATTTCCTCTAAAAGGGGTGGGTAATAGGTAAAAGAGAATAAAAAATAATATTCAAATATTACATGAGGAATACAATAAGAAAGTATAAAAAACGGACATTAAATAAAAGAACTATTAAATTAAGACACAAAAAATACAGAGCAGGAAGTGGTAAGAAAGTTAAAAGTGTTAAAAAGGTCAAGTCATCTAAGAAAAAACCTATTTTCAACATTGTGGAAGACTTTGAAAATGCAGTAAAAAAAACAGATAATATTTTAAATTTATCCGCAATTGAAGCAGCACCAGTTGAAATGTTATCAGTAGCTCCAGCCGCAGAAAAAATTGAAAAAAATTTGGGAATGAATTTAAAGGCACCACAAGTAGAAATGCATACTATGCAAGAACCTGAAATACCAATTGCTACTTTACCAAGTGGCAGATTGAATGAAAAATTCATTGACCTGATGGAAAAGCTTTCAGGTATTATGATGAAGCAAGGTGAACCATTTCGCGCGCGTGCTTATCAAAAAGCGCAGGAAACTATCATGTCATACCCGGGCGATATTACTAGTCCTGAACAGTTGAAAGGAAAGCCAGGAATCGGTGAAACAATTATGGAAAAGTTGAATGAATATATGAAGACTGGAACTTTGCGCATTTTGGAGAGAGAAAAGACGAATCCTGTTAATATTTTGGGAGAAATCTATGGCGTTGGACCTAAAAAGGCAAAGGAGTTAGTAGACAAAGGAATTACTACGATTGACCAGTTGAGGGCTCAGCAAGACAGTGTTCTAAATGACACGCAAAAGGTTGGACTCAAATATTATGAAGATATTCTAAAGAGAATTCCTCGTGAAGAGATAGACCAATATGATGCGATTTTCAGAGACGTGTTTAATAAAGTGGCTGGCCCAGGTTCGGAAGCGCGTTTTGAGATTGTTGGTAGCTATCGTCGCGGCGCAAAAAATTCGGGTGATATTGACATGATTATTACGTCAAAAACCGGCGAGGTCTTTAAAAAGTTTGTTGATGAATTGATTAAACAAAAAATTATTTTGGAAGTGTTATCAAGAGGTAATACTAAGTGTCTCGTTATTGCAAAGTTACCCGATGCTGAATTCGCGAGACGCGTTGATTTCTTATATACGAGCCCAGAAGAATACCCGTTTTCGGTGTTATATTTTACTGGGAGTAAGATTTTCAACACGGTGATGCGAGGCCGAGCTTTGGCCCTCGGCTATTCATTGAATGAGCATGAGATGACAAAGATGACGGAAAAGAAGAAAGGAGAAAAGGCGACAAAAGGGGAGAAAGTCGCGCATAAATTCAATTCGGAGAAAGACATCTTTGACTTTTTGGGAATGGTCTATAAGGAACCACATGAACGTATTGATGGCAGGTCTATGGTCTTGCTAGAGGACCTAGGAAAGATACAGGTGGCGCCTTTGCCTGCAATGATGAAGGAAGAGCCGGCAAAGAAGGAGGAAAAAGTCGCTCTACAGGTGGAACCCGAGATTCCTGCACCTACATCGGTGAAGACAAAAACGTTGAAGAAGCCAAAGAAACTGGTCCTACAAGAGGAAGCCCCGGCTAAAACGAAGACTGTTAAAAAACCCAAGAAAGTCCTCCTTCTGCATGAAGGCGACGACCTTGAAAAACAAGTCGCTGTGGCAGAGGAAAATCCTGAAGCAATTCAATTGATTAACAACTTCCGAAAGAATGGTATCAGTTTTCTAAACTCGCTTTCTGAGCCACAATTATCTTCTATGGTTGCTGAAGCAAACAAGGCATTTCATTTTAATAAGACTCCCGTTATGACCGATAATGAATACGATATTATGAAGGAATTCTTGGAGAAAAAGTTCCCTAGCAGCGCCGTATTATTGGAAGTCGGTGCACCAATTATTGAAAAGAATAAGGTGAATTTGCCATACGAAATGGCTTCCATGGATAAGATTAAACCTGATACTGGTGCTCTTACCACATGGAAGCAAAAATATTCTGGACCATACGTATTATCGTGCAAGTTGGACGGCGTCAGTGGAATGTATTCTACGGAAGGCGGCATTCCGAAATTATATACTCGTGGAAATGGAAAGGTCGGACAAGACGTCAGCCATTTGATTCCCTATTTGAAGTTACCTAAGACATCTGGAAAATCGGGGATTGTGGTTCGCGGAGAATTTGTTATTCCAAAAGCAGTATTTCACGATAAATATGCTAGTAAATTTGCTAACCCTAGAAATCTTGTTGCTGGAATTGTAAACCGTCAAACCATTGATGAAAAAGTTCATGATTTGCACTTTGTTACATATGAAGTTATTGTTCCTGAGCTTAAACCATCTGCGCAAATGCAAACATTAATGGAACGTGGGTTTGAGACTGTGTTGAATCGCGAAGCAATGTCCGGCGACTTGACAAATGAGTTGTTATCTGAAATTCTTGTCAAATGGCGCGCCGAGTATTTGTATGAGATTGATGGTGTTATTGTTACAAATGATAAGGTTTACAGCAGAAAAAGTGGCAATCCAGACCATTCTTTCGCATTCAAGATGGTTTTATCAGACCAAATAGCTGAGGCTAAAGTTGTGGATGTTTTATGGACACCTAGTAAGGATGGGTATTTGAAACCTCGCGTGCAAATTGAACCCATACAACTCGGCGGGGTCAAGATTGAATACGCGACAGGATTCAATGCTGCGTTTATTGAACAGAATAAGATTGGTGTTGGCGCACTTATTCAAATCATTAGAAGCGGTGATGTTATCCCACATATTAGAAGTGTAACAACTCCCGCTGAACAAGCCAAAATGCCCAACGTCCCCTATAAGTGGAATGACACGCATGTAGATATTATGTTGGAAGACGCGGGTTCAGATGAAACCGTCAGAGAGAAAAATGTTACAGGATTCTTCCGAGGAATTGGTGTGGACGGTTTGAGCAGCGGAAATGTTGCACGTATTATTGCAGCTGGATTTGAAACAGTGCCGGCAATTATTCATATGACAAAGGCCGATTTTGAAAAAGCTGGATTCAAAACACTCGCTCAGAAATTTGTGGATGGAATTAAGAGCAAAGTGGATGCAGCGTCGCTCGTAACATTGATGTCAGCTTCCAACATATTTGGCAGAGGATTTAGTGAAAAACGTATTGAGCTTATTTTGGAAGCCTATCCTGATATTCTTGTTTCCACTGATTCAAATACAGATAAGGTAAAAAAGATTGCCAAAATAAAAGGGATGGCTTCAAAAACCGCCGAAGCATTCGTTGAAAAGATTTCAGATTTTGTCAAATTTATGAATGAATGTGGTTTACAAAGTAAGTTGAATGGAGTGGGAGCTGTTGCGGTTGTCGCAGACACTAGTCATCCATTGTATAAAAAGTCTGTTGTTATGACAGGAATTCGTGATGCAACTGTGGCAGAAGCTTTGAAAACAGTCGGAGCAAATTTAGGTTCATCTGTTAGTAAGAATACTGTAGCTGTAATTGCAAAGAGTGCTGATGAGGATACTGGAAAAGCGGCCGAAGCAAGGAAGTTGGGTATTCCAATTATGACTCCAAGTGAATTTATGATAAAGTATTTTGCGTAAATATTACTTAGTTATTAGATGTTATTAGATGTTATTACCGGAATTATATTAAAAACATTTTATGAATATATATAAAAGGATGATGTTGGTTAAGAACCTTTTAATCATTGTTGCATTTGGTGCATCAATGATTTCTTCTGCGGATTTTTTAAATCGCCGTGACGAATGGTCCGAGTTTACCGAATTTCTCAAAAAGTTTGAGAAGAAATACGAGTCTTTGGAGGCATTGGAGAAGCGTTTTGATATTTTCAGAGAGAATGTGAAGGCCATTTTTGAGCATAACGCGTTACCTCACAAGAATTTCACTATGGGTATCAATCAATTTACTGATTTGACTCCAGAGGAGTTTAAGGCGGACTATGGAAGTGGTCTTTTTTCTTCAAAGGTTGAGAAATCTAGTTGCAAGGTTTATGCCCCAACTGGAAAATCTGTCCCCGATTCATGGGACTGGCGAGAGCACGGTGCTGTGACCCCTGTGAAGAATCAGGGCCAATGTGGCTCATGCTGGTCTTTCTCCGCTAGCGGTGCTATGGAGGGCGCCTGGTCCATTAAGACTAATGATATTGTGAGCATTTCTGAGCAGCAATTGGTTGACTGCTCTAAGAAATATGGTAACCTTGGATGCAAAGGTGGGCTTATGGATAACGCGTTTCAATACGCAATTGACACTGGCATGTGCTCTGAGGAATCTTATCCTTATACGAGCGGTGTTACCCAGAGCGGAGGTTCATGCCAAAGCTGTAAGCCAGTTGTGACTATTAATGCGTGCGCCGACGTTCCTCCCAATAACCAGGTGGCCTTGAAGGAGGCTGTTGCGCTTGTTGGGCCTGTTAGTATTGCTTTGGACGCCGAGACTAAGCTTTTCCAGTCTTATAAGAATGGAGTTATTACAAGCGACTCATGCGGCACTACGTTGGACCACGGTGTTTTAATTGTTGGCTATGGAGAGGAGGATGGCGTTAAGTATTGGCTGGTAAAGAATTCATGGGGTGCTTCATGGGGAGATGATGGATATATCAAGATTGAACGTAGCGAAAGCACAAACGACGCTGGAATTTGCGGTATTGCAATGCAGCCTTCTTTCCCTATTGTTTAAGTTAAGTGGGTGAATACGTATTATAATATTTTGTCAATATAATACATATATACAAATATGAAATCAAAAAAAAATAAAATTAATTTAGGGACAAAAACTAGGAAATTTTATGACTCTTTCGTAAGCTTTTTGTTTAATAGATTTAATAAACCCAAAAAAATAATTCAAAAAGGTGGAGCGACGGCTGATGACATTAAACTGGACTTTCTTAGAGAAGTTAAACAAAATATATTAGCGCAAAAAAGAAGTGGCTGGAATAAATGCGATAAACCGGATAATATAGTGAGAGAAGCTAATAAGTTATTAAAAACACAAAAATATACCGTATTAAATAATGCCACTTTTATTCCTGATGCTTTAACCCCAGAGTTAATGAGTTGGTTTTGTGGTGATGTGTCGCGTGCCCCTCCAACAATCGGCAATTTATTTTTAAATTCTGCGGGCGGTGAATTAACAGATGCTGAATTACAAACAGCATTTAATCTTTCTGCTCCAGATGTTGCTCCAGATGTTGCGAGTTCTTCTAGCGCTGCGCCTGCTTCTTCTGTAGAGTCTCCTCCTCTTGTCCCTCCTCCTGCTAATCCTGTTCCTGCTGCTACACCACTTACGGAACAACAATTTTATATGGATTTTCGCAATGAAATAAAACAAATAATGGGTGATAAACCATGTAATGATGAAACTATTGGAGAAGCAGGGAAACAATTAATGGCGACCGACAAATATAAGAATCTTGCCAAACAATATGAATTTAATGAATCTTATATTCTTCAGGATGGTGCGGGAAATTTTAATGGAGATTTTTTACGTTGGTTTTGTGGCGACAGCAATGCCTCGCCTGAAGGTGGTTTTCCTACAATGTTTATTCCCCTTAGAAGTAATGCTAAAGGAATACTAGCTGCTTACAATGAAGCTGAAGACGTAGCCAAACCTGATTCCGAGGCCAAAGTCGGTAATGGTGTTCTTGGTACTGCTGGTGTTGTTGTTGGTGCTGTTGGTGCTCTTGGCACTGTTGGTCTTGGCACTGCTCATTATTTAACAAAAGGGAAACCTGCACAATCCAAGGATACGGGCGTAGACTCAAGTGCAACCGATAGTGTATCAAGCAATAATACTGATTTACAAAACGGTAATGATGTGATAAGTCCTGCTCCTCCTGTATCAAGTGATGGAACGGAACAACAGCATGCTTCAACCGTTGCGGAATCAAGCAATGGTTCGGCACCAGAACCGGTCGCATCAGTAAATGAAACAATAAACGTGTCACCTACGAATTTACCAGAACAAACGGAAGAACAGAAAAATCAAGAGGAACTAGAAAAAGAGGTGGCGCAAGAGATGGAACAGGAACGCATGGAACAGGAACGGCTGGAACAGAAGCGGCAAGAACAGGAACGGATGGAACAGGCTTTAAAAAATCCTCCAAATGGTTGGAAAAAAGGATTCTCAATAACAAATGGACCATTTTCTTATATGACACAAGACGGTTCTGAAAATTGGATGAGAACAACAAATAAAAACGGTCTTCCAATTTGGATTAAAACAACTGATAAAAATAGGTCATCTCAAGAAACAATACCAGATGAGGAATTTTATAATAGATTTTATCCACATGAACCAACAGTTAAACCAACCATTGAACAAAGTAATAATAAAACAGAAAACTCTCTTCTACTACTTCCTCCTCCTCCTCCTCCACTCGTTCAGTTGCCCGTTACTAATGATTCTTCTTCTTTTGGTCAAGGGGGGCCACAAATTGCTCCAAGAGGTTATACACCAACGTATACACAAGTTGGGGTTGGGGTTGGGCTTGGGACAGTTGTACTGGGTGCATTAGCCTATTATTTATATGGAAGAAAGAAGGTGAACAGAGGCGCTAGTAAAAAACAACAGCAAGCAACACCAGCAACTGCGCCAATATTACCTCAACCAGAAAAACAACAAGTGGCATCAACTACACCAATATTACCTCAACCAGAAAAACAACAAGTGGCATCAACTACGCCAATAGAACCACCTCCAGAACAACAACAAGTGGCAGCAACAAGTCCAAGTCCAGAAGATGCAGTGCAAGGGGCGCAAGAATTGGCAATAGCACCACCAGGACAACCAGAAGTGGCATCAGCAGACCAATCAGAGGCAACAACTACTCTGAGCGAGAAAGTTAATGCCACACCCCCGGTCCCTGAAGTTGATATGTTTGAAACTCTAAAAACCAAGTTAGATGGTATAGAAGATTGCAATAAAAAAGAATCTTTTTTTAAAGGGTTATTAATAAAGAGTCATATCCCACAAGATATTAAAAACAGACTTGAAAAATATTATAACAGTGAATGTAACCCCGACTATTATAGTGATATGTCAGAAGATGAAAGATTGATTGATTGGCCGTCCCCTCGCGGACAAGCATCCCCTCGCGGGCAATTTGTAACAACTCGCAGGCAACCTCTTGCAGCTAGTAAGGCAACGCCAACGACAATCGTCCCGGTTCAGCAAAAACCAGTAGCAGTAGAAAATCAACCAAGAGGTCCTCCACCAAGAGGTCCTCCACCAAGAGGTCCTCCACCAAGAGGTCCTCCACCAAGAGGTCCTCCACCAAGAGGTCCTCCACCAAAACCTATAATAAAGACAATTATCCCGTTTCAATCAGCAGGTCAACAAACAACACTAGCAACTCCACCAAAAGCTCCAACGTCAGAAAGAGGAGAAAGAACAAAAGATGAAACATATGGATTTAATTTACAATTGCTAAACGCCGCGACTAACCAGACACAATCTGAAAAAGCAAACAACTCAGATGATGACGCTGGTTGGGAACCAACCGAATATGATATAGCTGAACGTGACCGCGCTCAAAAATTACTTGTTAAACAGGAAGAACATGCACAAAAACGGATAGAAACTGAGGTTAAAAATAGAGAAAAAGAAGAAGAGCATAAGCGCAAAGCAGCTTTATTTGTTGCAAAACAACAAGCCAAACAACAACAGCCTATATCACAGCGCGAGACTTTAGCTGAAACAGAAAGACACCGCATTGAGAGAGAAAAAATAAGAAGCAGTTTAAAAAAAAGAAGGGAATTTGTAGATCCTGATTCCGATGGAGGTTCAAGAAAACGCAAAAGATACACGTTAAAATCAAAAAGAAAATATAAAAAAAGAAAAACATCTTGTAAGAAACGTTAAACCATAACAATAATTAAAATCTAAAACTCAAACTCATATTCAATAACATTCTTCATATCGGTCTTCAGCTGTTGATATAAATCATTTCTAACTTTACTCACGATTTGTGCATCATGAGTAAAATTTGCACTCATCAATTTAATCATGGTTTGATTATACAAAATCTGCATCTTATCACTACTATTTATTCTAGCAATGTTCTTATCATGCCATTCACAAAGTGCTTTCACTATTTTTGCATGCAGCCGCTTCAGCATTATAATAAAGTCTTCTGAGGAAAAGTGTGACCATTTTACAGTTTCGTCATTATAGCAATAAAACAAATTTGCCTTTTGCGTCAAACAATATAATGGCGTTGATTTGGACAATTTTTTATCTTTTTTCAGATGGTCCCTCAAAATGGCTGACAAGGTCTGAAACATATTTCCCTCTATTAAAACCTCAACATGCTCTTCATTTACTTGAATAGTTTGAGTCCAATTTTGGATGGTTATTCCTGATGTTGGCTCAATAAGAATATTTGCATTTAACCACTGAATTACGTTTAATTTTCTCTTCTTTGTCTCAACCCATTTTTGCATATCATTCATCTTTTGTTCCATAGCTTGATATTTTATCGCAAGTTCTTGGATAATATTATACAGTTGCTTTGTGTTTGGTATATCAGTTGATTCCTCCTCCTCGCACTTTTTCTCTCTCTTTGTTTTGTATAGAACTTCGCATAAAATAACATGTTTTGTGTGGGACGATTTTCTGGTATATGTTTTGCCACAACAATGACAAGAATGTGTTTGTGTTTGTGATATTGTATTTGTAGTTGCTGATTGCATTTACTCTTAGTTTGAATGATATTGAACGGCTTTTAAATTTTCAATTTTTAAAAGAATAAAAATAATATTACTCTATTTTATATAATGTCTCAGAATACAAATTCAACAAAAAACGAACCGGCGACAATATGCAGGGCTTTTAGTTGCAATACTAGTCTATGTAACATTGACCCTGCTTCCCAATATATTAAATTAAAGCTTATTCAAAACACTGTGCGAGTCCCCGCTTCTCTCTATGTTCACGATTTAGGAGCTTTAACTGCATATCAACGCCCAGACCCTAGATATGGAGTTAATTGGAACCAAATGAGTGACAGAGCAGTTCGCCACGTTCAACCCAATATTGTTACTGGTGGAAGTTTTTATCATGGAAGCAGCACAAAGAATACGATTACCAGATGCAGACCTGGTGCTGGGTGCCCAGGAGGCGCCGGCGTTGATATTAAACATAACTCTTATGACCGTTATTTAAATAGATTAAAAGGCAAAGGCCCTCTTCGCCGCGGTGTGGTTCCTCCCAACTTTGGAACACCATTACCATTTAATGCTACTTTCCCTATTTATGGAGGAAAGACGATGAAAACCAGCATCGTTGGAGATAATTGCACATGTCCAATCAGCGGCGATAACTCTAGCAATGCAAAATTATACCATATATTATTTGACCCAGTTCTTCTAAATAGTGGCTTTAAATTTACAGTTGGAAGTATTGTATATGCATTAAATTCACAAGGTTATTATGCACGCGCAGTTGTGACAACAATTGTAAATGATGTCTACACAGTTTTATTTGATAATGGAACTACTATATCAACTACAAACGACAAGTTATTAGTTTATTTCCCATGCAGTTGTGGACAAAACTTGTCAGCTAGTTTAGGTATATCTACCATCAATGGATTAATTATAGCAAATAATTCAACGATTGTCACCGATTGCTTTTTAGTAAATAAATTTCTTGGCGCCAATTCGGTTTTGAATATAATTAATGCCATTAAAAATTTGTTGCCAATTCAATTCCAGAAATTTTTATCTTATTATAATACATAAAATGCCTCGCCGAATTGGTTTAAACTTAATGAATCCTGTTGCAAACTCTTATGCGCAATACCAATATTACGCCGCACAAAATAATTTTAATACTACGTTAAATCAAAGTCAAGGACAATTTAGAGGAATTCGTAACAATAGATTTGGTGCCATGATTTCTCAAGTGGTCAATTCAAAACCTGGATGCAGTTCTTGTGGAAAGTAAGTGAAAATTTTGATTTGATTTTTAATTTTTATTTTTAATTTTTAATTTTTAAATTATTTTCACGATTGAGAATAGTTTAAAATATAGTTATAGTATAAATGAGTTCAGTTGGAGTTCCACCTGTTAGTCGCGCAAATTTCTTTATGTCAATGACGCCAATTTTTCAACCCAGTCCTATTAGAGTGAATAATTGTAATAACACTTTATGTTATACATATAATCACAATTATGTTTACAAACCACACACTGGTTATGGAAAGATTGGCACATCTGCTGCCGGTTATTTAGCCAGTCGCAAACGTTTGTAACAAAAAATAAAACAAAGAAACAAAAAAATAAGAAACAATAAAAAACAAATATAAAATCATGGTTTTATATTTATTATTATGAGTTCTTATCGCGAAAGTAGCAAGATGCAAGAAGAAGATTTTAGAAGGACCTTTAATATGGTGGACCGTGTGAAACAAATGGAAACGGTTCAGAGAGAAGGGCTTTAGCTTTTCAAGAGGAAAAATGCGGATTATGGTGATTCCTTTGCAAATTATGGTCCGGTTGGTGTTATTGTTAGGATGGGAGATAAAATTCAGAGGTTATCAAGTGTGTCAAAAAATGGTGTCACCTTGGTAAATAATGAGTCAATTAGAGATACGTTAATTGATTTGCATAATTATGCTGCAATGGCTATTATGTTGATGGACGAAGCCAAGGGGGTAGACGAAGTTGGTGTTTAAAAAAATTTTAGGTGAACTTGAATTTATGAGAGGTCAAAAAAAAATTGAAATACTTTTTGGTCAGTGGTGGAGTGTATAATTTCCCAGTGCTTCGGTGTTTCAACCATGTCTTCCATCATGCAGAATCTCAGTTTGTTTATCCCCTACGTGTTTGCCAACATCACGCAGGAGCGCATCGCTCGCGTGTTTGAGAACAATCATCTCGGCGTGGTTGACCATGTGGACTTTATTCCCAAGACGGACAAGAATGGCAAGGCGTATCATGCGGTCTACGTTCACTTCTCCCATTGGTTCAACAACTCGGTGGCCGAGAACTTCCAGGAGCGCGTCCTGAGTCCCGACAAGGAGGCTCGCGTGGTCTACGACGACCCTTGGTTCTGGATTGTTCTCCAGAACACCGGCGCCAAGGCGGTCAAGGCCGAGGAGACCGAGCTCGTTTCGTCTGACTACGCTGCCATTCTGGAGGGAAAGCTCGCTGACACCGAGAAGCGTCTTGCCGACCTTGAGGAGTCATCTTGGCAGCGCATCGCAGAGCTGGAGGAGCGCGTGTTGGTTCTGGAGCAGGAACGAGGCCTCTACGACGACATGCCGCCTCTAGTTGAGATTGAGGACGAGCAACAAACTTGAGCGGCTGAATTTGGCGGTAAGTGAGAAAAAATAAAAAACAAACAAAAAAATAAAAAAACAAAAAGGTATCGTGTTTACATGCTGTATATTTTTATTTTTGTTTTTATTTTTCTTTATTTTCTTTATTTTTTTGGTTGTGTTTTGTTACGAAAAAAAATTGAAATGCTTTATAAGAAATAACTTATTTGTATCATTACAGCAATAATACACAAGATGTCTAACAATAACATGTCCTTTTATATTCCCGCCATTGGCAATATGTCCGAGTGCGATACTGCAAGAGCATTCTGGATGAATGACGTCGGGGTAGTTGACCGGGTGGACTTTTTTGAAAACTCGGCCGGAGTTTGGTGCGCATTTGTGCACTTTGAAGAATTCTATGACAACGAGGTTGTGTCTAGAATTTTCAATTCAATTGAAATCTATGGCAGCAGCAAGTTTTGGTTCAGTGAAACCGAATACTTTATTTTGAGAGAAATGAAGTGTCCAAAGATACCGGCGACGTCCATGAACATTCATCAGATTGCGGACAAGCTGACCCAACACGAGGCAAAGATTGTGGAGAACGACGCAAGAATTGCAGAGCTTGAGGCCAAGATTTCCGAGCAGAATGAAATCATTGATGAGTATAAGCGGAAACAACTTGAGACGATTGAATTTGGTCGTTTAGCTCATCGTGCCATGTGGGCGCGCAGTGCCAGCGATGATTCCTACGACTTGGACATGGACGCAATCGTGAACTCCCTCATTAGTCCTCGTTGGCCTGAAGAGGACGACACTGGGCTGGTGAGTATTCATCCAGAAGAGAGCGAGGATACGGCGAGTGTTGGAAGCGATGGAAGTGGTGGCAGCAGGCGCATGCAAATGTCGGCTGAACTTTGCGGTAACAACTGAACAAGAAACGGAAAGAAATAAATGAAAAAGAATAAAAATGAAAAAAAAGAAA
>Ga0315905_10004174_pt1 | contig 14739 bp, 8 predicted proteins | sample LakEriMetagenome_5_FD_203522 | JGI IMG/M metagenome (GOLD analysis project Ga0315905, IMG submission 203522) | Freshwater fungal communities from buoy surface, Lake Erie, Ohio, United States - Buoy 4 MA121 | ecosystem: Environmental > Aquatic > Freshwater > Lake | place: USA: Lake Erie, Ohio... | reverse complement strand
CGACTCCGCAGAATTGAATCTATTTGAGACTGTCTATGAAGCGTCTTATGATTTCGCGGCAGATTGGAACAACTTCAATTTTTTGAATGACAAGGTTTGGGATGGCACTTCTTCCGTTTTAGTGAGAGTGACATGGACCAATGGAGAATCGCCCATGGCGGCGGAACTTCAGGCGAATGAAACATCCTTTTCATCGGCACTGAATTTTACCGGAACTGATCGGTATATGCGCTTGGATTGGCAAGATGAAGTGAAGGTTCCAACGGAGGCATTTCAGAACGTAAGCAATGAGATTACCATCATGCTATGGCAAAATGGGGACCCGAACATTCAACCCCAAAATGGAACCATTTTCGAAGGCGTAAATTCGCTCAATCAGCGTGTATTGAATGTGCACCTGCCTTGGAGTAACTCGAATGTGTATTGGGATGCGGGTAACGATGGAGGGTATGATCGGATAAATAAATTAGCCAATGTGCAAGATTTTGAGGGGCGTTGGAATCATTGGGCGTTCACGAAGAACTGCACAAGCGGTGAGATGAGGATATTCTTGAATGGTGCACTATGGCATACCGGTTTGAACCTGGATAATCTTATGCTCGACATACAGAGGTTCAGCATTGGCGGTGCCACGGGCTGGTCCAATTTTTACAATGGCAGTGTAGATGAGTTTGCTGTTTTTAATGTGGCAATGGACGAGGCTGCGATTGCCCAGTGGATGCAACGTGATCTAACTAGTGAGCATCCTTATTGGAATAATCTCCAGGTGTATTATCAGTTCAACGAAAACGACGGAGAACAGGTGCTTGATGCCAGCGGAAATGGACATCATGCTTGGATACACGGAAACGCTGATCGTATTTCATACAGTGGAGTAGATCTTTTTCGCAATGCACAAATCAGTACTATTCGCCCTCTTTTACAATTGAAAAGGGGCGTTTATCAGAGTTATATTGGGACTCAGTTGAACAGTGTCCAGGAAGTTCTTCCCCCTGTTTCCATTGTCGAGTTTGGAGTTGCCGATTATAGTGTATTTCCGCTTTCAGTTTCCTACGATTGGAGTGTTCAATTCTCCTACACCATTAACGCTGCGGGCGACACGGTGAATGTTGTTCAAGTTCCCTTGGAGTACACCCTTAATAACTCGGATTTCTCTTATTGGCAGCGCCCATTCGAAGTAATCAATCGTTATGAGTTGAATCGATTCATAACGATGTACGGAATTCAATTGGATTTAGGAGTTGATGGATGGACATGGGTGGTGGATGTTACGGATTGGGAGCCATTGCTGCGCGACTCGGTAGAGTTGGAGGCCGGGAACTGGCAAGAATTGCTGGATATGAAGTTTTTGTTTATTGAAGGAACTCCCGCCCGTGACGTAAAACGAGTAGAACGCTTGTGGGATACCAATCAAGGCTTGAGCAATTTTGATAATGCCGTGATGGCGAAAACGGTGGTGAAAGAGGAAGGGGAGGAGTCATGGAAACTTCTTACTACAAATACGGGACATCAATTTGATAATCCGCCAAACTGCGCTGAGTTTTGCAGCAATCAGCAAAGTGTGCAGGTGCAAGGTGTTGAGCATTGGTCGTGGGATATTATGCAGGAGTGTGCCGATAATCCGCTTTATCCGCAAGGCGGCACATGGATATTTGATCGAGCGGGTTGGTGTCCGGGCATGAACTCAACAACGAAGGAGTTCGAGCTGACACCTCACGTAGCAACCGTGGATTCATTTAGCGTCGATTATGATATTACATATAATGACTATGGTAATTATGTTTTCTTTGGAACTCTGGTTGGATATGGTCCGACAAATCACGCACGTGACCCCGAGATTGATATGATTACCGCACCAAGTGATTGGAAGATTCATTCTCGCTGGAATCCGATATGTGATAATCCTCGATTCGTTCTGCGCAATAAGGGAAGCGAGCCATTGACGCATTTGGTCATCCAATATGGTGTTGTGGGAGGTGCGGAAGAGCAGATTGAGTGGAATGGTAACCTTAGCTTCATGGAGCGAGAGGAAATAGAATTGACCTACACAGATGCTTCTTTGTGGAGTGGGGAAAATGCAACGAATCTCCGATTCTATATACGCCTTGCTGAAAGTAATAATGGCCTTGATGAGAACTTAACCAACAATTATGCGGAGTCAGAGTTTCAACGCCCACCCACATACAGTTATGCTGAACTTGACGACAACCGACTGATCATTCTTCTAAGAACCAATGAAGCACCTTGGGAGTCGTCTTACGTTTTGTATAACCAGTGGGATGAGGTTGTTTTTGAGCGAGATGATTTCACAGAAGCAGCAACGATTTATCGTGATACGATTCAACTTAATTCGGGGTGTTATACATTCCATTTGAAGGATAGCGATGATGATGGTCTTGATTTTTTTGCAAATAATGATGGTTCAGGATATTGCAAGTTTGATCGAGTAAGCGGATTTGATTTTGAGAGTTTCGAGCGAGATTTTGGTAAGGAGATAATTCATCGTTTCAGATTTGAAACGAATCTTCAATCCAATATCGCAGAGCGACCCTCGCAACGTGTGAGAGTTTATCCGAATCCGGCTGAGAATTTTGTAAAAGTGGATGTGATGGGCTTTGATCGGGAATTAAGCTGCACAACCTATGACAGTTTCGGTCGAAAGTTGGAAACGAGGTTAATAGCCAGAAGAAATGAGATTGAAACTTTTGAACTTTCGATTGAAAATCTGTCAAAAGGTATTTACTTTGTTGAAATCTCCGACGGATTGCATCGCGGAACTATTCGACTGATAAAATCGTAATTGAAATGCCTCAAGCACTAAGAAATCATATCAAGAACTATATACCGGTTTCGAACATAGAGTTCGAGGCTATTTATCAGTCGATGAAGCGAGAGGTATATAAGAAACGTGAATCGCTTGTTCGATCGGGTGCGGTATGTGAGCATTTCTACTTTGTCTTGTCGGGCAGTCTCCGAACTTTCACAACGGATGAGCGCGGGCATGAGCATATCTTCCATCTTGCATTTGAAGATTGGTGGGCTTCCGACTTATTTAGTTTCATTACAGGGGATACTGCTTTTTTCAGCATTGAAGCGTTGGAGGATACAGAAGTGCTTGCCATCCATCGTGATGATTACGAAGTTTTGTTGAGTCAGTATCCCAAGTTTGAGCGATTCTTTCGTTTGCTGATGCAGAACGCTTATGTAGCCTCTCAAAAGCGCACCATGGATATCATGTCGTTGAGTGCGGAGAAGAGATACTTGCAGTTAACGCAAAATCATCCGCAATTGGAGATGCGTGTTGCTCAGCATCACATAGCCTCTTTTCTGGGAATTACGCCGGAGGCATTGAGCCGTATCAAGCGCGGTCTCATTGAGAAAAGGAAAACGGCCCAATAATTGGTTTCGCTGTTTTCGGCTTTAAGCGGGCGCCTTTGTGCGTTCCGGATAATGCCTTATTTTCGTCACCTATAAACAGACCGTCTCCTTAAAGAAACCTGTATGAAAAGAGTTATTTCCGTTCTTGCTACTTGCGTATTCATGCTGGTAGCGTTCGTAAGCTGGGCGCAACCCGCAAAAAAAGCTGATGAGCAATTTGATAAGGCTGCTTACTATGAGGCAACCAAGCTATACATCAAAGCAGAGCCTATTTCAAAATCTCTTGACGAAAAGGCCCGAATTTTTTATCGATTGGGAGAGTGTTATCGATTGGTAGCCGATCCACAGCAAAGCTTGCAATGGTATGAAAAGGCTATTGTAGCTCAGTACTACAAAACTGAGCCTGAAGTTTATTATGGCTACGGAATGAGTTTGCTGGAATTAGGGCGTTGGGATGATGCTGTCACTCAATTCAATAAGTATAGTGCAAAGGGAGGTGATAAGTCAAAGGCTGCTATGGCCGTTAAATCCGCTCAAGATGCAGCTTCCAAAAAGGCCACCAAAACAAGAATAACAGTTTCGAATGTGGTAGAGCTTAATTCGGAGTTTTTCGATTACGGACTCGTTTTTTCAGGACCAAACGAGGTAGTCTTTTCTTCGGCGCGCCCTTCGAGTGCCGGGTCTTATAAAGACCCCATCACCGGAGAAAGCTTCATGGATTTGTTTATTGCCGAGGTCGATAAGAAAGGAAAGTTTAGCATTCCCAAGCCACTGCCCGGTGTTGTGAATACGATGGGAAATGAAGGAGCGGCTTGTTTTAATAAGGATTATTCCGACATTCTTTACACTTCGTGCAAGTATGAAAGTGCCAAAGCCTATTTCGCATGCGATATTGCCCGTGCAACGCGAAATGCAGAAGGCAAGTTTTTGGAAGTGACTAACTTGAATGTGGTTGACCGTAATTCGGATGACTCTACTGTTGTCGGGCAGCCATTCTTAACTGCTGATGGCAAGTATCTATTATTTGCATCGAATATGGCAGGTGGAAAAGGCGGCAAGGATATATGGTATCTCACGTATGATCGTAATGCCTCTTCTTGGTCAAAGCCGATCAATCTATCTGTTGTAAACTCCAAAGGCGATGACATGTTCCCGGTAATTGGTCCTGATGGAACTCTCTACTTCTCATCGAACGGCTGGGGTGGATTAGGCGGATTGGATGTTTTTAAAGCAGCCAAGAACGGGGATATGTCATTCGAAGCTCCTGTTGGAGTAGACTATCCCTTGAATAGCTCTTCCAATGATTTTGCACTCGCTATTGATCCTAAGAAGGAGGGTGATAAGACGTTTTCCGGTTATCTTACTTCGGACCGTCCGGGTGGTAAGGGAAAGGATGATATTTATCGATTTGTTGAGGCAGGCCTCGATTTTTCGCTAGTGGGAACCGTTTATGACAAAGACAGCGGCGCACCAGTGGCCGGAGCTGAAATTACGCTTGTCGGTTCGAGCAATTCAGGTGATCCGGTTAACCTAAAGGTGAGTACTGATGCAAATGGCGGATTCGCTTTCGATAAAACACAAATTGTCTCGAATTACACCTACACACTCGATGTTCAAAAGGAAAAATATATCGGCACTGCCGATCGACTTTCAACTGTAGGTCTAAATGCTTCTACCAACTTCGCTCGCGAATATTTCATCATTCCTATTCCAGATCCAACGTCACGTCAGGGTGGTATTGAAATGCCTGAGGTTCGCTATGACTATAACAAGAGCGAATTACAAGTGAATGCTGAAGTGAATTCAAAGGATTCATTGAATTATCTGTTTGATATCATGAAGAACAATCCAAGATTGGTTGTACAGCTGGAAGCCCATACCGATGCGCGTGGTGCCGACAAAGACAACCAAACACTTTCACAGGCGCGCGCCCAAGCGTGTGTCGATTATCTGGTGAAAGAAAAGGGAATTGACCCGAAGCGCATTGTTGCGGTTGGTAAGGGTGAAACAGAGCCACGCATTTTGAAGCGCGACATGGCCGGTTTCAAAAAGGGAGAAGAGCTTACGGAAGCATACATCAACAAATTGGCAAGCAAAGAACTGCAAGAGGCAGCACACCAGTTGAATCGCCGCACGGTGTTTCGTGTGTTGAGCAACGACTTTGTGCCAAGCAAGTAGCTGCATTGAATAACATATAGGGGCGAACCATGCGGTTCGCCTCTTTTATTTTTTATACATGAATGATTCACGATATACCCGTCGAGGTGTTTCAGCTCAAAAGGAAGATGTGCACGCCGCAATTCGGACGTTGGACAAGGGATTATTCCCAAAGGCATTTTGCAAAATTGTACCCGACTATTTATCGGGAAGTGAAGAGCATTGCTTGGTAATGCACGCCGATGGTGCAGGCACCAAATCGTCGCTCGCATATGTGTACTGGAAAGAAACCGGTGACTTGAGCGTATGGAAGGGCATTGCACAAGATGCGCTCATCATGAATCTCGATGATTTGATGTGTGTGGGGGTTACCGACAATATTCTCTTGAGCAGCACGATTGGTCGCAACAAGGGGCTTATACCCGGCGAAGTGGTGAGTGCCATCATAAATGGTACGCAAGAATTGGCAGATGAGCTGACCGAGATGGGAGTGCGAGTTACGGTAACCGGCGGCGAAACCGCAGATGTGGGTGATTTGGTGCGTACAGTAATAGTGGATTCAACCGTAGTTGCACGCATGCGTCGCGACGAAGTGATAGATAATTCTGCGATATCAGCAGGCGATGTAATTGTGGGTTTTGCATCCTTCGGACAAGCAACCTATGAAGGTGAGTACAACGGAGGAATGGGCAGCAATGGACTTACAAGTGCACGTCACGACGTGTTTTATAATACGCTCGCAGAGAAGTATCCCGAAAGTTATGATCCGTCGGTGCCGGCAGATTTGGTTTATAGCGGCTCCTATGCATTGACGGATTTGGTGGAAGATGCTCCGATGAATGCAGGGCGCTTGGTGCTTTCGCCCACCAGGACTTATTTGCCTGTGGCTGCAGCAATTCTGAACGAAATGAGAGCGAAGGTTCATGGCATGGTGCATTGCAGTGGTGGCGGACAAACGAAGGTGCTTCATTTCACGGATGATGTTCACGTGATAAAAGACAATTTATTTGCAACGCCTCCTTTGTTTCGAATGATACAAGAAGAGTCCAAAACCGCATGGCAGGAAATGTATCGCGTGTTTAATATGGGACATCGCTTGGAGATATATACCGATGCGGAGAGCGCGGGTTGCATGATAGAGATAGCGCGCAGTTTTCATATTGATGCGCAGATTGTAGGGCGAGTTGAAGCGTCATCAAAAAAGATGCTCACCATTCGAAGCGAGCACGGAGAGTTTATTTACGAATCATAGAAAATAGAATATGCAAGATCTGTTGGATCGATTGTCGGCAATTGTAGACCGTCATAACGAAGTTGGGAAGATGATAACCGACCCGGATGTGATTTCGGATATGAAGCGTTATCCGACGCTGATGAAGGAATACAAAGATTTGGGTGTGCTGGTGGATAAATACCATGAGTACAAAAAGGTGAATGATGACTTGAAAGCAGCCAAGGATATTTTGTATTCGAATGAAGATCCGGATTTGAAGGAGCTTGCCCAAGAGGAGTTTGACACGCTTACACCCTTGAAGGAAAAGATGGATGAGGAAGTGAAGTATATGCTGATACCGAAGGATCCTGAAGACACGAAGAACTGTATCATGGAAATTCGAGCGGGAACCGGAGGTGATGAAGCATCCATTTTTGCCGGCGACCTCTATCGCATGTATACACGCTACATTCAAAATCAAGGATGGAAGTTTGAGGTGCTCAATATGAACGAGGGCACCATGGGCGGCTTCAAGGAAATATCGTTCGAGATTGTTGGGGCCGAGGTATATGGTACGCTGAAGTTTGAAAGCGGCGTGCATCGCGTACAGCGTGTGCCTGAAACAGAAACACAGGGACGCGTGCACACAAGTGCTGCAACAGTGGCTGTATTGCCCGAGGCAGAAGAGTTTGATGTCATAATTAACCCGGCCGACATTCGCAGGGATACCTATCGAGCAAGCGGTGCCGGAGGTCAGCACGTAAACAAAACGGAGTCTGCTGTTCGTCTTACACACATTCCTACCGGTGTTGTTGTAGAATGTCAGGAGGGACGTTCACAACACGAGAACCTAGAGAAAGCGATGACCATGCTTCGTACACGTATTTTTGAGGCTGAAGTAAATCGCAGGCAGGAAGAGCGTGCGCGCATGCGAAAATCGTTGGTGAGCACGGGCGACCGAAGCGCAAAAATCAGAACGTATAATTATCCGCAAGGACGTGTCACCGATCATCGTATCAATCTTACGTTGTATAATTTGGATGCAGTGATGAATGGTGAGGTGGTGGAAATAATCGAAGCGCTCAAGCTTGCCGAGAATACGGAGAAGCTTAAAGAAGGAAGCATGGCCTGATGCAGTTAGAAGCGCGATTCATACAGCCACGGGAAACACAATCGCTGCGACATCGCGTGTTGTGGCCCCATTTGGCATCGACGGAAGTGTGCGTGATTGATATCGATCATCGCGAGGACGCTTTTCACGTCGGCGTTTTTGATGGGGAAACTCTAATCAGCATAGGGTCTTTTTTTCAAATTACTTCGCAACGATTGAGTCAACAGCATCAATATCGCCTTCGTGCCATGGCGACAGATCCTGACTATCGCAGGAGACATGCAGGTGAGCAGCTGATTGCATTTGCTTGTGAAGAATTGCGCAAGCGAAAGATTGATCTTTTGTGGTGTGACGCTCGTCTAATTGCGGCACCCTTTTATGAAAGCATCGGTTTTTCTAAGTTTGATGATGTCTATGAAGTGCCTTTGATCGGTCCTCATCATTTTATGTGGAAGGAGTTGTGAATTCGCTCCGTGGATGCTGCGAGCGTTTACATTTGTGCCAATAAAAATTTCATTATGCCCCATATTTCATCGAAAGCGGTCGCTATGCCGGCTTCACCCATTCGAAAGCTGGTTCCTTATGCAGAAGCTGCTAAGAAGCAAGGACGCAAGGTGTATCACCTCAATATTGGTCAGCCCGATATTGAAACGCCTGAAGTAGTTCGCAACAAGATGAAAGAACTGGATTTGAAGGTTGTCGAATACAGCAACAGCGATGGAATCGCAGCATATCGTCAAGGTCTTACCAAGTATTATGCATCGAAGTCCATTGACTTGACTCCCGAGCAAATCATGGTGACAACCGGCGGTAGTGAAGCGCTTGTTTTTGCTTTCATGACCTGTTTCAATCCGGGTGATGAGGTGATCATTCCCGAGCCTTTTTATGCCAATTACAATGGATTTGCAGTAATGGCAGGAGTAACGGTGATTCCAGTAATGAGTTCAATCGATACAGGTTTTGCGTTGCCACCGATTGATGCATTCGAGCAATTGATAACACCTAAAACGAAGGGTATTCTCATTTGCAACCCGGGTAATCCGACGGGATATCTATACAGCAAGTCAGAGCTTGAACAACTTCGTGATGTCGCAAAGAAGCATGATTTGTTTTTGATGGCCGATGAGGTATATCGAGAATTCGCTTACGATGGCGCAGTTCCAAGCAGCATTCTGAATCTGGAGGGATTGGAAGAGAATGCCATCATGATTGATAGTGTGAGCAAGCGCTACAGCATGTGTGGAGCCCGCATCGGAGCAATGATTACTCGGAACAAGCAGGTGATGGCAGCAGCCATGAAATTTGCACAGGCGCGTTTGTCGCCGCCTACCTTCGGACAAATGGCATCGCTCTATGCGCTCGAAACACCGCAGTCATATTTTGATGGCGTAGTAGAAGAGTATGTGGAACGCAGAAATATTCTGATTGACGGATTGAATACGATACCCGGCGTGATTTGCCCTAAGCCCAAGGGTGCGTTTTATTGCATTGCAGAATTGCCGATAGATGACAGCGATGTTTTCTGCCAGTGGATGTTGGAGACATTTGAATACAACAATCAAACAGTGATGATGGCGCCTGCTACCGGGTTTTACTCCAAGCCGGAACCCGGAAGAAAACAAGTGCGTTTGGCCTATGTGCTCAACAAGGAGTCATTGCAAGCATCAGTAGAAGTATTGCGAGAGGCATTGAAGGTGTATCCCGGAAGAACGAATTGATTCAATTCTGATTTATTGAAAATAAGAAAGGCTGCCAATTGGCAGCCTTTCTTCCTTAACAAACCCAAATTATCGAGTGAACAAGAGTTCACGCATTTTTGGAAGCGGCCATGATTCGTCTTCCGTAATGAGTTCCAGGTTGTCGGCAGCATCGCGCGCAGCATCCATGAAAGGCTTCACTTTGTTGCTGTAGACTTCAGCCTGTTTTTCCAAATCCATTTTTGATGCCTTGTTGCGTTCCACATTCATTTTATCAAGAGAATCTTTGATGTTGTTTATCTCAACAGAGATTTGCTTGATGAGGTCAGTTTGTGTGCGAGAAAGATTCTTCGCCTCCGCAGCAGAGAAAACTTCTTTTAGGCCAAGCACGTTGTCAATCAGTTTGGTCTGGTAGTCGAGTGCAGCAGGAATGATGTGATTCACTGCAATGTCGTTGGTTACTCGTGCTTCGATTTCACGCTTGCGCACGTAGGTTTCTACCTCGATTTCATAGCGAGCATGAATTTCTTCATGGGTAAGAACGTTGAGCGTTTCAAACATCTTGTTTACGTCTTTGTTCTTCCAAACTTTCAATGCACTTGGTGTGTCTTTCAAGTTGCTCAAACCGCGCTTGGCAGCTTCTTTTACCCACTCGTCACCATAGCCGTTTCCTTCGAAGCGAATCGGCTTGCTGATTTTGATGAGGCGCTGTAATTCTTTCAAAATTGCCTCGTCTTTATCATCTCCTTTCGCAATGCGGGTGTCCACATCTTTCTTGAATTGGATGAGACGATTCGCTACGATGGTATTCAGCACAATCATCGCATTTGCGCAGTTGGCGCTGCTTCCCACGGCGCGGAATTCGAATTTGTTGCCGGTGAATGCAAATGGTGAAGTGCGGTTGCGGTCTGTGTTGTCGAGAAGTGCTTGAGGAAGTTTTCCGATGTTGAGTTTCAGATCGGTTTTGTCTTCCGGAGTCATCTTGCCGGCTTTGATATTCTTTTCAAGATCATCGAGCATGCGGCTGAGGTGCTCGCCGAGGAAGGCCGACATGATTGCAGGAGGAGCTTCGTTGGCACCCAAGCGATGGTCGTTACCAACAGTTGCGATGGATGCACGAAGCACATCAGCGTTTTCGTGAATTGCAGCAACTGTGTTCACGAAGAAGGTCAAGAACTGAAGGTTAGTTTTTGGATTCTTACCGGGTTTCAATAGGTTTACACCTGTGTTGGTGCTGAGCGCCCAGTTGTTGTGCTTGCCGCTTCCATTCACACCTTCGAATGGTTTTTCATGAAGGAGAATACGGAAGTTGTGCTTGCGCGCAGTCTTTTCGAGCACGTCCATCACCAATTGGTTGTGGTCGTTTGCAAGGTTGGCTTCTTCAAACATAGGAGCCAACTCAAATTGATTGGGAGCAACCTCGTTATGACGAGTGGTCACCGGTATACCCAACAAGTGAGATTCGTATTCGAACTCTTGCATGAAAGCCATAACACGTTCCGGAATGCTACCGAAGTAATGGTCTTCGAGCTGTTGGCCTTTTGCCGGGCGTGCGCCAAACAGTGCGCGGCCGGTCATGGCAATATCAGGACGAGCATTGTGCAACGAGCTGTCAATAAGGAAGTACTCCTGTTCCCATCCGAGAGTAACGGATACTTTGTTTACCTCTTTGTCGAAATACTGGCATACACCTGTTGCTGCATGGTCAACTGAATTCAAAGCACGAAGCAGTGGCATTTTGTAATCCAGTGCGTGTCCTGTGTAGGAAATGAAAATAGTTGGAATGCAAAGTGTGTTACCCACGATGAATGCAGGTGATGATGGATCCCACAGGGTATAACCACGTGCTTCGAATGTATTGCGAAGACCACCATTTGGGAAGGAGGATGCATCAGGCTCTTGTTGCACGAGCATAGTGCCATCGAATTTTTCCAATGCACGTCCGTCGGTTAGTGGCTTGAAGAAGCTGTCGTGTTTTTCTGCTGTTGTTCCGGTTAGTGGCTGGAACCAGTGGGTATAGTGTGTTACCCCTTTTTGGATGGACCACTCTTTCATGGCTGCAGCCACATGGTCTGCAGTTTGGCGATCGATGCGGATACCACTGTTGATGCAATCCATCAGTTTATCATACGCATCATCCGTCAGATACTCACGCATTTTGTGGTAGTAGAATACGTTGGCACCGAAATATTCGCTGATGCGAACACCTTTGATGTCGAATCGCACGGGCTGACGTTCGTGCAGTTCAGAAAGGGCTTGAAAACGAGTCGACGACATGGGTAATTTGTTTTTTGATTAAAAAATGAATAATTACCTGGCAAAAGTAGGGGGTGTTTTACTCAAAATGGAAATAAATTTTAAACAGGGGGTATTTTTTAAGGGGGTATGACCCAAATTTTAGAAAAAATTCAATTTCAATGACTTTTTCCACTTTTGAATGATATCCGTATTTTTAGCCTCCATTCAATTTTAGTACTATGCAAAAGATATCAGTTGTATTCTGGATTGGCCTTCTCATGGCCTTTGGCAGTGTTGTATCGGCACAAGTTTTTACTCCCACCGATGGAAGAAAAATAGAAGAGCCGAAGGAATATTTTGCGGGCGACTTGACCGACTTTCAGGTTTCACCTTCAGGTAAGGGGATTGCGTATTTGAAATACGATAATAATCGGTGGGTGTTGTATTGGGACAACATCAATGGCGGTCGTGAAACCCGTGTCTCGAAAACAGACGAAGCGAATGTGGTTGATTATCGTTGGGTTGGAGATGATGCTATCATCTATTCTGTGGGTGAAGGAGAAATCGGAAACGATTTGCACCGATATGAGACTTTTACCAAGTCTTATAACCGACTAACGAGCACGCCTGTTTGGATTAAGTTTATGGATGGTCATTACTACTCCGGAGGCACTACACTGTTGATTCGAAACGAGGATGACGTGACATCTTCAAAGGCCTATTCCTTTCTGCCAGGCATGCGAGAGCTGAAGCATATTGCTTCAGGCCACGGTGTAAATTGGGTAGAGGGTTTTGCTAATGGAGGAACCTTCTACATTCAAAAGACCGAGGAAGGTTCGCAATTCGTGAATTGCTCGCTGAATGGCGGCGAAAAGTTGGGTATCATACGTGGGCTTTGTTCGATAAAGGGATTGGCGTTGGCCTCAAAAACGGATGCATCTGTTTATGCACTCACTGATTTGAATCGCAATGGAAACGCGCTCGTTAAAATGAGTATGAACGATGGTTCAGAGACCGAAGTCATTTTTGAGCCGAAGCAATCCATGATTACCAAGGTTCTCTTTTCATCGGCTGATTCCAAGCCGCTTGTTGTTTGGTATGATGGCATAGAGCAGGGGTTTGTGGCCCTTGACAATGGATTTGAATCTACGCTTGCGGCAATTACGGAGAAGATGCCAACGCTGTTTGGTTTTGATATTGTCCATTCAGACTTGTCTGGAAATGTATGGATTGTAAGTGCCATCAATCCTGGTGGTGGTCGTCTGTACTACCATTATAACGTCGCGAACCGGGAGTTGACTGCTTTTGGGAATGTGAAATGTTCAAATCAAATTGCGTCCGTTCCCGAATTGTTGTCTGTAGGCGATGACAAAATGTTGGTCCGTGTCTATGCGCCGGAGGAGGTGACTTCGAAGTCGCTTGGTGTATTGGTTTTTCGTGATGCTCCTTGGCTGTCCACAACAGCCGGTGGAATAGATGCTCTTATACAGCGGTTGGTTCAGGGCGGATTTATTGTTGCCGATGTGGACTTAGGGTATAGTGAATTGATTAGGAAGAAACTTCTTTTTTCAGGGTATGATCAATTGGTTGATCGTGTGATTGATCAGATACCGCTTATTCAGAAGATGCTGACGTCCAATTACGGTTTGTCGAAGGGAGTGATGTCGGTTATTGGTGAGGGTATCGGATGCAGGGCTGCTTTGCGGGTTACAGAGGCCCACACCAGCATCGTTATGCGTAGTGTGTTTATTGATGCTGCGCCTGAACTGAAAGGCTATTTAATGTCACAGTTTCCGCTTGAAAGAGAGACTCGCGAATATGTAATGGGTTACGGCGAGTCTTCAAAGACTTTGCAGATTCAATACATTGCACGCGAGCCATTGTTTGTCTACGGAACTGTCAAGGGAGCTTATTACAGCAACAACATAGAACCAGCTTTGAAGAAGTTGTCTCAGGGTGGGAAGTCACCGGAAAGCTTATTGGTTGGCAGTGGCTTTGGAAGTCACATATCATCCAAAGTAGTAGAAGGCATAGGCGATAAACTCATCGCTTATCTGAAACAGTAATTGGATTTCAATTTCTTTAGATTGGTAATATCGGACAAGCATGGCGCATACATTTGAGTTGAAGGCGATAGATGGCGGGAGTAATGCGCGGGCAGGTGTTTTGCACACCGACCATGGCGAAATACCGACACCTATCTTCATGCCTGTCGGTACAGCAGGTACTGTAAAGGCAATTACCCAGCAGGACTTGAAGAATGACGTGGACGCCAAGATTATCCTGGGTAACACGTATCATCTGTATTTACGTCCGGGCACAGGTATACTTCGAGAGGCAGGAGGGCTGCATAAATTCAATGGATGGGACCGACCTATTCTGACCGATAGCGGTGGGTATCAGGTATACTCTTTGAGCGACAACCGAAAGATTACACCGGAAGGTGTGAAGTTTAAGTCGCATATTGACGGTTCTGCGCATTTGTTTACACCTGAAAATGTGATGGACATTCAGCGCGTAATTGGTGCCGACATTATCATGGCATTCGATGAGTGCCCGCCTTACCCATGTGATGAAGACTATGCGCGAAAGTCACTGCAGATAACGAATCATTGGCTTGATCGATGTTTTTCACGCATCCACGAAACGGAGCCGCTCTACGGGCATCATCAGGCATTGTTTCCTATTGTACAGGGTTCTGTATACCGTGATTTGCGTAAGGCAAGTGCGGAGTATGTTGCTTCGAAGGGGGCAGAAGGAAATGCAATTGGTGGGCTGAGTGTTGGTGAGCCGCATGAGCTCATGTATGAAATGACAGAGTTGGTTTGCGGCATTCTGCCCAAGGACAAGCCACGCTATTTAATGGGCGTAGGAACACCCGCGAATATCCTAGAGTCGATAGCGCTTGGCGTTGATATGTTCGATTGTGTCATGCCAACGCGCAA
>Ga0315905_10004173_pt1 | contig 14740 bp, 6 predicted proteins | sample LakEriMetagenome_5_FD_203522 | JGI IMG/M metagenome (GOLD analysis project Ga0315905, IMG submission 203522) | Freshwater fungal communities from buoy surface, Lake Erie, Ohio, United States - Buoy 4 MA121 | ecosystem: Environmental > Aquatic > Freshwater > Lake | place: USA: Lake Erie, Ohio... | reverse complement strand
TAGCGCCAACTGCACCAGTAGCACCCGTCGGTCCAGTAGGTCCTGTAACAGCAGGTCCTGTTGGGCCAACTGCACCAGTAGGACCAGCAGGTCCTGTTGGTCCACCAGAAGGTCCAGTAGCACCTGTAGCACCAGTAGGACCCTGACCAGTTCCTTCAATTTCAACCCATTGAGTTCCGTTGTAGTAATACAACTGAGAGCCAATAGGCGCATCACTTACATAAATAATTGCTCCAGCACTAGCAGTTAGTGTTGATAAAGCAGCAACTGTCGAACTAAGAAGTCTAAGTGGCGCTTCAGATATAACTTCACTTTCTGCAGCAAGAGTCAAAGTTGTTGGAGAACTAACAGTAAATGTTCCTACACCTGTAGCAGGAGGAAGAATTATTGGTGTTTCAATTTGAGAAACAACAAGTTTTTGTGTAGAAGCGTCAAACTTAATTCCTTGGTTTGTTTTACCACCTTGAATGCCAGTTAAATCTTCATACAAGCCAACAAACGCAGTTGAATCTACAGTCTCGACTACTGCAACACTGGAGCTGCCAGGTCCTTGTGGGCCGACAGGTCCTGTCGCACCAGTAGGTCCTGTTGGTCCACCAGAAGGTCCTGTTGGACCTACTGCACCTGTCGCACCAGTAGAGCCTTGAGCACCAGTAGGTCCTACTGGGCCAGCAATTAATCCAAGACTTACCCACGCTGAGCCAGTCCAAAAATAAGTGTCTCCAGTGTCAAGAACTACATAAGCGTCCGCAGTTGTATTACCGCTAGAAGGTAAAGCCGCGACGTTTGCAACACTTCCCTTAACAGTTATGTTTGTTCCAGCGGTTCCTTGAGGACCTGTAGCACCAGTTGCTCCTTGAGGACCTGTAGCACCCTGAGGTCCAGTAGTACCTGTAGGTCCTTGAGCACCTGTTGCACCAGTAGGTCCTGGAACAAGTGAAGGATCTCCCTGAGGTCCAGTTGGGCCAGCATTACCTGCAGGACCAGTTGGGCCAGTCGGGCCAGTTACAGTAGATGGGGCACCTGTAGGTCCTGTCGCACCTGTAGGACCAGTCGCGCCGTAAATTTGTCCAACATTAGACCAAGCAGTGCCAGTCCAAATGTAAACATCTCTTGTATCAAGAGTTACATAACCATCTCCCGCAGTATTTCCAGTAGATGGAAGAGCTGCAAAATTAGCTACACCGCCCTTTAAATCAATGCTTGTCGCTTGTGGTCCTGCAGGTCCTTCTGAGCCTGTCGGTCCTGTGGGTCCTTGATTGCCTCCCAAACCTACTGGACCTGTTGCTCCTGTCGGTCCAATTGGACCAGTTGGACCTGTAGGTCCACCAGATGGACCAGTCGGTCCAGTTGCTCCAGCCGCTCCAGTAGGGCCTGTTGGACCAGAAGTTACTCCAGTACCGACAATTTCCCAACCAGCTGCTGTTCTTTGTTCAAGAGCACCTGCACCACCGTTTAGTTCGGTGTTAAATCTAATATAACCAACTTCAGCAGTTGAACGACGTTGTGCTGTTGTTCCAATATCTACATATACAGTGTTGTATAAGCCTCTAATTTCTTTATTAGAAAAAGTTTGAACAATGTTTTCAGGTAACGCGGAATCTTCTTGAGCAATACCTACACAGCTAAACGAAGCATTAGGGGTGCTTGAACGTACCCAGAGTGTGTCTCCTGGGTTTACAGCAAATCTAAATGTTTCAAAGGAAGCTCCAACAGGTATATCAAGGTTGAAAGCAATGTATGCAAAGTTAAGCGCGATTACAGCATTAGCTGGTGCAATCCAAATACTTACTTTACATGCTGGTACTGCTACTACACCTTTATTTGCAACAATAACTGAAACAAGATGTGCCTCAGAAAATGTAGCAAGAACTGTGTCAGTATTACCCGTTGGGTTTGATATCCCAAGTCGCTGAATTGGCATGTGTCTCTCCTACGCCTGAGCTTCTGCCCATGACATCTTCGCTGAAGTTAGTGTATTGTTACCAGTCAACCTAGAGACTGCAACTGTCAAAATGTCTGGACCATCTGGGAAGATAGAGTCACCACCAAGAATTGAGTTTGACAACTCGAACAGGGTTGAAACGTCTACTACAGTGGTGTCTTCTGCACCAGCAGCACCACCAGCAGCACGGAAGTTATAAACCTGAACTCCACCAGACACTGTGTCCTGAGCTGTGTGCTCAACAATCTGAGTCAAGGAAGGTGAATCTACACCAACAAAGTTTAGGTTATTTAGACGTGGATTCAAAAGAACCTTAACGTCAACCAACTGTGTTGTAGACACACCAATTTCCTGCAAACGTAGCTGCATTCGGTTGAGAACATCTCGGTCACCTAGCTTACCTGTCAAACCTTCAGATACTGAAGGAGAGAGGCGGATTGACAACAATGGCTGGTAGTTAGGACCAGATGTGTTGTTCAATGAGCCGTTTGGATACAAGAAGTAGGTGTACTGAGTGTTTCCTTGGCTGGTGAAGTTAATGACCTCAGAGATAATAATTGCTGGGTCATTAGCTGCAGTCACAGGGCTAGCCACGTTGGTTGCCTGATATGTGAATGTAGTTGGGTTAGTAACTGTCACATAGAACGGACCATTTGGCACACGGGTTGAGCCGTACACACCGACATACATACCAGTACTCAAGTTGTGTGGTTGTGTGGTTACGATAGTTACAGTCGTACCAGTTTGAGCACTAGTAATTGTCTGAGGATTGATTGCATATGAAGTTCCACGGCTAATTGTTACGTTAGGTGGAGTCAAGTGAATCAAGTTTGGAGAGTTAACCAAAACTCCATATAACGCATCGTTAGTCAAGTTAGCACGAGTATTTGAGCCAACAATTTGGGTTGCTGGGTTCAAAGAGTTAGTACCTGGGAATCCGTTAGTAGCAATTGACTGGAACTGTAGCAAATCACCAGTTGCAAAACCGTGACTTTGTACAGTAAACAAGTCTGTATTCAAGTTGATACCAGATGAGGCAAATGACTTTGCAGTTGTTCCTCTAACATCAAGAGTCTGGCTTGAACCAGTGAAGAGGTATGCGTTGTCATCATCAAATCCACCATCCATCATTACCGAAGTACCCCAGTGGAATAGGTAAGGAATGTAAGTTGGATTTTCATAAGTCACAACTTCATAACGACCTGGCAAGTTACCAGAGCGGAAGTAGGATTCAAACAAGTTGTTGTTGTGAACAAACTCGTGGGTATATTGAACCTGACCATCTACAGTCTTGAATCCGAAACGAATCTTACCCGCACCGTACCAAGAGTAGTCAATGTAAGCCATCTGAATACGAGAAATGTCAAGGTTGTAACCAGTCGGACCAGAGCCATCGCAAACGTCAATATTCCACTGACTTTGCGGCACACGAGTGTCTACAGTCTTTGTAATAACAATACCTGACTTAGCAGGTACAAATGAATGTACTGTAGTTGTTCCTGTAGTAGACAAATCTACGTTAACTTCTGAATCTGGGTCAGCAACGAGTTTAAAGGTGTTGTTGTTAATCAAATCAACGTAGTAAGTACGACCGTTAATCATTCCACCAACAGGTTCACCGTCAATAGAGTTGTAGATAACTGGTAAACGATCAGAAAAACCGTGACCAATAATGCTAAACACGTTAGTTGTGGTGTTAACTTGAGTTTGAGGGTTGAATTCTTTTTCTGATCCAGAAGAACCCTTATATTCAGGACGAATTGACATACGAGTGTCAGACTCAATTTCTGTAATTCTATAAGACTGACCACGCATTACAACAAAGTCACCGACTTCAAGCTGTGCTTCAAAACTTGTGTTTGATCCAAATACAAGCTCTGAACCTTGCAAACAAGAGGCTGTTCCAGCAATTTGCTGAGTAGAAGAGCGACGAACACAATAAATATCTTGACCATCGAACTCAAAGTATGCACCGTTTTGGAAGTCAAACATACCTTCACGTACAGCACCGTTAGACCACTCACGAACATAGAACTGAGGGAATCCATAAGCTCTATTTTCAATAATTGGTTCTGCTGCTGTGAAACGGAATGTAGTTAAATCAACTACAGTTACTTGGAACTCTCCGTTGTATACAGTACTTGGATTTCCATAAGAGTCTTCAGCAGCATTTACAACAATAAACAAACCAGACACAAGTCCGTGTGGACGTCTAGTCTTACACTCGATTTGAAGCGAAGTAAATTGTTTCATGCTTTCAAGGTCAATTGAAGGCTGGAAGTTAACACCGCAAGAAGACTGGATACCCTTACCTGACTGGTAACGGAAGTACTTACGAGTCTGACGAACAATCTGACCAAGCGAAGTCTTAGAACCTACTGACATTTCCACACCACCATCGAATGGGCGGTGGAGTGAGTAGCCTTGAGGACGTACATAGACGAATGTTGGGTATGAATAAGAAACAGCGCTATATGCGTTTGCATATGGACGGTCCACTGTAATCTGAGTATCTCCACCAATCGCGGTGATACGACGAATGATTGGACCTACTGGAATAGTGTTTGTAAGAGTAAACCCTGTACCAGTACCTTGAGTGCTGAAGTCAACAGCCTGAAGGTTGTTCTGAGCATCGCTCAATGTTGAATGCAGTGTAATTTCTGTGTTAGAAATTGCGCGAACATAGTAGTAGTAACCATCAACTAGAGGTGCTGGTGGTACACCACCATTTGCTGCAAACTTAACAACATCACCAGTAGCAAAGTTGTGGCTATCTAGAATTCGGTTGTTGGTTGTATTTACATCTACGTCAGCAAATGTCTTAATGACATTTGAAATAGAGAAGTTTGTACCAACTCCCACAGTTGTAATGTCAATAATATTTGTATTGTTAGTAGCATCAGTTGATGTTGGGTGCAAGCTTATTGTTGCACCAGCAGATACAGCTCTTACAAAGTAAGTAGCACCCTCTACAAGCGGCGCTGGGGCAGTTCCACCACCAGCAGAGAACACAACTTGTGTACCAGTTGTAAAGGTATGACTCTTAGTAATCAAGTTTGTAGTTGCGTTTACATCTGCAGCAGCAAAAACCATAGTTCCATGCTGCTTAATAGTGTTAGGTGGGAAGAGGCGGAAACGGTCTCCTACCTTTAGAATCTTTGAGAACGCTGTACCAGTACCGTTAACAAGAACAGAACCAGAAGCAACAGATACTGTTCCTGAACCAGTAACGTTACCGTTAATTTGGTCAGTAATTAACTTATGACCAACACCAGTTCCCCAGTCGGTAATGTTAAGAGTAATACCAGAAGCAGCATTTTCAGCAGAAGTTGCTAGTCGTAGATAGTCTCGGTTAATAGCAACAACGTAGTAGTCGGTGTTATTTGTTAGACCGCCAATATCAGTAGCTGCATCTCCTTGATCATATGTAACTTTTGTTCCAGTAGTAAAACCATGAGACTGGATTAAGAATGTGTTGAGCTCAAGATCTACAGCGCCTCGAGGGTTAAACACCTTTGTAATAATTGGAACGTTACCAGCAGCTTCTACTGTAAATGTATCTGAAGAAGGTGTTGAAGTGATGGTGTAGATACCGTCTGGAGTCTTAGACAACGAACGTAGAGTGTGTCGTCCAACACCAGCTGGGCTTGCAGTTAAATCTACTGCAGTACCTGCATCAGCATTTTCAGGAGTGGTTGCCAACTTAATGTTGTCTCCATCTACGAAAATTACATAGTATGGAGTAGCAGTAGTCAAACCATTGACAACTGTTTGACCCTTTGAATCATACTCAACAAGTTCGCCCTGTAGGAATCCATGGTTAGGCAGGGTAATAGTGTCTGTTGTGTAGTCAAGAGAAGTGATAAATAGAGAGTGAGTACCTGTTGCTGGCCAAGGTTCTTGGTTTGTAATGTTAGCAATCGTGGTTAAAGCTCTGTTAGTAGCTAGTCGCACAATGCTGTTGTCAACCTTAACAATGAAGTATGTAGTGTTATCAGTTAAACCTGGAATTACAACGTTTGTTCCGCCACCTCTTGAGTAACGAACTGCTTGACCAGACACAAGACCGTGGTTAGGAATGTAGAGGGTATCTTCAAGAGCATTAACAGTTAAGAAGATAAAGCTGTGACCAGTTCCAGTTCCAGCAGAGGTAAAGTTAATGTATGTAGGTGAGTTCAAAGAAGACTTAAGTCTAATTTGGTTAGCGTTAAGAACCTCGGCTACATAGTAAGTAGCTTGGTCAATAAGAGGAGCAATAGCTGTTCCATCGCCAACGTTATATCTCAAAGGTTGGTCAACTAAGAATCCGTGGTTACTAATAGTCAAAGTATCAGTAGCTACGTTGACAACAACTCGACTGAGTTTTGCTGTAGTAGCAACTTCTCTTGAAGATGGGTTTGTAAGGTTGATATTTGTAAACGAAGGAGCAGGAGTTGTACTCAAACGATAGCTAAATGCGTTTACAGTATTTACATAATAAATAGAGTTATTAGTAATTCCTGTAGGCGGAGTTCCATTAAAACTTACCTGAACTGCTTCACCATTGTTTAGGGTGTGAGGAGCAGCGCTGTGAATTTGATCGTTTTGAGAGTCAAAGTTAATTGGAACGAATGCGTGATATGAAGTACCAGCTGGAGCAATAGCAATAGCATTTGTTCCATTTTCTGCATCTTGCGCAGTTGGGTGAATACTGTTACCAGTGGTAAAGCTTGAAATTAGCGTTACTGCAACTTGACCTTCACCTGTGTTATATGAAGTAAGATTTGTAATTGGCGCTCCATTAAATGTGTTAGCACCATCAAATAAACCTGTTGATGTTCCTACGTTTGTCGCAGTGGTTACAATAAATGAACCACCACCACCACCAGAGTGATTTGCTGTGGTAGAACGAGCACCGCCACCACCAGAGAATCCACCACCACCACCAGACTGACCTACGCGGTTTCCATCGGCTTGACCACCACCACCAAATCCACCATAACCACCAATACGAATATTGGTACCCATGGTTAGACCGTCAAGGAATGAACCTCCACCAAATGTTGGCTCAGTTGTAAGGCTTCCATTCTGTCCACGAGAGAAGAAACCACCACCAGCAGCAGAAAAACCGTTTGGACTCTGAGCACGACCACCGAATCCAACAGCTCCACCAGCAGCCTGATTATTTGTAGATGGACCACCAAGTCTTGTTAATACACCATCTCGTCCAGCACCAGCACCAGGCTCACCTGCACCACCACCAGCAATAAATAGAGGCTCGTTACCAGTTTTACGTACAACAAATGTACCTCCACCGCCACCGCCCCAAGTACCTCCAGATGTAGGAGCATCTCCTCTTTGACCTACAACAATAGTAAGTACTTCACCCTTTGTAAGAGCTACTCGGCCTTCAACTATTGCACCACGACCAGCACCACCAGCACCATTTCCATCATGACCTGCAGCACCGCGTACGTTAAAACTGTAAATACCAGAAACAGGAACTGTCCAGTCTTGATAACCTTGGAAAGCGCCTTGAGAAACGTATTGATCATCCCATGTTGTGTTGTATGAGTTTCTCATTTCTGTTTGAGTAGGTCCGACTCTTCCAGTTCTTCCACAAGTAGTAAAAGTGTGTGAAGTAAAAGGATACAAAGCCTGAGAACCAGCAAACTCAGAAATTGATACGTTCTTTAAGAAATATGTATCACCACTAGTTAATCCTGTAAGTGGCGTTCCATTTGTAAAATATTTAACAGCTTGGTTTGTTGGTGTTGATGCGTCAATATTAAGCTTGTTTGCAAAAACAATTGGTGTATTAAACTTAATCGACCCAGCTGTGCTGTTAGTGAGATTAATAGCAGAGCCGTTAAAAGTTGTACTAAATTGTAGTTTTTTAGGTTGAGTTGTAGTTACATATACAAGACCATTTTCTGTAAATCCTGTAACAGAACCAACACCAGAGGTGTAGAGGAAAGCAACTCCTGGAGCTAGAGCAGCAGGAATTACGTTTGGTGCAGTGTTTTTAAAGTAGATGAAATCTTCATCAAGATTAACGTTTACTCTAGCAAAAGAGTGAGTACCAACAGCACCAGCAGCCGTCACATTAATAGGCATTTACTATCCTCTTTCCTACAGTCTGGTAATGACAATTTGGCCATTACCTCCGCCTTCTACTTCGCCATTAGCTTGGTTTGTTCCAACATTGTAAGAACCTGCTCCGCCACCTGCTGAAGACCACCATGAACCAGGTCCGCCAGCGTATCCGCCACCACCACCTGCTCCACCTGCCCAAGCGCGACCTGCACCGCCACCACCAAAACCACCATTAGGTCCGTTGTAGCCTCCACCAAATGCACCGTTTACAAATGAAGTACCAGGTCCTGCCCAGCCTCCACCGTTATTGAAGAAACCTCCACCACCACCGAAGGCTTCACCGTTTCCACCGTTACCACCAGATGATCCACCGTAAGAGTTAGAACCACGAGAGCTCCAACCAACTGTTGCGTCAGAGTAGCTGTACCAACCAGCACCCGAACCGCCACCGCCACCTGCAACAATGTAAGGTAGATTGTCAGAAGCGCGAGCTACGAATGTACCTCCACCACCGCCGCCGCTTTCGCTTGATGTGCTTCCTGCTTGACCAATAGACATTTTGATTGTGTCTCCAAGAGACCAAGCAAAATCTCCACGCATGCGAGTTCCATAACCACCACGAGCACCCCAGCTTGGTGACCAACCACCAGCAGCGCCCCAAACTTCTACACGGTAGGTTGCAACTTCAGGAACTGTCCAAACAAATGTTCCTGTATTGCCTGGCATCTGAATGTACTCGTTACCCCATGAAGGGTTACCAGCTCCAGAGCGGATTTGACCAAGGCTAGGACCACCTGTACCACCAGCACCACCAGGAGTGAATGTAACGCTTGAGAATGAGTACAAAGCAGGAGGTTGATCAAACTGATATGTATGTACTTGGAATGCAGAAATGCCGTCTACGTCTGTACCAGTAATAATAACTTGACGACCTGGAACCGCAATATTTTCTTGTGGAGTTCCAGAAACAACTCCAGTTGAGGTGTTGAGAGATAGACCTGTTGGAAGAGTTCCGCTTGTAACTGCATAAGTGATAGGAGGAGTCATACCAATAGCAGTCACTGTTGTAGGAGTAATTGCATATCTAGAGAAACCACTTCTTGAAATAGTAAGTGGGGACAACTCTCCAACAGTTTGATTAAGCGTAAAGTTGTGTTGATCAATAACTGTAGCTACAAAATAAAAGTTTTTAACCTGAGAAGAGTCAACTACTGTAAAAGCACCATTTTCAGGTGATGTGTAGCGAAGCATGTCAAAACGAGTGTATCCATGGTCTTTTACGTGGAAGATATCTTTGTCTGGAGATACACCAATTTGCTTAAATGTTTGAGTACCAGTTCCACCAGAAATTGATGTAATTGCTGGTGAAGTTGGGAGAGGTCTTAAGGTAAACGCATAGTTGAGCCCACCAGTTGAAAAGAATGAGTCAATAAAGTAAGTAGTGTTATTTGTAAGACCGTTTGCAGCAGTTCCTGTTGTTGAGTAAAAAACCATAGCTCCGAAATACCAAGTTAAAGGAATACCTTGCTGAGAGCTTACGTTCACGAGGGAACCACTGTATGAAGTTACTTGACCTACTTGTACAGAACTGTTAGAACCATCAAATTCTTTTGGAGCATCTTTTACAATATCTACAACAACTTCTGTAAGAGCATTTGTGTTGTTACCTGCAAAAGTACGTGCTTGGTTTGCAAGCTGGAATGTTCCAGTCATAGTTGTTGGAATTGCTATGACATCGCCATCTGGAATTGCTGAAACTTGGAATGTAGATGAAGATGTTCCAAGCGAAGTAGCTGTCTTTAGAAAAACAACACCCCGTGGGTTAGCAGCAAAATATCCACCGCCAGCTACAACATCATAATAAAAAGGAGTTCCTATAACTCTATTTGCAAAATTTTCAGTTCCGTGAGCAACAGTAATTGTGTTGTTGACAAGGTTTTGCGCATTCATATTTACAGTGCTGGTTACACCAGCTACTGTTGCGGAGTTAGACCAATCAATATTAATTTGAGAAAGCGTGTTTGAACCGTCAAATGTCTGCGCAGTTGCAGAGTTAGAAGAGTCAAAAGACTTTGCTTCATTGTTGTTCGCAGGGAATTCCTGAGAAATAGTTGAGTTTAGGTTCAAGAAGTAGAACGGGGTATCTACATAGAAACCGTGAGTAGAGCCAGTTGTTACAGTAAGCGTTGAAATTGATTCACCATCTGTTGTAATACCAGCAGCATCTGCTAAACGAAGCTGAGAGCCTTGGAAAAACTCTCCAGTGATTACTGAAGAATACAAATCCTCGATTGAGTTGTTTCCAAGCTGAATATCTCTACAAAGATAAGTAAACTTTGTTGGATTCGGAATAGAGTTGATGATGTATGCACCATCAGCTGTAATTGATTTTGTACCAGTTACGTTAATAGGAATACCGACTGCTAGCCCGTGTGGGAGGCCAGTAGTAACGGTAATTTCTCGAGTACCATCGTTTGTGGTGATAGCGGTGATGTTCGGAATTGTGGTATCACCAGATTTAGAAAAGAATGACGGAGTGTTGTTGATAAGCTCAACAGTTTCCCACTTGGTAGGCTGAAGACCGTACTCAAAGTCGGTGTCAATGAGGTTTTGCGGGTTGCTGACGCGAAGCTTAGTTACTGGATCGATAAATTCTTTAGGAAAAGAAATCTCTCCACCAGTACCGCTTGAGCCTGAGCTACCACCTAAAAAGCCGGGCATTAGTTATTACCTCTCTCACCACACACGAGATCTGTTAGTAGAATACCACTGCTACAAATCTTTGATTTTAAAAAAGTGCTTGTGTTTTGCATTTTTATGTACCTAGCCACCAACTTGTTGTAACGCCAAGAGAACCAACTGGACCAGTAGGTCCTACAGGACCTGTAGACCCGCCTTGAGTCTCAATAAATACTCCGTTATAGAAAACGTATGTAATAGCAGTGTTTGTGTTAAACCAAGCATCACCATTTACAGATGTCAGCAAGTCAGGTTGATTTGGGCTAGCAGTAAATTTACCTACTGGTCCCGTAGGTCCTGTCGGACCTGGTACTTCAGACTGTGCCCCAGTAGGACCAGTTGGACCTGTGGTTCCACGAGGACCAGTTGGTCCTTGAGGACCTGTTACGTTTGAGTCTGCACCTGTAGGTCCAGTAAAACCTCGAGGTCCTTGCTCTCCCTGTAATCCTTGTGGACCTGTTGGACCCTGTGGACCAGTAGGACCAATAGGACCACTAGGACCTGCTACATCAGAAACAGGACCTGTTGGACCCTGAATACCTTGTGGTCCAGTTGCACCTTGTGCACCAGTCGCACCAGTAGGACCCTGAATACCTTGTGGACCAGTAGGACCAGTTGGGGTTACACGCTTAGCTTCCCAAACTAGTCCAGTCCAGACCCAGGTTTGACCGCCAGCGGTGAACTCTTCTCCAACTACTACGGGCGTTGGAAAATCAATTGCTGCCACTCTGCTTGCTCCTTTCTGGACTAACTATCTATTTTACTTGGATAATTACTATCCAACTTCTGGTTCTGATTGATTTGAATTTTTTAATCCAACATATGCTTCTGCCCAAGTAGTGGCTGACTCGATAGACTCCCACGGGCCGCTCTCGTCAATTACGTTAGAGCCATCTAAAATCTCAACCATTGGACCTCTTGGGTTGTCGTATGTCAAATTGTAGTTAAACATCTTTAGCCTCCTGAGTAAGCAATCTTGCCACCGTTTCCAACAACAATGGCTAAAGACTCGTCAAAATAAACATCATTTACGTTAGAAATGCCTACACCCGAGTTTCTTTGAATCCATTGAGTAGAGTCTGTCGAAGTTGCGACTTTTCCAGCAGTTCCTCCAGCTAGATAATAGTTCTCACTATTTGCTGCGACTGACCTAATTTGGGATGAGCCAAAGCTGCTCGCAGGGAAAGATTGAATCCATGTAAGACCATTAGTAGAGCTAGCAATCTTTCCTGAATCCCCCACGGCTATGTACTTGTCTCTTGCTGGATTCCCTACAACTGAGAAAATTGTGCTTGAGATAAAAGACGACCCCCGCTGGGTCCAACTGACTCCATTGGTCGATGTTGCAAGCTTTCCATCATACCCAACAGCAATAATAAGATTTGCGTCAGAATAAACGTTGTTTATAAAAGAAGTGCCAAAAGAAGAAAGTCTTTGAGTCCAATCAATTCCATCAATAGAAGTAGCTAGCTTTCCAGAACCACCTACAGCAATCCATAGACCTGCGGCTTGAGAGTATGTGATTCCCAAAATTGCGCTGGCACCAAAAGAAGACGAACGTAAGGTCCAGTTGATTCCATCAGTTGATGTAGCAAGCTTTCCAGAGCTTCCTCCAATAACATAAATGTCATCTCCATATGCCACTGCATAGATATTGCTACCAGCAAATCCAGAAACCCGTTGAGTCCAGGTAGATGAAACATCATTAGATGTTGCAATTTTTCCAGAGCTACCAACTGCTACAAATTGACCCATACCATTTGTAGCGATTGAATTAATATTGGTAGAACCAAAAGAACTAGTAGGAACAAGAGACCAAAGAGTCGGTAAAAAAGCTACTGGCAGGGTCGCATGCATTGCATGGGTGGATATAAGCATTTTAAGCCTGTAAGTTTCCGCTTAACAACCACGAATTAGCTCCAAGTTTAATTAGAGAAGCTACTGCATAACGCTGCTTACTTGTATAGCGACTTCCTTCACTAAGAACACTAACTCCTGCAGCACCAGTAACACTGAAAACAGCACTACCCAATTGCGTCAAAACAATCTGAGAACCAGTGTCGAATGTATATCCGCCAGTTCCATCTGCTGGAATAGTTACAACAGTAGGAGAAGAGCTGTTTAGTTTAACTAAAGAAGCATTATCATTGGCAGTAAGAGTTACAGAAGATAAATACTGAGGACCAGTTAGATTAAAGAACGCAGGTCCTGTTGGTCCAGTAATACCTTGAACACCTTGCAAACCAGTTGAACCTGTAGGTCCAGTCGGTCCTGGAATTGTAGATGCAGCACCTGTAGCACCAGTAGGACCAACAGGTCCCTGACTTCCCTGTGAACCTGTAGCACCAGTAGGACCTTGAATGCGACCTACGTTTTGCCATGTAATTCCATTCCAAACCCAAAGATCACCTGTTGCAGAAACTACATAAGCATCATTAATTTGATTTCCTGTTGCAGGAAGATTTACGTCTTGCGCAACGGTGCCTTTAAACTTAATAGAAGCACCTTGAGGACCTGTAGGACCTGTCGGGCCAATTTCACCAGCACCAAGCAGCAATCTCCAACTTGCATATGTATTGCCTTCACCATTTATCTTGTCTACATCCATGGTGATTGTTGTTCCCACGATTGTAGTGATGATACCTTCCATATAATCTAGAGGGAAGGTAGAGCTAGCTAAACGAGCTCTAGTTCCAACAGCAAAAGCATCAACTTTATTGACAATAAAATTCTCAGAACCGAGAGAAATTGAAAGATTGCTTGTAGAAGTTACTCCAGCAAAACTTGCACCTGCAGGACCTGCAGCACCAGTAGGTCCTGTAACAGACGGACCTGTAGGTCCAGTTGGGCCAGGAATAGTTGAAGCAGCACCAGTAGGTCCTGTAACAGACGGACCTGTAGGTCCAGTTGGGCCAGGAATAGTTGAAGCAGCACCTGTTGCACCTGTTGCACCTGTAGCACCACGAAGACCCGCTAAACCTTGCTCACCTTGAGGTCCTGTTGGTCCCGTGCTTCCTGTTGGACCTGTAGGTCCACCTGCAGGACCTGTAGCACCCGTTGCTCCTTGTGCACCAGTAGGTCCTGTAACAGACGGACCAGTAGCACCTACTGGACCAGTTGGTCCCACGAATCCACGAGCACCTGTTGGTCCCTGAGGACCCTGCAAACCTTGTGCTCCTGTAGGTCCAGTTGCACCTTCTTCACCTTGAGGTCCAGTGTTTCCGATTGGTCCAATAGGACCAGTAGGACCACGTTGACCTTCAGGACCAGTCACACCTTGTGCACCAGTAGGACCAGCAGGTCCTGTCGGGCCAGTTATGTCAAAACCACGAGGACCAGAAGGTCCAGTATTTCCTTGTGGACCAGTCGGGCCTGTAGGGCCAGTAGACCCTGTAGGTCCAAGAGCTGTACTTTGTGGCCCAGTTGGGCCTGTAGCACCTGTTGGGCCCTGACTTCCACTTAAACTGGAAGCAGACTCTACCCAGTAATCATCAAAATAGACATAAATTTTTCCTGTAGCAGTGTTAAGCCAAGCATCACCTGCAGATGCTGGACTTGGTGGAGTATCTGAAGCTAATAAAACAGTTCCTCTAGAGCCAGTTGGACCTGTCACTGTGCTTGCCGCACCAGTCGGACCTTGAGGTCCTGTAGGACCTACAACTTGGGCAATAACTAAGTTCCAAGAAGTGCCATCCCATTGCCATGTTTGAACACCTGAGGTAAACAAATCGTTTACTTGAGGAGAATTAGGAAAATCAATAGCTGCCATTTTTTATCTCCTCCCTATAGCTGTGACTCGTATGTAAACTGAATAAAAATTTTGTCATTTCCAGAAAACAAAAATGGAGTGCTTTCTGTGACTGGTACACCTTCATCAAATGTCGCAGATTGAGAGTGCATAAAAAGTTCTACACGGTTAGTGAAGTTGTTATTAAAAATTGCTGTGCCAAAATAGTTAATTCCTGGACCTTCGTCACGCAT
>Ga0315905_10004171_pt1 | contig 14742 bp, 16 predicted proteins | sample LakEriMetagenome_5_FD_203522 | JGI IMG/M metagenome (GOLD analysis project Ga0315905, IMG submission 203522) | Freshwater fungal communities from buoy surface, Lake Erie, Ohio, United States - Buoy 4 MA121 | ecosystem: Environmental > Aquatic > Freshwater > Lake | place: USA: Lake Erie, Ohio... | reverse complement strand
GCAAAGCAAGCATGACTTGGCGTATTTATTCGCGCACCGCTAATCTTTTCTCCTCCCGGCCGCCTCCATGGCGGCTTTTTCATAGCAGCAGGTCGGCGGCAAAATACCAATTTTTCGAGGTGCCCTTTGCTGAGTTCATTGTTTTTTTTGTGAATCTCCTCCCCCTTCGCCTGTTGTCCGGCGGCAAACTTTTCTCGCTGTTTGCAGCGGCAACCGCCCTCGCGCTGTATTCCTCCCCTCCCACCCTCGCCTCCGCAAACGGCTCCAATGGTTCGCCAGGCTCGGGCTCTGGTGGCGGCTTAGGTGGCGCCGGTGGCGCTGGTGGCTTGGGCGGCGCTGACGCTGGAGGCAACATCGGCGGCAACGGCGGCAACGGCGGCAATGGTGGCAATGGGGCCAACAGCGGTGGAGCCGACGCCAATGGAGGCAATGGAGGCAACGGAGGCAATGGGGGCGGGGCCAGTGTCGATGGGCCTAACCCCGGGGATGGACTTGGCAACAATGGGGGTTTCGGTGGTGTGGGAGGTCACGGCGGCAACGCCTTCTGCGCGATCCCCGGGGTGTGCACCATCGGTGGGGCTGGAGGCTTGGGCGGTAACGGCGGCAAAGCGGGCGACGCTGGCGCCTCTGGTCTTGCCGGAGTCACTGACGGCGATGGAATTGAGATCGGCGATCCTGGCGGTGGCGGCCAGGGCGGCAACGCGGGCTTTGGTGGTCCTGGTGGCAAAGGCGGAAATGGTGGCAATGGCGTGGCTGGGGCCCCTGGCGCCAAAGGCGGCGACGGCGGCAAGGGCGGCAAGGGCGGCAATGGCGGCACTGGTGGGCTGGGTGGCGATGTCTTCACCACAGACGTCACAGGCATCGCGATCGGCAACGCCGGCGCAGGGGCCGCGGGTGGCAATGGTGTGAGTGGAGGGAACGGTGGGGGCGGCGGCGATGCCTCGGGCAGTACCGCTGGCGGCAACGGCGCCGACGGTGCCGACGGCACCGACGGCTCCATGGGGGCCCAGGGAGGTTCGGTAGCGTCGATGGGAGTGGGTGCCCTCGCGATCGGCAGCGCCAACGGCACGCTGGACGGGGCCGTGGCTGATGGAGATGGCGCGACGGCGATTGGATCCGCTAACGGCAACCCCATGGGTGATGGGGGTGCCAAGGCTCAGGGCTCCGGCACCGTGGCCCTCGGATCGGGGACCCTGGCCCGAGGAGAAGGGGCCATGGCCCTTGGCGGAGCCACCAACACTTGGGATGGGGCTGACGCGGATGGCTCAGGAGCCATTGGCCTCGGCTCCGGCTCCAACGCATTCGGAGATGGCGCCATTGCCATCGGCGGTGCGATTTCTTTTGGCGAGCCGGCCCGGCGCGACTCCGAGTCTCCCCTGAGCTACAACCCTGCTTACGCTGAGGGGCTTGGAGCCGTGGCCCTCGGCACTGGCGCCTACGCGCTTAGCTCTTACGAATTGGGTGGGCCAGCGAAACTCCCCTACGCCTCCACGGCCATCGGCTTCAACGCCACCGCCACCGGGGGAGGGGTCTCCATCGGGGCGGGAGCCCAATCGGGTGATCCAGGCACCGCGGTCGGCGTCCTGGCGAACGCCACCGGCACGGACGCTGTCGCCGTTGGCTTCAACGCCAGCGCCACCAACGCCAATTCCATCGCGATCGGCGCCAACGCCACCACCGGGCCCTTCACCAACTCCGTGGCGATCGGCACCGGCGCCAAGGCGACGGCCAATAATCAAATCATGCTCGGCAGCTCAAATCAAACCGTTGTCGCTCCCGGGCGGTTGACGGTGAACGGGGCCACCACGCTGAACGGTCCAACCCAGATCAACAACAGCCTGAACGTCACCGGCAACACCAACTTGTCGGGCCCTCAGATCACCATCGGCGCCGCCAACGGCAGCTCCGTGGTGACCATCCCCGGCCTGGCGACGGGTGGGGAGGATCGGTTCCTCACCGTCAACAGCAATGGCACCCTGGGCACCAGTCGCTATTCCATTAATGACTACACCAGTGCCCTCCGGGCGGTGGACAATCAGGTGGGTTCGGTAGGCGCCATGGCGGCGGCTCTCACCGCCATCCCAGCCATCACCACCGATGGGAAGACGGTGGCCTGTGGTGTGGGCACCGGCGCCTTCGGCTCCTCCTGGGCGGGGGCCGTGGGCTGTGTGGGCAAAGTCGCCAGTTCTGTCTGGGTGAATGGAGCCCTCTCCTTTACTCCCTCGGTGTCCACGGAATTCGGGTCCACCGCCTCCGTTGGTGGACGACTGGGCCTGTTCTTCCAATTCTGATGGAGGTCTGACACCCCAGGCTCCAGCCCGGCCTTTCCCAGGCCGGGCTTTTCTATTTGGTGAGTGCTAATCTCAACAAAAGTGAAAACATTCTTCGCGCGGATGCATCGCCCAACGCTTTTGCGCGTCAGCCTAAAAAGTTTCCTCGCGGCCGCGCTGGGCGCGGCATCGCCCTCTCTCGCGGCGGCCCAGCCAATGGGCGCTCCCCACTCCGACCTCCACATCGGGTCGACCCAGTTTCCAGGAAAGCTCTCCGCGCCCCATCCGGACCGAGGCGATGGCCGCCACCCCCTTCTCGTGGCCCAACGCGGGGGCGGTGGAAGTCTGGCGGAAACGATGAGAAAAGCCGCCACAAGTTTCGGCCAATCGGATTACACCGCCGCCATCGCCCTCTGGACTCAGGTGATCACCTCCAGCCCAGGAATCGGCCTACTGAATGAGGCCCTCATCAACCGCGCCAAGGCCTATCTCATCGTGGGTCAGCCCCTGCTTGCCCTCTCCGATCTGGACGCCACTCGTTACCAGCCCAACGAAACCAAAGCCTTGGCGGACCTTTGGCTCTTGAAAGGATCAGCTCTGCTGCAAAACAAGCAATATCCCGAAGCCATCGCCGCCTTTGGCAACGCGGAGAAGCTCCAACCTCCCAATCCGATGTTGCTGGCGAACCGCTCGGTCGCCTACCAGTCTCTGGGCAACATGGCAGCCGCCAGGGCTGATCTACTGGCCGCCATCCGCCTGCAACCCAATCTCTCCAATTACTTCAATCTCGCCGTCATGGAGAGACTGAGCGGCAACTACGCCTCTTGCCAGAAGCTCTTGAGCGAGATCATCGCCAAGAGCCAACCCTTCTCCAAGCTCTTTGTTCAACGCGGACTCTGCGCCGCCCAAATGAATCAACATGACGCGGCCATCGCCGACATGCTGAAAGCTCTCAAGCTCGAGGAAAACAACGTTGAGGCGATTCAACAGATTGGCATGTCGCTGGCGGCCAAGAATCAAAAAGAACCAGCCAAACAATATCTCCTCAAGGCCTCAAGCCTCAGACTAGCCAGCGGCCAGATTGAAGAATACAAAAAATTGATGGCCATCATCTCTTCTCTGGAGAAACGTTGAACCCTCTCAACTCAACTTTGTCGACCTGATCAGTGACCTAGGGATTGGCCCTCCTGCAGGCTCGAATCTCAGGGGCCATCATCAGTGCGATGAGACGGGAATTCCGAGGAGACTCCGCACTCAACCGCGCGATCTCAAAGAGGTCTTGAGGGGCAAAACGCTGGGCGAAGGAAGCGGCGTAGCAATTGCAATAGCCGCGAGAGGACTTGGAATTAGAGGGGGAATTAGCCAGGCAACCTTTCACCACATCTCGCTGAAAATTAGACACAAATCGATCCGAATTCCCTTGCGATGTCTTTCTGGTTGGCGCTTGCGCTTTTACTTCTCGCGGAGAAGAGAGTGGCTGGGCGCCAAGGGGCGTTGCCAGGGAAAGCACCGCAAGGACAAGGAGGTTGGAAAACTTGTTCATTCGTTAGCCGGGATGTTGATGTTTCCGTGAAAATCATTAGCACTCTAAGGCCACACCCACCGAATGCATCCTCACCAGATCAGGGTGGGCCAGTGTGCCGCGCAGGGCCACGCTCTCCAGGGGCGCCAGCTCCTCCAGCCGGGCCACCGTGGCCTCGCGCCCGAAGCGCTCCTCGCAGAGCCCCCAGTAGAGGCCGAAGTGCCGGGCCTCGCTGGCCAAAAGGTCGCCATAGAGGGCGCGCAACGCCGGATCCGGGCTATGGGTGGCCAGTAGGGCCATGCGCTCGTGGCTTCGGGCCTCAATCAGCCCCGCCATCAACAGGGAATCCAGCAAGCGGGCGGGTTCCTCCCGGCGCACCTGGGCCCTGAGCGCCGCCCCATAGGCCGGTGCCGGCAGGGGCCGAGGGGCAATCTCACGGTCGCGCATCAAGGCCCACACCCGCTCGTAGTGGCTCAGTTCCTCCCGGGCCAACGGACTCAGCCGTTCCCCGAGATCCCCATCGGAGGGATAGCGAAACATGAAACGCAAGGCCACACCCGCCGCCTTGCGCTCGCAGTGGGCATGGTCGATGAGCAACAACTCCGGTCGGGCGATGGCCTGCTCCAGCCAAGACGCGCTGGAGGGGGCTGTCAGCCACTTCACCTTGGTGGTGGTCTCTGGACGGGCCATCAGGGACGGCTCCCGAGATGATCCACAAGACCCCGCAGGGCAAGGCTGTAGCTCGCGGGGCCAAAACCACAGATCACGCCGAGGGCTTTGTCCGCCAGGAAAGAGTGGTGGCGAAAGGCCTCCCGCCCGTGGATGTTGCTCAAGTGCAGCTCGACAAAGGGGAGGGCCACCCCCAGCAGGGCATCCCTCAGGGCGATGGAGGTGTGGGTGAGGGCCCCGGCGTTGATCAAAATGCCATCGGCCTCGCCCCGTGCGGCATGGATGCGATCCAGAAGGGCCCCCTCGTGGTTGCTTTGGAAGCACGTCAACTCCACCCCCAGGCTTTCGGCCAGCCGGCGCAGCTCGGCCTCGATCGTCTCCAGGGTCTGGGCCCCGTACAGCCCCGGTTCCCGCAGGCCCAACAGGTTGAGGTTTGGACCATTCAGCAGCAGAACGCGCAACACGGAGGGAACGGGCGGGAGGATGGCACACCTCTGAAGCATCGTAGGCAGAGGGCGAGAGGCCAAACCGGGGCTCCGCGAGGATGGGGGGGACCAGCCGGCTGGTAAATTTCCGAAGTGTGGTTCGGGTCGGTGCCCGAGTGGTTAATGGGGGCGGACTGTAAATCCGCTGGCTCTGCCTACGTTGGTTCAAATCCAACCCGGCCCACCTTCCACACGCCCTTGTAGCTCAGCGGTAGAGCACTCCCTTGGTAAGGGAGAGGTCACGAGTTCAAGTCTCGTCAAGGGCTTTTCAAACGATGGGTCTGGCCCCGAGGCGAGGGAGGAGGGCCAAGGCCAGATCGCCAACTTTCCCGCCCATCAGGCTTCACGCGAGTTGCCAACCATGGGACTGACGGCGACTGAGTTTTTCGATGCAACGTCGAGTGTTCACTGGATTTCCAGAGCCGCCTCCGCCCTTGTGGTGGACCTTTGGCTTGACCGCACCAGCCCAGACCGTGTCCATCCGCCCTGACAGGGCCATCCCCCTTCCTCCCAACATCGGTCCCTTGATCCTTGGGCCAAAAATCACGCTATTGAAGCCAAGCCCGTCAGATTTTCTCGTGCCTCCCCTCCCTCGCGGGACCAACCCCAAGCTCCACAAGAGCGACACAAGTGTCTTGGCCAATGCGGCTATTGAGCGCGACGATTGGGAAACGCTCAATCTGCCTTCCGCCAGGACAACCGCCAACTGGTTTGGCAAACGTTTCGCTTGAGGCTGTTCCACCCTCACCGCGCCTGGCTGGTCTTCAGCGAACTGATCGGGATGGGAAAAATGAGATGTTCTGATGGATGGACGGCTGGCGAGAACGGATGCCCGGCCCCCTGACCACGACGGGGACGGCCTGGCCCGGGACCGCGGCCGGCGATTGCGCCTGCCCATCCTCGACGCGGAATCAGCTACTGCCGGTAGCACACGTGTCCGTAGGGCAGGGCGGGGCCGAGGGGCCGAGGACGATCCCCCTCGCCGTTCTCAGCCATGGCCTGGAGGTAAAGAATGGTGTGGACGGGCACCCGCACCACTTCCGGGGCCAGGGCCCAGGGGGTGCTCGGATCCAGGGCCCCTCTCACCTTGAGGGAACCAGGCCGTTGTCGTGTTTGCCGGACCATGCGCCGCACCTCCCTGCACTGGAACGCCGCGGCCCCTAGAAGGGGACCACAAAGAAAACGCTATGAAGCGATCCCAAGCTTCGACTGTGGCGATTGCTACCAAATTGTCCGTGGTGGTGGCCTCTCTCCTCGGTTGCTCCCCTCCCGTCACCGCCACGCCTGAGGTGTGCGTGCTGGCGCCCCACATCGAGCCCAGCCGCTCCCCCCCGAGCGAGGGGCCTGGGGCCGTTGTTCCGATCCGCCGGCCCACCCTCTTTGTGAGAGAACCCTTGGCCGAACTCCGCGTCGAGCGGGGAGCCAGGGTGCTTTGGAGCTGGCGGGCCGAGGGCGGCGACGCCCTGGAGGGTCCCCTGGCCTGGCCCCTCCAGCCCCTGGAGCCCGGCCAGGTGGTGACTGTGCGCCTGCGCCCCCTAGGCGCCTCCCCCGACCATTTCGCCTCCATCCATTTGAGAGGGGCCCCCCTCCCCCGCCTGAACGAGGGGGAGGGGCTTCTCCAATCCCTGGCCTCCAAGCCGGCGGCGTGGCGTCCCACCATCGACGGGCTGCTGGCCAAAGGAGATCGCTCCCTGGCCACCGCCCTCCTGTTTGCCCAGGAGGGTCCCAACGTGCCCGATCTCAACGCCCTGCGGCTCCTGGTGGCCCAACAGAGCTGTCCCTAACCCCTGAATTCCCATGCCCTCCCCCGTGCCTGAGGCCGCGCCCCTTTTGTCCCTCCCCATCGAGGCCATGCGCCAGCCCGTCCAGGAGGGCGCCACCCGCCCCCTGTCCTGGCGCCTCGAACAGCTCGGCCGGGTGGACGCGCTCCTGACGGAAGTGGAAGCCGACCTGCTGGAGGCCCTGGCCCAAGATCTGGGCAAACCCCCGCTGGAGGCCTACTTCGAGCTGGTGGGGGTGCGGGAGGAGCTGAAATTCACCCGCCGCCACCTCAAACGCTGGATGGGGGGCCACCGCGTCCAGCTGCCCGGCTGGAGCTGGCCCGCCCGGGCCCGGGTGCGGCCCGAGCCCCTGGGGTGCGTGCTGATCCTGGGGCCCTGGAACTACCCCTCCAGCTCTGCGTCCAGCCCCTGATCAGCGCCCTGGCCGCCGGCAACACGGTGGTGCTCAAGCCTTCGGAGTTCGCCCCCCACACCGCCAACCTGCTCGCCCAGCGCTTGGAACGGCTGTTTCCCCCCACGATCCTGCGGGTGGTGCTGGGCGATGGCCTGGTGGGGGCCCAGCTGTTGGAGAGGCGCTTCGACCACATCTTCTTCACCGGCGGAGGGCGGGTGGGTCGGTTGGTGATGGCGGCGGCCGCCCAACACCTCACCCCGGTCACCCTGGAGCTAGGGGGGAAAAGCCCCGCGATTGTGCTGGCCGATGCCCCGATCGCCACCACGGCCCGCCGCCTGGTGTGGGGGAAGAGCCTCAACGCCGGCCAAACCTGTGTCGCCCCCGACCATCTCTTGGTGGTGCCGGAAGTGATGGCCCCCCTGCTGAAGGCCATCGACGACCAGATCCGTCAGCTCTACGGCCCCAACCCCCTGGCCAGTCCGGATCTCGGCCGGGTGGTGACCCTCCAGCATTTCAATCGGCTCGCCGCGCTGGTTTCCCGCGCCCAAGAAGGGGGACAGGTGCTGCTGGGGGGACGGATGAATCGGGAGGAGCGGCGGATCGAACCGACCCTGCTGCGAGTCGACGATCCCGAGAACGACCCCCTGATGCGAGAGGAATTGTTTGGCCCTCTCCTGCCCGTGGTCCGCGTGGCCAATCTGGACGCGGCCATCGCCCGGGTGCAGGCCGGCCCCAAACCTCTCGCCCTCTACTTGTTTGGCCAGCGCAAGGAGGATCGGGAGCGCCTGCGGCTGCGCACGAGCTCCGGCAGCCTGGCCTTCAACGACGTGGTGGTGCAGGTGGGGGTGCCCCAGTTGCCCCTGGGCGGGGTGGGCGAAAGCGGCATGGGGGCCTACCACGGGCACACCGGATTCCTCACCTTCTCCCACCAGCGGAGCATCCTGGAGCAGAAGTTCTGGCCTGACATCGCCTTTCGCTACCCGCCCTACACGGGCAAGCTCTCCCTGGTGAAGCGTCTCCTCGGCTGAGGCTGGGCCGTTGGGCAAAGCGGAGCAATCAGGCCCAAGGGACTGGATGGGAACCCAAAGGGTCCTTATGGTGCGCCGAGCTTGACGTTGATCGATTTCCCATGCGTGTCGCAGTTGTCGCCCTGGCTCTGGCCATGGCTCTCCCGTTGCCCTCCCTGGCGGGGGCGGTGAAGGTGCAACCAGGGGAAACCCTCTCGGAGATCGCCGACCGGCTTGGTGTGAGCGTGCAACGGCTCATCGAGCTCAACAACATTCAAGATCCCGACCATGTGGAAGCCGGAACCCAGCTCAAGGTGCCCGGGGGCGCCACCGTCGCCAAGGCCTCGGCCAGCGGCACGGTGACCGTGGGGGCAGGGGAAACCCTCTCCGACATCGCTGATCGCCACGGCATCCCCGTCACCACCCTGGTGGCGCTCAACAGCCTCTCCAATCCCAACCACGTGGAGGTGGGCCAGGTGTTGAGGGTGAAAGGCGGCGGCAAGCCCGCCAGCGCCGCCAAGTCGACCCCCGCGGCGGCGTCCTATGCCTACACCCCCGGGGCCAGCGACCATGTGGTGCGCAAAGGGGAAAGCCTTTCGGCCATCGCCAGGGGATATGGGCTCTCCCTGAGCCAGCTGGTGGCCCTCAACGCCATCAGCGACCCCAACGCGGTTCAAGCCGGCACCACCCTTCGGCTGAAGGGCGGCGCGGCGGCCACCCCCGTGAGCCCGTCCACCCCCAGGCCCGCCCAGGCGCGCACGCAACCGCGCCCCGCCGGCGAACGCCGGCCCCAGCCCGCCACTTCCGTGGCGGCCGCCCCCCGGCCAGCGGCCGCCCCCGTCCAGCAGGCGGCCAGCGGCAAGAGCGATTGGCGCACCTACGGCCCGCTGCAGGTCGACTGGACCAGTTGGCAGCCGATGGGGGGCAGCATGGTGGCCGCCACCATCAACACCAAGGGGGAGACGCTCTACACCGCGATCAACTGCGGCGCCCGCAAGATCAACAGCACGAGCTCATCCGGCCAATGGGGCACCTGGAATGATCCGGCCTCCGAGGTGGAGACAAAACTCGTCAACGACTACTGCGCGCGCCGCGCGAGTTGATCAAGCCGCCCAGTGCAGCGGCCAGGGCGACCGCAGAAAGTGAAGGCCTGTGGTTTTGATCCAGAGGCGCTGAATGCCGTCGTCGCTCTCATCGATCAGGTGCTCCTGCACCAGTCGGCGACTGAGCCAGCTCCAGTGGTGCGGCTCCCCCCCGTACTGACCCGCGAGCAGCTCCACCAGGTTTTTATGAGACTGTCCCTTGTGGTCCCTCAAGACCGCGAGCAGGAGGGAAGCCTGGTCTGACCAATCGCGGGTGGGTCGCTGGCTGGCACACCCGTCGCAACGGCCGCAGGCCCCCACCACCTCCCCGACCGCCCGAAGCAGGGCCTGTTCGCGGCACTCGTCCCCCTCCGCGATGGCTTCCATCCGCCGAAGCTGCCGCTGGGCCTGGGCCACCCGCTGGGTTTCCGCCTCTGAGCCAGCCAAGGCCCCGACTGGGGTGGCGGAGGAGCGGATGGCCCAGGCCAAGCGCTCCCGATCCGCGGGATCAAACAGCAACAGGCATCTGGCGGGCTGCCCATCTCGGCCAGCCCGCCCCGATTCCTGCAGATACCCTTCCGGGCTCGCGGGCAGATGGAGATGGAGCACCAAGCCCACATCGCCCCGATCCACCCCCATGCCAAAGGCCACGGTGGCCACCAGCACGGGGCACGGATGGGTCTGAAAGTGCTCCAGCGCCTTGGACCGACTGGGGGGGTCCATGCCGGCGTGGTAAGCGATGGCCTCCACAGCCGCCTCTCGCAACCGGCTGGTCCATTCCTCCACCGAGCGGCGGGTGCGGGCATAGATCAACACCGCCCCTCGGGCCTGGGCAATGGCCTCCAGCACCTCAGCCAGGGGATCGTCCGATCGCCTCCGCATGGCGTAGGAGAGATTCAGGCGACGGGCCGAGCGCACCTGCACCAGGGGTTGGCGCAACCCAAGCAGCCGAATGATGTCCGCCCTCACCTGGGGCGGCGCCGTGGCCGAGAGAGCCACCAGGGGCACCCCGGGACACAGATCTCGCAAATGCCCGAGGCGCCGGTAGTCGGGCCGGAAATCATGGCCCCAAGCGCTGATGCAATGGGCCTCGTCCACCGCCAGGGTGACCAAGGCGCCGCTCTCCAAACTCTCTTCCAGCAGTTGGCGGGTGCTCTCCACGTGGAGTCGTTCCGGGGCCAAATACAGCAGCCGCAAGCGCCGTTCCTCCACGTCCCGCCGCAGGGCGCGAAGGTCGGCAAAGGGAAGACCTCCATGCAAACAGGCCGCCGGGATGCCCTTCTGTTGCAGCTGCCGCACTTGATCCTGCATCAGGGCCACCAGCGGTGACACCACCACGGTGAGTCCACCCCGCACCAGGGCGGGAAGTTGGTAGCACAGCGATTTGCCCGCCCCGGTGGGGAGCACAGCCAAACAGTCGCGACCCGCCAGAAGCGCCTCCACCACAGGCCTCTGTCCATCCCGGAAGGCGGACCAACCGAAATGGCGCCGAAGGGCCTCAAGGAGGGGGTCCTCCAGCAAGCTCACACCACTAGTAGCGCCTCTGAAGCTTAGCCTCCCCCACCGGTGGACAGAGTGGGGGCCTCCAGTTGATCCGCGCCCTCCTCCACCAGTTGAAGGCGCACCCGTTTGCCCCCGGCCAATTCTCCGAGCGACACCCGTAGGGTGCTGCCGCTGAGGGTCTGCAGGGCCTGCAACATGGTGCGCAACTGGGGCGTGCTGCTGCCGCTCTCCAACCAGAGTCGCTCCTGCAGCAAGCCAAGCCGACGCCAACTGGTGTGCAGCTGGAGCACCGCGCGCTCCAGCTGGCGAGCCTGGGCCACCGCGTCGGCCAACACCCCCAGGGCGTCAAGGCGCTGGGCCTCCAAAATGGCCTTTTCCAGGTTCAAATCTTCCCGCTGCAGGGCTCTGACGGCCAATCCCGCCTCCGTGGCTTTTTGGAGCCACCGGGCGGTCAGGGTCACATCCCGCACCCTCTCCAACTCGGGCTCCTCCCGCAGCTCCCGCCGGAGCGACTCCCGCTGGTCATCGGGCAATTTCGCCAGCTCCCGCACCAGGGGGGCCACGGCCTTCGGGGGGAGGAGGTTGTCCGCGGTGCGCTGGCGAATTTCCTCCGGCAGCAGGGGGCTGGTGGAGGCGATCACCTCATCGTTGAGCCGTCGCACCTGCTGCCGTGTGATCCGCTGACCCGATTGGGCGGCCTCGCTCACCAACTGCCTCACCTCCGGCCCCGCTTGGGCCGTCTCCAGAAACGCCCGCTTGGAGAAACGGTTGACACTGGCGTCATCCAGAAGGCCTTCCTCCATGAGGTTGTCGGCGGAATCCGCCAGCTGGATCAGCGTGTAGGCCCGGGTTTTGCTGATCTCATGATCTCTCAACCACTGCAGAAAGCCCATCCCCCTCCCCTCGCCGCCGCGCTTTTCTCGGTCACGCACGGCCCTCAGAATGCGGCCCCGCCAAATCTCTGTCTGCAGGTCAAACCGGTCGCAGACGGCCCAGGCCTCCTCCAGGCGGGCCTCGAATTCCATGGCGCTGATGTCATCCCTGTCGGGGTCGGGCAACTCCAGGGTGAACACGGGGGATTCAGCGGGGGCGGAGGCAGTCACCAGCGATAGGGAGGAGAGTGTAGCGGATGCTGCCACGGTGGCTCGCCCCGGCCGGGCGACGAATCGTGACGTCAACCCCTTGGAGCCCATGGACACCGGTATGGTCTTTCCGATCCTTCCGTGACCCGCTCTCGAGCAATGGCCATCTCCCGCGGTGACAAAGTGCGCATCAAGCGTCCCGAGTCTTACTGGTTCAATGAGGTCGGCACTGTTGCCTCGATCGACACCTCTGGCATCCGCTACCCGGTCGTCGTGCGGTTTGAAAAAGTGAATTACAACGGCTACAGCGGCTCTGAAGGCGGAATCAACACCAACAATTTCGCCGAAAGCGAGCTGGAAAAGGCCTGATCCTCCCTAATCCTTGCCAGAGCTTCCCGAGGTCGAAACGGTCCGACGGGGCCTGGAGAAGCAGACCCTTGGACGCGATTGGGTATCCATTGAGGTGCTCAGGTCCCGGGCTGTGGCCAGTCCCTCTGATCCAGCCCTGTTCTGCTTAGGGTTGCGCGACACCCACGTCAGCCGCTGGCGGCGTCGCGGCAAGTATTTGCTGGCCGATCTCCATCACGCCGATGGAAGTGAGGCTGGCCACTGGGGCGTTCATCTGCGCATGACAGGCCAGTTCCTTTGGATCGAAAGGCCCACACCCGTGTGTCGTCACACCAGGGTGAGGTTATGGAGCGCGTCGGGCCAGGAATTGAGATTCGTGGATACGCGTAGCTTCGGCCAAATGTGGTGGATTCCTCCGGGCCAATCTCCTGAAACGGTGATGGGCGGCATGGCCCGTCTGGGGCCGGAGCCTTTTTCCCCTTCTTTTTCTGTGGTCTATCTGCGACAGCGGCTGGCGACCACCAAAAGGGCGATCAAAACGGCGTTGCTGGATCAATCCCTGGTGGCCGGCGTGGGCAATATTTACGCCGATGAAAGTCTCTTTGCCGCGGGGATCCGTCCGCACACGCCAGCCAATGAGCTCAACCTTCAGCAAGTGAAACGGCTGCGGGACGCGCTCTTGGAGGTGCTGGAAGCCAGCATCCAGGCGGGTGGCACCACGTTCAGCGATTTCCGCCATCTCTCCGGGGTGAATGGCAATTACGGTGGAGAGGCCTGGGTGTACAAACGGGCTGGGCAATCCTGCCGGCGCTGTGGCCGTTCCATCCGCGTGGATCGACTGGGCGGGCGGGGCACCCACTGGTGCGCCCACTGCCAAACCTGATCCCTCCCCTTGTGGCCCACCTCCACGACCACTCCCCGCTGACCGCCGAACTGCCACCGCTCCAGGAGCAGGAGCTGGAGGTGGGTGAGGCCCTCTGTGAGGTGATGGCGTCCATCCATCGGCGGGGCTGGTGCGAGGGCACCGGCGGCAATTTCAGCGCGGTGCTGGCTCGCTCACCTCTGGCGTTGCTCATGGCGCCGAGTGGGGTGGACAAAGGAGCCGTGACTCCAGAGCACCTGATTGTGGTCGATGGAGAGGGGCGAATGATCCGCGGCCAAGGCCAGCCGTCCGCGGAAACGAGGCTCCATCTGGCGATCATTGAAACCACCGGGGCCGGAGCCGTGCTGCACACCCACTCCCAAGCCGCCACTTTGCTCTCTCGCCTGCGGTACCCCCTTGACGAACCACAGCGGACGCGACCGGATGAGATCGGCGATGGGCTCAAGAATGGCGATTGGCTCAGGGGGCATCTACGACTGGAAGGGCTGGAGATGCTGAAAGGTTTGGAGGGTATACGAACCCACACCAGCTACATTGCCATCCCCATCCTGGCCAACAGTCAGGAGATGGAGCTCCTGAGTAACGCCGCCCAACCCTTTCTCCCTTCAGCACCCCATGGGTTGCTCATCGCTGGGCACGGACTCTATGCCTGGGGAGCGTCGCTGACGCAAGCCTGTCGACACCTGGAAATTCTGGAGTTTCTTCTCGAACAATATTGGCGCCAACTCTTGCTCGAGGCCGCGCTCAACCAAGCACACCCATCGGCATTTTCATGACAAAGTCCAAGCCAATTCGCCACGTTCTTCTGGATATCGAGGGCACCACTTGCCCGGTGACCTTTGTCAGTGAGGTGCTCTTTCCCTATGCACGCCGGCAGTTGATGCCCTTTTTAAGAGAGCATCAAAACGAAGCACGGGTCCAAAGACTACTGGCCGAAATCAACACCGCCTGGCAAAACGACCCGGCAATGGAAGGCGCGACGCGGCGAGCGATGGCGACCGGATCGCCCCCCGTGAGCCCAGACCCCCTTGAGCCCATCGGCGAGTATTTGGATTGGTTGATCCAAACCGACCGCAAGATCACCCCACTCAAAGATTTACAGGGAATGATCTGGGAAGAAGGCTATCAACGTGGCCAGCTGGTCGCGCCCCTCTTTGCGGAGGTCCCTGAGGTGCTGCGTCAATGGCATGGTCAAGGAATCCAACTGGCCATCTACTCCTCCGGATCGGTGCAAGCACAAAAACTTCTGTATTCCCACACTAAAATTGGCGACTTGAGCCATCTCTTCAGCCACTGGTTTGACACACGAACTGGCCCAAAAAATCAGCCTGCCAGTTACGAAACCATCGCTTTAGCCCTTCAGGCCAAACCAGAAGAAGTCCTGTTCGTGAGTGATGCGGTGGCCGAGCTGGAGGCGGCCAGCCAGGCCGGAATGGCGGTGGTGTTTAGTCAACGGGCTGGCAACCCCCAGCAGGACCCTCAGGGCTATGAAAAGGTGGATGATCTACGCCTTTTAAAACTGTAAACCGCCACAAAAAAAGCCGCCCCAAGGCGGCTATCAAAGATTACAGCGAAAGCTGTATCGCTTTAATCAAGGAAAAAGTTTTATCCTGGCATTGTGCTATTTTCGCGAGGCGCTACCACCTAACTATCGTCGCCGCTGCTGCGTTTCACAACCGAGTTCGAGATGGATCGGTGTGGTTCCACAGCGCTATG
>Ga0315905_10004170_pt1 | contig 14745 bp, 9 predicted proteins | sample LakEriMetagenome_5_FD_203522 | JGI IMG/M metagenome (GOLD analysis project Ga0315905, IMG submission 203522) | Freshwater fungal communities from buoy surface, Lake Erie, Ohio, United States - Buoy 4 MA121 | ecosystem: Environmental > Aquatic > Freshwater > Lake | place: USA: Lake Erie, Ohio... | reverse complement strand
CAACTACCAAAGGGGAAGCTATGAAACTGTATGAAGTACCAAAATACAGCCGCATCAGGGTTGGTGGTAACGCGTTGGATTTCCACCACATTGACGGGATGTACAGCTATTGCACGGACAGCAACGGCAAAGTCCACCACATTGCTGCGTGGGCGGATGTCGAAGTGCTTGGGCCTTATGAGGATGAGGCCCAGCCAACACCCAAAGGAGAGAAGCTATGACCTTCCTATACGACTGGCTAAAGAAGCTGCTCGCCCGTGTAGAGCCAGCACAGACTGACGAGCATTGTCCTTATTGCTTGGGCTTGGGCTATGACTACAGCGGCCTGACTTGCACTTGTGTGAGGAACAAGAAATGAACATGACTGAACGACTGATTGACAAGATTGACCGCCTTGCCGCAGAGGCCAACATCAAAGAAGTAACGCCCGAGATACGCACGTTTGCTTGGCTGGTAGAAAACGCGGCGCTGATTTCTTTTTGGGAGGCTTCTGTGCGGCAAGTGGAGTATCAGCAAAAGGTAAGGGATAGCTTTTTGGATAAGGAGAAGAACACATGACATGGCTAAATCAATTTGAAGACCGCGCCAACTTAAAGGGTAGCAACGGCGTAAACAATGAAGACATTAAACAGATGGCTTTATGGGCTGGCTTTGACGAAGAACGTGCAAAGTTTGACATCAGGCTTGCGTACTTCTATAAATTCGTAGAGGCCAAAGTATTAAAGGAGAAAACATGAAAACAATCATCCACGTCAACCAGCACGTTGTCAAAGCCAACGTTAAAACCGGGGCAAACGACCCCGTGCTGACGGTTAAGACATACAAGGAGAACCGCTACGCCCATGAGGTAGCCATCAAGGGAGACAGCAAGGTCGTGTACTCAGCGGACAAACCTTTGTCCTGCGGTGCGCGAGTATGGATAGAGACGCAGGCAGAAGTTGAAATTACAAAATAAAAAAGCCACGCCCTTGTGAGGCGTGGCCTGTTTAAACGCCTTGGCAATTAGCCTTCGGTCGTAACAATCACAGTAGAGCTTTTGGCAGGATCGTTGTCTTCGAATGTAGTAATGACGTGAGTGGAGATGGTGGAGGGCTCGTCTTCATCGTCCTCGAACTCTTCTTCGTCATCCATTGTGATTTCGTAATCAGCGGCCCAGCCGTTTTCAATTTGCATCTCAACGAACTCTTGCAGGATCTGAACCTTCTCGAAGTCAGATGTCTCAATGATGACCTTGTCAGAATCACCCCAACCAGAAATGTCAATCTCAACCTTGTACATGGAAAACCCCTTTTGTTAAGTGTCTGACCGCCAGACAATCAAAGTCTGCCACAGATTTGCTCTAGTTTCATGACTCTTGTTGAACCATTTCTGGACTGATAACCAAGCGCCCCACTTCTCCGAATTTCTTAGAATAAGTGATTACTTTTGCGTCTCTGCCGCTGATGTATCCGGACTTTGATGCGTAAGCATCAGCCGGGGCCAGTGTCCTGTGCCGCTCCACCGTCATCAGGTTGGTTTCAAGAGAGCGATCATGATGAAGGTGGCCCATATGAGCGTAGCAGAAATCAGCGGCACCGTACTCGCGTCTGAATTTTGCAACGAAGACATCATCGATCTTCTCCATTTTCTTACGGTGGCCGTGATGGAAGAAGACAACCGTCTTGCCGTGGGAAACGCAGTAGTACGTATCCATAGACGTATCAACAGAAATGTGTGGATTGTGGTCATACATTGAGTGGAGTAATTCGCGCAGCCATGCGCCGGAAGCGGGGTCGTGGTTAGCGTCCGCCATGATGATGTGTAAATGCTCATGCTTCTGGGAAAGTATCTCAATGGCCCTACGGATCATGCGTATCGCAATCCGCACGACCTTCTGAAACCGGGTGTCAACGTCAAGAACGTGCTTGGAGTGAGGCGTCTCTGGAATCATGCCGTCTGCGTGGAGCAGGTCGCCCAAGTTGCAAAGTACACCCACCTTACTGTTTGGGGCAAGTTGTGTCGCAGTGGTGAACCAATTGACGAACAACTTCTCAGACTTCTTTGTATCCCAATCCGCCCCGCCTGTTTCGTCTTGGTCTGCCATCATGCCAATGTGATAGTCAGTGATCACATACAGGTTCATAAGATCGTCCTTCCTGTCCATCTGCGCGGGTGGTGGAAGGTCTATCTTGGGTAGCTCTTCTTTTAGGGCCTCAAGTGCCTCTAGCTGAATCTGATGCCGTCTTTGTTCGTCTGCGCTTGACTTGACCCACTGCCCTGAGGGCTTGCCATCTGCGTTGTAGTAGGTCGATACACCCTTAACCTTGAACCCGTCAGGCACGGTACGGGTCATGTCGTGGTCGGGGCTATATCCTCTTAACGTTGCCCGATGAATCAACCTAGAGACTGCGCCGTGGATGGTCTTGTGGTTTATGCCCAGCGCCTTAGCTGCCTGCCTGTAGCCGCCAAACTTTTCCAGCGCCTCAATGTATTCAAGATCCCTCACGGATGCAAAACTGATCATCGTCTTGTCGAAATTCATAATCGAAATCTCCAATACAAAGTTCCTTCAGCACCCCAAGGAACGGTAGGGTTAAACATTTTGAAACCGCAGGTAATCAGTGAATTTGCAGAGGCGGGATTGTGGTACGTGTCTGTAATCAGCCACTCCCATCCAAGCTTTCGCGCCTGTCTTATCCGAGCCCGGATTAACCTTTTTTGTGTGCCACGTCCACGATGGCTGGGCAAGACTCCGGCGCGGCACAGGTAGCCAGTACGAGCCCAACGAGTAGAAGGAACGAGCCCCGCAAAAGCACACGGTAAGTTTTTTGAGTCATAAACAATCCACCAGTCCCCTGTTGAAACGCTAAAAGGAGCGTCGCTTGGCAGGCACTTTGCCTGAAGTAAAGCCAATGTATCCGCCTTCTGCGGGTTGTTTACGTCAACGTGTTTAACTTTCATAAGCGCATTAGGCAACCCCAATATGAATTATTTATGAAATAAAAATTAGATGGAAAACTTTTATGATTTGTGGATAATATGGAAAAGGAGAAGCAAGATGAAATGTCCAGAATGTCAAACAAAAGTATTTGAAGTCCTAGAAACAAGGACAAGGAAACGAGACGGAACCATCGTTAGACGCAAGGAATGCGGTAACGGCCACAGATTCACCACGCAGGAGAAGATCGTTGTATCGAAACCAAAAGCTGTTAGAGATAGTGAGGGACTGTCCCTGTCAACAATGTGGAATCCAAGACGGCACGGTGGTAGCGGCCCACTCGAATCAACTGATTGACGGCAAGGGCAGAGGCATCAAGGCCCACGACTACCGCATCGCTGCCCTGTGCTACCGCTGCCACATGGAGCTAGATCAAGGCTCAAAGATGTCTAAACAAGAGCGTGTAAACGTATGGGAAGACGCCCACCGGGCAACGATAGGCTGGCTCTTCGAAAACAATCTTATTGGACTTCTGAAATAGCCTTCTTGATCTCTTGGATGTTTGAGGTGATGGCGCTTTCCACTCGGCTGATTTCCAGCAAAGCGTCCCGCTTTTCATCTCCGGTCATTGTCGATGCCCTGATGGCTATCTTTATTTCCCGCAGTTCCGTCATGGTCTTCTCTGTATCCCGCACGTAGTCCTTGAATGCCAGAGTGCCTTGGTTCTTAATCAGGTACTCCGTATATTCTTCGGGCTGCGCAGTTTTCTCAAGCAGGTTCATTGTCCGGACGGTTGTGTCTACTGCGTCCTTGAGTTCGTAGTACTGAGTCACAAAACCACGGGCCTCTGGATCAGAGGCAAACCTCTTGATGACGGGAAGCTGTTCAAACCGCTTGGTGGGCTTTGGGCTATCCCCAAATTGATCCATCACGATGTCGATGGTGTCAATCGCGTACATGCCGATTGTTCCCGTGTAGCCCTTGATGATGTGATCAACCTTGATAGGTGACAGGCCCAAGCTTTGGGCAAGCGCTGTTGCAAAGTTAGATGTGCTTGGCCCAACCTGAAACTCTGGCTCAATGTCCTTCATGCCCGGGCTAAGGATCGGACGCATTGTGAACATGTTGTAGTCAACCACCGTCTCAAGTATTGGCTTGACAGTTTGCGGGATCGGGTTGAAGCCGAACGTGCCCATAGCGTTACGCATCATGGACTTCTTTAGGTCTTCGCCTGTGTCGCTGCCAAATGAGTAGGCCATGATCCGCTCAGGAATAACTTTAAACAACACACCCACCTCGAATGGGATCGGTATCTTCACGCCAATAGACGGGATGATCCAGTTGTTGTCCTTGGTTTCTTGCTCTTGTTTCTTGTATTCCTCGTCATCCGAGACAAGCATCCAGTACAGACCCGACAGGGCCATCATGGTAAAGCCGCGCATGAAGAACTGGCGCTGGATAGATGCAGCGTCACTGCTATTCATGTTTCCCGTTGACGCACGGTAGAAAAGATCCAGACCCTGCAATCGTGCGTTAAAGAACGGGACGGCGGCAGTAAGCACCCGGATCAAAGGAGAGCTTCCCTTGCGGTGGAAGTTCATCACTTCCAGTGACCGGTACAGGGCTTCCGCCTCGTTGCCTGTGTCAGCAAGAACGCGCTCATAGATCAAGGCGCGGGTGGCAGCATCAGAGGCTGTCGTGCCCTTGCCCAGCGCATCCCATACGGATTTAAACGGACGCAAAACGAGTGGAGCTTTCTTGCCTGCCTTCTTTGCCAAGTCGTCTTCCAGTTTAAACCCAGACTGCTCAATGTTCTCGCTGAACTCGTAGCCGCCGATGATGCCGGCGTCGAGCATGGCTTCAAAGCCGGGGGACGTACGTGCAAGAGCCTTACCGAAATTGATGACCGTACCTGCGATAGGTGTCATGCTTTGACCCGAAGTCACCCATGCGGACAGTGAGTCACGCAGCATGTTTGCCATCATGAACCCCGGCTCCTTGGTCACTAAGGTGCGCAGCCAATCGGCGGGTGCAGACAAGAAGCCAATAAAGGGCAGCTCTGACTGGTTCAGGCTCATCATGGCGTTTACAAGCAATGTGTCTGGCGTGCGGTAGGAGACAAGCTCGCCCTTTTCTAAGACATTAATGATGTCAGGGCCATTCTCTTTTGTGTTTAAACGAGTAGCACCCATGCCCGGAGCGTTAACCTGCGCTGCCGCGTTAAGCGCTCGTTGGGCTGCGTAGTTCTTAATGCCAGCCTGAATGGAGGACTGGGTGTTACGCACCATCGTTTCGAGGAAGTCCGCCAAAGGTGCTTCATCAGCAACAGCGCCCTTGAGTTTTTTCGGCGGCTTAACCCCAGACAGGGACTGGAACAGATTCGGGCCGAGAGTATTCTCGCCATCCATCTGTCGATAGAAGGGGATGTAGTCTGCGTGCTTGGTGTATATTTCGCCGCGCTCTTTGGAAAGCACGCCCGTGTCTACCATGTACTTAACCAGCCCGTTGTTAAAAGCAACCAAGTCTTTCTGGACGTTGACAAACTCAGGGTGCGCTTGCTCCAGAATGTCTGCAAAAGCCACGTCGGCGTTGTCAATACCCGTCAGTCTGCCTTCTTTGTTTAAACGCTGCCCGCGCTTAACCATCGCCCAATACTGGTAACGCTGGTAGACCGCTGGATCACCTTGTGCAGCCAGAGGGGCAAGAGAGGCGATCAAGCCTTTGACTTTCTTGTCGATGGTGGTGATACCGTTACGCAAGACAGGGATGCCGCCGTTGCGATCATCAAAGCCCATCGCAGAAGCCGCAACACCAGCACCAAGATCAGACATCAACGCAGCAGACTCTGCGCTTTGATCTGCAAGGAGTGCTGCTCCGCCCATCTGCTCCGCCCGTTTCTTGTCATAGACGGACATCTGGTTGTAGCGGTTGAGATACTTTGCGCGGAAGTCAGCAGCACTGGTGGGCCTGATGGCATCAATGATGTTTTGAATAACAGTCTTGCGCTCGCGTGTCGTGGTGGTCTCACCCATGCGATCTTGAACGGCCTGCGGAATGGTTGGCAGACTGTACCTTTCCAGTTTGCCGTCTTTGCCAATTAGTTTGATGCCGTTGTTTGCAGTTAAAGCAACTCCAAGGCTATCGTAGAAACCATCTACGCCGAGGGTGCGAAAGATGACGGGCCACGGTGCGCTGATCGTTTCTTTCCCCTGACCCGTGCGCTTGATGACCTCATAGCGATCAATGGTGCTGCGGCCATAATCAAGAGCCCTACCGGTTGCAATTCCCAAGGAGTCACCTGCGTCCAAGGATTTGTAGTCCGGGAGGCCGAGGGCCTCCGTCAAGGCTTTAGCCTCTTTGGCGTTCATCTTGTAATTGCGGTAGATCAATTTGTAAGGCCGGTCAGTCACGGTCTCAAAAACCTTACCGGTAAGGCGCTCTACACCAGCTTTTCTGGCGGCCTCCACAGCCATTGGATCGCCCCTGTTCTCAGCGAACTGTCGGGCGGTATCTTCATCTCCAAAAAAGATCAGACCACCCTCGTCTATGGCTCCTCCGCTCACCCTCATCGGAGGGCGGGACAGCAACACGCTACCCATCTCATCAATCCGGTCAGCACGCTCCTTGTATGCACCGTGGTACAGCAAGGTATCTTGCGGCAAGATGTAATCGCGCTTCTTCTCCGGCAAATCTTCTTTGTTAAATTTCTTCAGGCTGAACCGCATGTCCTTTGACTCAAGACTGAAGTCACCAATGTTGCCGGTGATGGACTTAACCTGCTCTGCTTTAAACACAGCAAGGTTTTTGGTTTGCCCCTCAAACACATAGAAGCTGTCAAACCCAAGATTTTTTAACATCGCTTGGGTTCTTGGATCTTCGATTTTTGACCAATTGCCGCGCTTGATTTCTTTCTCGGTTTCGATGAGCTCATTCATGCCCATTAAATCGCCCATTTTATTTATCAAGGTTTGGACATGAACCGGGTTTTCGTAATCAAACGGGGTCTCTGCACGAACCCACAGCGGATAGATGTAGTCGCGCTTGGCCCCTCTGCCCAGTCTCTTCAACGCAGAGAAGTTCTGAGCCTTTTCTGCGTCAGGGCTAACAAAGATTGGCTTGAACTCAGAGAAAGTTTCAAACTCGTTCGGGGATGCGTGAAACATGGGCTGGGGACGACCCTCATCCATGATAAGGCTGCCACCAAAGAAGAGTTTAAACTCAGGAGTTGATGGGGCGGCCTTCTTGTACGCTGCACGCTCAGCAGCTTCAGGGGTGGCAAAGCTGGTGCGTAGGCTGTAGCGGATGTCGAAGTTTTTGGTGTCGTAGCCTCCAACATTGCCCGTTGCCGATTTAACTTGGTTGGGTGTAAAAACAATGTAGCTGTCGCCTCCGCCTTCAAAATCATTTTTGTAGACGATGCTGTCGTACCCAAGTTGTTGCAGGAATACTTTTAAAAGATCACTGCGCTCGCCAACATTAAACTCGTTTACATCACTCCACGACCTCACCTCTTCGTTTGGATCAAATTCAATGTCTCCGGCGGATGGCTTAACACCAACGACAGAATCAATGTCAAAAGCATCATTTTGATACTCGTTGATCATGTCATCGCTGATGCCGTCAATGCCTTCTTTCTCAGCCTTCTCCATGACCGCACGCATGATGTCATCCACGCCCCATCTGCCAGACCTGTTTTCGTCCAAGCGCAATGGATTTTCTGCCCTCACAAAAAAAGGCATTATGTTTGGGCCAGCGTCTCCGCTTCTTTCTTTGTTGGCGCGATCTTCCTCGGCCTTCATGGAGATGCGGGATGTTGCGGCCTCAATTGGCCCAACATGGAAGCCCCATCGACGGTATTCATCGTTCCCGTAATTAACCCTTGGCTTCGTAAAATCCGAATACGTTGCATGGAAAAGAGGAGCGGCCTCCCCGTTTTTATTTACGACTTGGCTGCTTCCAAGGAAGCGTTTAAACTCTTGTGTGGTTGGGGCTCGTAGGCTTAGCTTTTCGCCTCGGGCAAGCTCTCCACCAACTTCCTCAGTGTCAGAGACCTCTGCTCCGGTGTCATCCCTACGGTTAGCTGCTTTATCGAAGACCACACTTGGTCTTGCTCGTCCAGAACCCTGATCGGCTTGGGCGATGATTGCTTCTTCGTATCCGATGTCATCTGCTTTTCTCCCGCTAAGTTTTGCATAAAGACGTTTCTCATAGTACCAAAGAGCAGCCTGAATGTCAGCAAGACTTAAGTCAATACCGTCGTTTCGCAACAACGTTTGAGCCTTGCGTGCTGCGTCGTACATAAACTTTCTGTCGGTGGCTGTAAACGGGGCCTCCTCAAGCATCTCAAACTCGTTCTTGTAGATGGTGTTAGCCATCTTCTCAAGGTTGTGTTCAAACAGCAATTGCTCGTAAGCATCTCCGGCAGCCGCCTCGGCCTTCTTAAACCAAGCCGGTTTGGCAGCCTTGATAGCTGGCTCCTTGGCAGAAACCAAGTGCTCCAGTTCAGAATTCCAACCGTACTCCTCATACTTATTACGAAGAGGAATAGAAGCTGCAACAACCTCGTCGCGGGTTGCGCCGGGACTTTCCATCATGTCTCGGAACTTAGTGATGGACGCCTCGGTAGCCTTGGGAATCAACAGGCCACGCATACGGTTGATGGATCGTGTCCACCACAAGTCCATAGTCAAGTAGCCCTCAGAGCCCGAAAGGTTGGCGTAGAACGCTCCCAGCTTGGGGCCAAAGTAAACGGCTGCTGCTGGCACAACAGTGTTGGCAAGATAGCTGCCATCCGTGTCCTCGCCCATTTCGCGCAACCGGGCGTTCATCTCTTTGACTGTGATCTCTTTGAGCAAGACCTTTTCAAAGTCCTCGCCATGTTCAGCCATCAAGTCTTCAATGACCTTCAGGTTGTTCTCAAGAGCAGTGGCCCGTCGGTTGCCCATTGCAACCAAGGGTTTACCCTTGCGCAGTTCACTGTAAAGCTTGATAGCGTTGTCGATGTTTTTGGCAACACGTTCGCCGTTAGAGGTAACAGCAACAATCGCAGAGAAGACTGAACGGGCGTATTTACTGGTACTCAGCTCTGGGAATCGCTTGCCCAAACGCTTAACTGCGTTGGGATAGTTGTTTGAGTACCAACCCAGACCTGTGCCTGTCGTGGAGGATGTTTGTAGCTGATAAGCTACTTCGTCCGCAATCGCTTCCGAAATCCTTGTGGACTCGTCTTGGGTCAGCTTGTTGCGATCCATCGCACCAAGTTGCTCCAGCGTCTGATTGTTGAGAGCCTTGGCAATATCCCGGACATTGTTAAAGCGCCCGCGTTTCTCTTCGGTGTTTAAACCAAGATCCTGCTGTGATACGGGAGTTTGCTGCTCCATGAGCTTGCGGGTGGACATTGGAACGCCCTGACCCGCAAGACTGAGCTTGGGTTTTGGAGATGGCTTTGTTGGCTCTTCCGCCTCAGGCTCTGCTTTAACAGGCTCTTTTTCGGCAGGCTCTTCCGCCTTGGGCTCCGCCTTTGGTTGCGCTTTTGGCTCTGCCTTAACTTCTGCCTTAGGCTTGCGGGACTTCAACTCGCCACGCTCAACACGCTGGAACACATCATCCGCAGACTCAAAGCCTGCGCCACGCAGGGCTTGACCAAAGTTCAGGAAGAAGTTCTTCAGCTTCTTAAACAACGCAGCAATCATGCCGGGAGGTGGTGTAGCGCCTTTGTCGTACGCACCAAAGGCGTCGGACACAGCCTCCTCAACAATCTCTTCCTGAGTTAAACCCAGACGCTTGTAGGCATCAAGACGGCTCATCGTCTGCATCTTGCCATCAACGTCAACCTGAGCCGTCTGGTTCTCAAGGTATTCTTTAATCCACTGCTTGTTTGCACGCTCGGTCAATACGTTCCATTGCTGCGGCGTAAAGAATCCCAAGTCTCTTAGTGCGTGCATGGACTCATGGCGCATCGTTTGCATGGGCTTGGCCTCATCCAAAGAGACTTGGATAAGCCGGTCAAGATAACTGCCCCCGGCGTCATTCTTGATCTTATCGACAATCTTTAAGCCAACATCTTGCAAGTTGAACTTGGCAAGCATGGGTGTCAAAACTTTCTCAAACTCAGCCCTACGCGCTTCCTTTTGGGCTTGCGCGGACGCGGCTTCTGCTTGCTTAAAGACTTCCGGCTCACGCTGCTGCAACGCAGCTTGCACCTCTTCCAACGTTTTAAATGTGCCAATAGGCTCTTGGCCTTTGTTGACAACGTACTCGCTCTGGACGTTGGTACGTGTGCCCATTGGCGTGGCGGTCAGGGGGGTGGAGTAGTTAACGATCCTGTCGTTTAACTCTTTAATCTTTTGAGCCGCATCTTCCTCGAACTGCGATTGAAGAGCCTTTGCTTGGACGTACTGATCCGTGTCGGTCTGGCCGGTGGCCTCCATAACCTCAAGCTTACGCAGTGCATCGTTTACACCAGCGGTGATTTTGTCCGATTCTGCAAGCAGCTTAGCCTGCTCCTCGGCACGGATCTGCGTCAGGGTTTGGAGCTTTTTGTCGGCTTCTTCTTGCGTGGCAACCGTTGTTAGGGGCTTGTCTGCGCCTTGGGGGAAGATGCCGAAAGACTCCGGAACGTCCTCTCTGCTAACTTCCCGGCGTGTTGCTGTGTAGCCTCCGGGATACTCTGTTGGTTTCTCAGGCTCTACCGGGGCGGCTACAGGCTTAACTTCCTGCGTCGCTGCAAAATCTTTACGGAACTGCTCTTCTTCTTGTTTAAACGCATCTGCTTCTTTAGAGACCGGTGGCGCTTCCGGCTTAGAGACCGCTGCGATTGGAGCAGCACCCAAAGCACCAGTTAATGCTTCTTGTGTAGCCTGTCCCGCTACACCCTTGAAGGTGTCTACATCGTAGCCTTCACGCTGCAATGCAATGTTTTGAGCAAGACGCTCTTGACCGCCTTGTGCGGCTTCGGGAAGTGATTCTTTGACAACCGCCTCACCGACCCGTCGAGCCATGCCCGGAGCTGCTGCGTTGCGTCCAACCTTGGAGAACAACTCTTCCACACCCTTTGAGCCGGCGATATAACCCAAGCCACCGCCGAGAGCAATTTGTTCTAAATTTCCACCGAAATAAGACTGCGCTTGATCGGCCTTTTGCTTGGCCGTTTCAGGGTCTACCCCAGCTTCAATCTCAGCCCGGAGCACGCCGTCATAGATAGAGCCTTTGACTGCGCCAGCGCCTTGAGCGGTGGCGATTGCTTTGGGAGCCTGTTTGGCAACAGCTTCAATAACCGCCTTAGATGCGCCAGTTAAACGCATGGCCGCAGCTACGGGAGTGGTAAGCAGATAAGGAACAAACGAGCCAATCGCCTGCGCGGCAGATTGCAAAGGAGCTTCAGCAACGTTTAAAGCACCAGCCTTAATCTCTTGCAGCAGGCTGCCAGACTCTTCGGCAGCTTTCATACGAGCGGCTTGACGTTGCAACTCGGCTTGACGCTCTGGCGTCAGGCTTTCTTGTAGGCCCTCAACGCCCTTGCCGAGCTTGGAGGAGACAACGTTCTCTGCGCCAGCAACGTCGGTCAGGGCCTTGGCACTGCCGACAGCGCCAATACCGAAGGATTTGGCTATATCGCCAAGAGAAAACCCTGCGTCCTTAACGGGTGGGGCCAAAGTTTCTGGGACTCCGACAACTTTATCTTGGTTCCACCATTCGTTTTTGGCCTGAACAACAGTGTCTTTTTCCCAAAAATTATCAGCCATAACTTATCCTTTGACGCGTGTTGTCCCATCCGGGGCGGTATAGGTTGCCCCTTTTGGCAATGCATCATACTGCGCTTTGGTAGTGGCACCGCCGCCCTGCTGCTGCATGAGAGCTTTAAGCCCAGCCAGTTGCTGGTCTTTCATTGCCTGCGGCAAAGCAGAGGCGGCAATTTCGACCTGCTTCTCTGCCAGTTTTCTGGCAAACGTGTCCTCTTTGGGCTCACCCTTCTTGCCCAGCAGGTAGGCATCCTTGTAGGCTTCTGCGTCCTTGCCCTTGCCTTCGGCAATCAAGCCCAAGTACTTAGCCGCAAACCTTTCGCCTTCGCCGGGGCGGGAAGACTCCGCCGCAGACTGGGCCATACGCATTTGCTGCAACTGGATGTTGTTTAAACGATTAAGAGCCTCGTCCAAGCGGCGCTGATCCACGCCGGCAAGTTGGGCGTAGGTCTCTGTGCGTGACCTCAGGCGGTCTTGGTAAGCCTTGTCTGCATCTTTCATCGCCCCGGTACGAGCGCCAAACAGTTCTTTTGCGCCCTCATACTGACGTCCCTCAACTCCGGTCAGTAACTCGTTGTAGCGCTTTTCCGCCGCCAAGTCGGCTGCACGTTTCTCTTGCTCAAGAGCGGTGTAGGCTGGAGCTATGCCACTTAAGCCCTTGTACTGACCGGCTTGACCCAGCACGCGGATCAGCTCATCTAGACCGGATGGCTTTGACTTGTTATAAAGCTCACGCTCTCGATCTGCCCGAGCGCGTTGGTCTGCTGCACGCTGTTCCATAGCTGCCTCTTGCATGGCTGCTGGAGACAAGGCGTTTTGTTTAATAATAATTTCTTCGGGCGTGGGAGCTTTGATCTCTTGCTTCAAATATTTGTCGGCCTCTGCCAAGAATGGGCTTGTTGCTGGTTGTGCAGTTTGTGCAACTTGTGCAGTTTGTGCAACAGGACGCTGCATAGGGGGCTGAGGGGCTGGCGGCTTGGCAGCAGGCTTTTGTTGTGCCAATGCAGCAGGCAGTCCAGCGGGTACAGCGGCTTGTGGGCCGGCCTTCATTGTTGCTTGAGCCTCTGACACGGGCAAACGCTGAGCCGGAGCCCGCTCTTGTGGTTGCTGCATAGCTTGCACAGCACCCACTTCGTTTCTGTTCATGGCTGGACGATCAACGCCCAACGCAGCCATCTCTTGGCCGTAAGCCTCTTCGGCTGCTCTTTTTTCTGCTTTTGCCTGCTCTGCTGCGGATTGAGCTTGTTTAAACCCTTCTGGGTCGCTGCGCATCTTCATCAGTCCGTATGAGCGCAAAGCTGCCAAGGCTTCTTTCTCCCGCTCCCGCGCAGCATCAACATCACCACCCTTGTCAAAAGCAACAATGCCACCGCCAGCAAAATCAAAGTTTACAGGCAGACTTGCGAGACCGCCTCGGGCCATCATCATCTCGGGCCGAGATTCTGGCTGATCTTCTGGTTGAGGCACATCGGCGGGCGCAGGGCCCGGTTGCATTACCATCTGCATTCCCATTTGCTGCTGGGCTTGCTTTTGTTTCATGCCCTGTGCGGCCATTAAGCCAGCCTTTTGCTCAATCTGCTCTTTAACACTAGGCTGCTCGCCCCCGGCCATCATGTTTGACATGCGTTTTTGCAAATCAATTTTGGCTTGAAGTTCGCCAGTGGCAAGCCAAGGCGGAATCATCTGCGGGTTATACCCGTTGGCGTATTTCTGCAACTCTTGAATTGGCAGATCTTTGGCAAGAGCCTGTGCTTTTACGAGGTTCATAATTTTCCTTATGCCAACTTAAGTTTTGCCAGATTCTGATACAGGGCGCCAAGTCCCGCAATGTCCGACGACATTTTGGAAATAGCATCTTGGTTGGCAGCGGTAGTGTTTGAGCCAATCGGCAGGCCAGACAAAAGACCTAATTGGTACTGCGGCATCTTGTAGCCAAAGTCGCGCTCTTCTTGAAACTGAGCCTTGTCGGCAGCCAAGCCCTCTGAAGTAATACCGCGCTCGACGTTACCCAAGTTAGCCAACTGATCCACTGACTTGAGGCCGTAGTTTGCGCTGAACTGGCGTGATGTTTCGTCCGCTTCGCGCTCCTTGTTGAACTGACCGAGGCCCGTGTCATACGCAGACTTGTAGCCGGAACCAATCAAGCCGGCCTGCTTGTCCAACAGATTACGACGACCCTCGGACTCCATGATGGCCTGACGGCCACCACCGTAAGCACCAGCGCCAGTCAAGCGGCCTGCATCGGCCACCCGCTGAATGTCAGACTGGCGTTGCAATTCTTTAAGTTGAGGGTCAAGTGATGCCTGCAAGTACGGGTTTATGTACTGATTGGCCGTTGAGGCGTTGAAGCCACCTGTAAATGATCCCGGTGTATAGCCTGCGCTGGCAAGATCGCTTGCGCCGGCAAATGCCTGCTGCTGGAGATTAGATGCCCCGGCGGTCAGTGGCCCTTGGTAGGCTTGATACGGCTGATTTGCCATAGCAGCACCCTGACCCAGTGCGTTGGTTACATAGTCGCCAACCCAAGGGGAGAGGGTTGAGGTGCGTGAAACATCAAGGGGTGCACCGCCAGCGCCGGTTGCTGTTGGATTGGGAGTGACGCCGCCGGTTTGAAACTTCAGCACCTCGCCGCCACCAGCATACGCAGCAGCCAAGCCGCCGGAGGCAGCCGCAAGGAACTTATCGGCATTGATCTCTTTGCCTTGTTCCTTTGTGCCAGTGCGGGCTTCACGAATTTTGTCCATCATGCTGTAAAGCTTTTCAGCGCCGGCCTCTGAGTTGCCGTTACCTAAATGAGATACAACATCCGCAGGAATAACGAATTCACCGTGACTGAGAAGCGCAGGCTGTTCACCATCAATGCTGGTTTCAATCTCGTCGGCCATGCCGTCTGTTTTGCCTTGCAGGTAACGACCCGCATCAGCTACACCACCTGCTGCCATTTTGATTCCGCCTTGTGTAGCAAACTGCTCCGGTGTAATTACTGCGTTTAAACCGGCATTGGCTGTGGAGTTGGCAAGATTTGTCAAATAATTCCAGTCGCTCTGGGTTTGTTGACCAAACTGTTTGTCGGCAGCGCCTTTGATC
>Ga0315905_10004169_pt1 | contig 14746 bp, 10 predicted proteins | sample LakEriMetagenome_5_FD_203522 | JGI IMG/M metagenome (GOLD analysis project Ga0315905, IMG submission 203522) | Freshwater fungal communities from buoy surface, Lake Erie, Ohio, United States - Buoy 4 MA121 | ecosystem: Environmental > Aquatic > Freshwater > Lake | place: USA: Lake Erie, Ohio... | reverse complement strand
CGGACTTAAATCCCATCGCCGCCTCAATAGCCACACTCAGCATCATCAGCAGAAGCACTCCCTTCCAGAGCATTTGCCTGCATTGCTCGAACGACGTGACCGGATTGTCGACACAACCCAACCGGGCGAACTCGATGGCCTCGGAACGGACCGCATTCGGGCGATCTGCAGCTTTCTCAGAGAATCTCGCCGGATTCATGCGGCAGCACCTCACTTCGCGACGGAAATGACATACCGTGGGACATGTTACGTTCTCCAGCGAACAGTGAGCCCGCCCCACCAGAAAACGCGAAATCGCCGGCTGAAAGACAGTCACCAGAAGACTGAGAAGTTGTGGCAAAACCCACCGTCCGGTCCTTCCGGCTTCATCCACATCGCGTGGCTCCAGTCCAGAGTCGTAACTGATCCCTGGGAAACATCCCGAGAGTTCGTCGGTGCACCGAGTCGACAGCCGTTTGTGGATTTCGGGAAACGACTGCCACACTTTCAAGTCTGTGGATGACTCCCAATTCCACAGTGACACCCATGCATGTGGCACTCCTCAACCTGCTTTTCCATTGCCGATGAAGGGGATCGCGAGCCTCTCAATTCCCCCCTGGTCTGCCGATGACCGATCCCCTCCAGTGATTACCACCGATCGGACAACACCACCTCGCCGAGCGGCCGGTACGCCGTTCGCATCACCCTCCAAATCCTGCGATACTGAAAGTTCAGAAGCTGCCGGATCAACCGGAGACCATCCCCTGAGAGCTGCCTCGCATGATCGCCTCGTTTCGATCTGGAATGGAAACAAGCCTGGCCCTGTGGCTGACCGGCTCACTGGTCGCCTGGAGTGCTCCGCCCAGCACCGCCGTCCCCGGACCCGTCGCTGTTGATGTCGCCCCAGCCAATCCCCTCGACCAATGGCCCGCCTGGCGCGGTCCGTTGGCAACCGGTGAGGCCCCCCGGGCTCAGCCCCCCACCACTTGGAGCGAATCCGACCAACTCCGCTGGAAAACCCCGGTCCCCGGAAAGGGGCACGGCAGTCCGATCGTGTGGGGAAACCGGGTCTACCTGACGACGGCGATCCCCGCAGGAGCAGATCTGGCTCCCCGTGTCACCCGATCCCCAGGCTCGCACGACAACATCCCGGTCACTCGTCGCCAGCAGTACACCGCGCTCGCCCTCGACCGCGCCTCGGGCCAGATTGTCTGGCAGAAGACCCTGCGACAAGCACTGCCGCACGATGGCGGTGGACACTATACCGGCAGCCTCGCCTCGGCCTCACCCGTGACCGACGGACTTCGGCTCTATGTCTCATTCGGCTCGGAGGGCATCTACGCCCTCGAGGCCGACGGCAGCCTCGCGTGGGAGCGCGACCTGGGGAAGATGTACCCCGTGCATGGCCATGGAGAAGGGAGCTCTCCCGCACTGTGGGGGGAGTTTCTGTTCGTGAACTGGGACCACGAGCGGGACTCGTTCCTGGTGGCACTGGACACCGCTACCGGAGAAGAACGCTGGAGAGTCCCCCGCGATGAGATCACCTCGTGGAGCTCTCCCATCATCATCGAACATCAGGGGCGGCCGCAGTTGATCGTCAGCGGGACTCGTCGGATCCGTGCCTATAACCCCGCTTCGGGAGAAGTCTTGTGGGAATGTGGGGGACTCTCGACCAACGTGGTCGCCTCGCCGGTCGCCGGGGACGGCTTCCTCTTCGCGGGCAGCAGCTACGACACCAAAGCCTTGCTTGCCATCAACCTCGAGGGAGCGCGCGGCGACCTCACAGGTGGGGAACATGTCGTCTGGTCACGCAACCGGGCAACCCCCTACGTTCCGTCACCACTCCTGGCTGGCGGAACCTTGTTCTTCCTGCACCACTACCAGGGGGTAATGATTGGTGTTGATCCGCGAACAGGGGCTGACCGCCCCGGAGCGTTCCGTCTCCCGGGAATCTCCGACGTCTATGCCTCCCCCGTCTCCGCCGATGGGAAGTTGTTCGTCACCGATCGCGACGGCACCACGGTGGTCTACGCATTGGGGGACCGGCCGAGATTTCTGGCCGAAAATCGGCTCGATGACCAATTCAGCGCTTCGGCTGCACTTGCGGGCCGTCAGATCTTTCTGAGGGGGGAACGCTGGTTGTATTGCCTGGAGGCACCATAGTTTCGCACTTCTGACGCCCAGGGATTCGAATCGTACACAGGATCGCGCCACAAGTGAGTTGAACATTCCGTTCAACGGAACGACTTACGCCAGCAGCCCATCGATCGGCTCGGCGCGATACACCTCATGCGGCCGGCCGTCGAAATCGATCCACTGGGCATCATGCGGAATACCCAGGATCGACAGCACAGTCGCCGCGAGATTCTCAACCGTCTGTCGGTCGGCCGTCGGCTGGGCCGCAATCTTGTCCGAGGCTCCCAAAACAGTTCCTCCGCGGACTCCCCCCCCTGCAAACAGACTGGTCATGATCGGCCCCCAGTGATCGCGGCCGCCATCCGGGTTGATCTTGGGAGTCCGACCGAATTCCCCCGTCACCACCACCAGAGTCTCATCGAGCAGGCCAGACTCAGCCAGATCATCCAACAGCCCCGAGAGCGACACATCGAGATAGGGCAGCAGATTTTCCTTCAGCACCGGAAAGTTCCGCCGGTGGGTATCCCACGATGAATTCTTCCCCAGGTTGACCTGAACCAGGTTCACCCCTGCTTCAACCAACCGGCGCGCCATCAGGAGTGACAGACCAAATTTGTTTTGACCGTACCGGGCGGCCGTGCGCGGGTCAGCCTGCTCTACATCAAAAGCCGCCTGGACCTTCGGGTCGGCCAGCACCGAGATGGCCTGAGCGCGGTTGCGGTCGAGTTTTTCTCCCTCGACTCCCTGTTCGAGACGACGTTGCTGCCGCTCGATGCTGTCGAGCAACCCAACGCGATTATCAAGCCGTCCTCGTCCCCCCTCAGGCAACGTCAAGACAGGCATGTCGAAGATCGTTTTTGATTCGTGCTTGAACGGGGTTCCTTCAAAACGGAAGCAATTGGGGCAGGCACCATTCCCCAATGCACAGGCCGCCGCGACGTGCAAGTGCCAGGCTTCATAGCGCGGGCCCAGCTTCCCGGCATATTGACCGGGGCGGAATGCATTCGCCTCATTGACGCTGGGTTGGGGGAGGACAGCGGCAGGCGGCAGGTCGTTGCGGCCCCGGGTAAGGTAAGTCACCTGCGAGGCCAGCGACGGCCATTCGTTGGGGCTGGGGACACGGGCCAGGCTAAACCCCGCGGGGAAATCGAGCCGACCAGTAAAGAGCATATGACACGCCTCTTCATGGCCACTGCTTCCACTGGCGATGGCGCGGTGCAGGGCATAGCGGTCACTCTGCTGTGCCAACAGCGGGAGATGCTCGCAGATTTCCACCCCGGGTGTCCGAGTGGGAATGGGGCGAAACTCACCTCGTACCTCCAGGGGAGCTTCCGGCTTCAGGTCGAAGCTGTCCTGATGTGAGATACCACCGTTCAGGAAGACGAAAATGACCGACCGGATGGGCTTGATGACGTTGTGGGCTGCGAGAGCCCGAGCAGCGAACAGGTGCGGCAACCCCAGACCCAATAGACCCAAAGAACCAGCCTGCAGTAGCGAACGGCGCGTGGGAATGGGGGCTCCAAATGCGAGCGTGTTCTGGGGTTGCGGCAGAATCATCGAACCTCTCCAAATGACCAAGCCAGGAAAACACCAGGACCGATCGCCACCGGCGATCAACTATCCACCAGACCACCAAAGGTCGGGCCGACGAACGCATCAACGTCCAGTGATTTCAGTTGTCAGAATAACTCTGACTTGGGGACGATCTCAACCTCAGACAACTTGTTCAAAGGAATCCAGAAGATTCTCAACAATTCAGTTATCGAAACCAAAGGCGCGAAAAAACTGCAAGACAAGACTCTGCCGTCCGCCTTTTCTGTACTGATTTCCACATACTCAAAGGTTCAGAAATAAAATAGACAACAAGACATCTTGGATGCTCAGCCAAGACAACAGAAAGATCGTGTATCACGTCAGGGCAGGCGGAAAAACGATCGACAACTTGGCGAATCAACAGCCCACAGTAGGACACACAATTCGTATCAAGTCGTCTGCGATTCCCGGTTGGAAAATCATGACTTCGGGCGAAAATCACAGGCATCCTGGCCCATGGGGCCACTCTGGCCCCATCCCCGACGGCAACTCATGCCATGCGTGGCACCGCACGCCGGTTTTGGGCGGAACGAATACTCTCCTCCCACCCATCAGACCGATATGGTCACCCCCAGCGTCTGAGCCGTGTCGCAAAGTGACTTCCAGGTGATGTCGTCGAGTTCGATTCCCTCGGCCAGCCGTTGCTGTTTTGTGCGGGTCTCGATTTCGCCCGGCATCAGGATCTCGGAATCGGGAGTCGCTTTGCGCGATTGCTTCACGAACGCGATGAAACGCTCGACCTCGTGACCAAAGCCGATGTCGTTGGGAATTCGCTCGGGATCGATCAACAACGCGAACATTCCGTTGATGAGGTACGGGGCAGACGGGTCACTACAGCCGCTGCCAGTCAGCGCCCCGGCAAACATTTCGGCAATGATCCCTAATCCGTATCCCTTGTAGCCGCCAAACGGCAGGATCGCGCCAGGGGGCTTGCCATAGAAGGTCTTGGGATCATTGGTGGGATTGCCGTCGTGGTCGATGATGCAGCCCGGCGGAACATCAACCCCCTTATTGAAGGCGACCTTGAGTTTTCCCTCGGCAATCGAGCTGGTGGAAATGTCGTAAATGATGTCTGTTCCCCCGGGGACAGGCACCCCGGCCGCGACGGGGTTGGCCGAAAGCCGGCGGTCGATACCACCCCAGGGCGCCACCAGCAGGCCAAACCCGCTGGTATTTACGAAGAACAGTGAGCAGAGCCCGGCATCACAGGCCATTTGGGGCCAGTCGCCAATTCGCCCCAGATGGGCCGTGTTGCGCAGCGCCAGGATCGACAGGGCACTCTTCTTTGCCTTGGCAATGGCGATTTCCAGCGCCTGCTCACCAACCGACTGCCCGAAGCCCCGCTGGCCGTCGAGGACCGCCAGCGTGTCTGTCTCGAAAACGGTCTGCACCTTCTGGTTGGCACGGACCATATCTTTCTTCAGCCAGTCGATGTAGTAGGCGACCCGAATCACGCCGTGCGAATCATGCCCGACGAGGTTCGACTCGACCAGCCGCCGGGCGATCTGAGAATCTTCGGGAGAGTGACAACCAGCCCGCGAAAAGATTTGCTGGACGAGGGGAATAAGGCGTTCGGCGCGGACTTTGATCATGGAGAGTGGAAACACGGGAAAAGTGTGTGGCGGGGGAAATGCGGAAGTTCCAGATTGCAGTGAGAATCCAGGTGGCCAATTCCTGGAGCGGAACTGTGGGGCCGATCCAGGCGATCAACCGGAGCAATGGAACAAACAATCCTCATCGGGCGGCGACGTGGTCGCTGAACCTGGGATCTCCCTTGAGGGGGAGTTGGACAGACCGGCCAGATTCGGCCGCCTTGTAGATGGCGAGGATGATCTCGACGCTCTTGCGCCCCTCTTCGCCATCAACCTTCGGCGCCGAGCCGGTCTGCACGGCCCGAACGAAATCTCGCAGCTGCTCGCGATGACCGGCGTACGAGATCGCCTTCGGATCCGCCGCCCCACCTCCACCGCCGACCCGCCTGGCAAATTTCTCGCGGATCGCGGCGTCGCGGCGATTGGCCGTTTCGAACTGCCACAGCAAGACATCGTCCTGCTCCACGATCACCGTGCCCTGGGTGCCGTGGATCTCGGTCTTTTTGAGCAGTCCCGGATGGGCACTGGTGGTGGCCTCGATAACTCCCAGGGCACCATTCCGGAAGCGAATGGCCGCGACACCGGTGTCCTCAACTTCAATCCGTTCGTGGGCGAGCGTCCCGGTAAAACCTGCGACTTCGGCCACATCCCCCATGAACCACTGGATGAGATCGACATTGTGGATCGCCTGATTCATAAAGGCACCGCCGCCGTCGAGCTTCCAGGTACCGCGCCAGCCTCCACCGTCGTAGTACTGCTGGGTCCGCCACCATTTGACGTAAGTGTCTCCCAGGGTCAGCTTGCCGAACCGGCCCTCATCGATGGCCTGCTTGAGCACCTGGTTGGCGGGGCTGAACCGGGAAGGGAAAATGGTACAGAGTTGCACTTGAGCCTTGCGGCAGGCGGCGATCAGCCGGTCACACCGGGCCAGAGTGATTTCCAGCGGCTTCTCCACCACCACGTGCTTCCCCGCATTGGCCGCCTCGACCGCCGGTTCGAGATGGGCTCCGCTGGGGGTGCAGATGTTGACAATGTCGAGCCCGGGATGCTTGAGGAATTGAGCGTAATCCCCGTAAACCTGGCACCGCGGGGCCAGTTCGACGATCCGCTTGGCGTTCTCGGGGTTGGTGGAGTAGGCCGCGGTGAGGTGGGCCCCCTTCAGGTCGGCAATTGCCCGTGCGTGAAACTGGGCAATCATGCCACAGCCAACAATTCCGAAGCCCAGCTTGGCCATGTGGTCGGTCCAGCGTCAATCGACAGGTCGGGGAGAAAACGACGGGCAGCCGTGGGCCACCCGTCCTGCGGGAGCGATTATTGAACAGTGGCGGGACGACAGCAAGGATGATTTCCCAGTCAGACTGTCACTGCCCCACCTGACCCGCACGACGCCGCATTGCCCCCGATTGCATCTCGGGTGCGGCGTGATAGCATGAGAGTGGTTTCTTCGTCCCTGGGGTTTCCGGATGCCCGCCAGTTTTGATCGCGCTACTGCTCGCCTCGCCCTGGAGGTCTGCCGGTGGACCAATTGTGCCGCCGCGGGGGGCAAAGAGGCGACGAATCTGGCCGAGGCGCAGACCCAGATCGCAACCCGCGGCCGCCCGCTGCGCACTCCCCTGTGGGTCCGGGGAGTAGGTTTGCACACCCTGACATCGTTCGCGGCAATCGTGCCGGAAACAGATCGAAACATCGTCGCTTTCATTGGCACGCTGACCGAGTTCCGCCTTCCATTGAATTGGGGGCTGGGCGATCTGTTGACGCTGTTTCAATCGTTGGCCGACTGGGTGCAGAATGGCCGGGCAGCCCCGGTTCCTTTCCAGCTCTCGGCGGAGGATTTGGGGCTCTGGCGGACTGTCGACCTGGGATGTGAGGTGCACGCTGGTTTTCTGGATGAATTGAAGGCGGTGCTGCGACCCGTGATCGATCAGTTGCAGAAGCTGGGAGGTGCCAGTCGGCCGTTGCTGGTGACGGGACACAGCCAGGGAGGGGCGGTGGCGGCTTTGGCGACGCTGGCCCTGGCGAATGCCGGATTTCAGGTCGAGGCGACCTACACATTCGCCGCCCCCCGGGCCGGAGGACGGGAATTCGTCAATGCTGTGCAGTCGCCGGTGTTTCGGTTCGAATACGGCGTCGATCTCGTCCCGTGGCTTCCTCCAGCCGCCCTGAAAAGCACGCTCGAGAAGAAGCTTTCGGAGAGTGTCGGCATGAAGTGGCTGTTGCTGCAGGGTACGATCCAAAAGGTGCTCGACGCCCTGGGAGATGCCGATTATCTGGGGCTGGGAGAGCTGTACTACGGCACCCCCGATGACCGTAGACTGTGGATGGCCCTGAATCGGGAATACGAGCGGGCATTGGAACCGCAGCGGCTGAAGCTGGTGATCCAGCGAACCGAAGAGTGGAGTTCGCACCATCGGTTGGGCAACCCCCGGGGAGAGCTGTTGATGGGATACGAGGCCCTGGCGTCGCCCCCCCCCGAGGGATGGCCCGCAGCGCAGCCCACGACCGCGGGGCTGCCAAACGATTCGGAAGGGCGGCGACTGCCGCTGGTGACCCCGAACATCGACGGGGCGCCACCAGACGATTGGTCGGCGGTTTAGCGGGGATCTCGTGGTGCCTGGAATGCCACCGGGACTCCAGTCGGAAGTTCTTGAAGGGAGCGTGGGAATGTCGCGTCTGGCATGGCTGGGAATGATCTTGATGACCTTGGGGGTAAACGCGATGCCAGTTTGGGGAGATGACGCCCACGACGCGTTTCAGACGCGGGTTTTCGAACACCAAGGGAATTCATTGTCATATCGGATCCTGTTCCCTCTGGGATTCCAGCGCAACAAGAAGTACCCCTTGGTGGTGTTTCTGCACGGGGCGGGGGAACGGGGGACCGACAACTCGGCACAGTTGGTGCACGGGATGAATGACTTCGCCCGGTCCGAGAACCGTGCCAAGTATCCCTGTTTTGTGATCGCCCCTCAGTGTCCGCAGGAGCGGCGGTGGGTGGAGGTCGACTGGGGGGCAGCCCAGCACAGAATGCCCGAAAAACCGTCGATCCCCCTGACAGCGACCATCGCCCTGCTCGATTCGCTACAACAAGAGTTGCCCGTGGATGTCGACCGGCTCTACGTCACCGGGCTCTCGATGGGGGGCTATGGCGCCTGGGATCTGGCACAGCGGTTTCCATCAAGATTCGCGGCGATTGCCCCGATCTGCGGCGGGGGAGACGAGTTGCAGGCACCTCGGTTGAAGTCCCTCCCCATCTGGGCCTTTCATGGAGACCAGGACACGGCGGTGAAGCCCGAGCGGTCGCGGAACATGATCGCTGCGATCAAATCGGCGGGGGGGCAGCCGAAGTACACTGAATACCCCGGGGTGGGGCACAACTCTTGGTCCCAGACGTACGCTGATCCACTGTTTTTCGAATGGCTGTTCGCGCAACAGCGGGGGTCGAAACCTTAGTCGCGATCGGGCGGTGAGCGGCGAGATTGCGAACTGAACGGCGCAACCTCCTGGAGTTGGACAACCGCGTTCGGCTTTGTGAGGGGAGAGCTCTGTCAGGACACCACCGCCCCCTGCAGATCGCCTTCTTTCCACGGAGGGGTCTGCCGGATGGCGGGCAGCACCTCGTCGGGCTGGTCGACTACCTGCCAGAGATTCAGGTGCCGGGGGGACATGAACTTCTCAACGACGCAGTAGTCCATCAGTTCCTGAAAACGGTCGTAGAAGCGACGGGTGTTCACGAGGATGATCGGCTTGAGGAAGATTCCCAACCGTTTCAGCGTGATGGCCTCCAGCAACTCCTCAAAGGTACCAGTTCCGCCGGGGAGGGCGACGACAGCATCGGCTCCTTCCAGCATCAGTCGCTTCCGCCCGTGCATGTCGTCAACGATGTGCAGTTCATTGACCCCGGTATGTCCCCACTCAACCTCAGCCATGAAGTTGGGGATCACCCCCACGACATAGCCTCCTTCCGAGAGGGCACCGTCGGCCAATTGACCCATGGAACCGACACGTCCGCCGCCGTAGACGATCGTCACCCTGTCCCGGGCAAGGCACTCACCAAGGCGCCGGGCGGCCCGCTGGAACTCGGGATCGGTCTTGTTGCTCGAGGCGCAATAGACAGCGATGCGTTGAACGCTCATGGAACCACGTTGTCGCGGCAGGGCATTAGAGTGAAAGACAAGAATGAAACTTCGCCAGGAGGCGACGGTCTGGGAGGGGAGTCGCCCACCACTCGACAGAATGGACCGTCACACCCCGCCTAAACTTCGTACACCTTCCCGCGTTCAGGGATGATCGGGTCTTCGTCGCAGAAGTCCTTGAGCACCTGCGAGAGACCCGACAGAGAATCGGGTTCGCCATGCACCAGGAACGCCTGGCCAATGCCTGTGGTCTGGGCCATATGTTCGTACCACCAGCGCAGATCATTCACGTCGGCATGGGCCGACAGTCCTTCGAGGACTTCAACCGAGGCCCGCAGGCTGTACTCGCGGTCGTAGATCTTGACGAAGGGCTGCTTGTCGCGGATCCTCCGGCCAAGGGTGTGCTCAGCCTGAAAACCCATGATGGCCACGGTATTGGCGGGATTCTCGATGCTGTGCTTGAGATGGTGCAGCACCCGACCACTTTCACACATCCCGCTGGCGGCGATGATGAGCATCGGGCCTTTGCGATGGTTGAGGGCCATACTGTCTTCGGCTTGGGTAATGTAGGACAGGCCGGAAAAGTCGAACGGATCGCGGTCAGACTTAAGGGTGTGCTGTACCTCATCGTCGAACACCTCGGGATGTTCACGGAACACCTTGGTGATGCGGCTGGACAAGGGGCTGTCGACAAACACCGGGATCTGCGGAATCCGCTTCGAATTGGTCAGTTCATTCAGGAAATAGACCAGTTGCTGGGTGCGGCCCAAGCTGAAGGCGGGAATGACAATCCGGCTTTGCTGGGAGGCCGCCTTCCGGATCAAGCGGACCAGATCGTCCTTGATGTCGTCTGCGGGAGGATGGACACGGTTGCCGTAGGTCGACTCGGTGATCAACACATCACAGCCATTAACCAGGGTGGGATCGCGCAGCAGCGGCATGCCGCGACGGCCCAAGTCCCCTGTGAAAACCACCCTCCGGATTTCCCCCAGTTCCTGAAACTCGAGTTCGACGCTGGCCGAGCCGAGGATGTGTCCCGCCTCACGAAACCGGATGCGTAGTTCCGGAAAGATTTGTCGCCATTCGTCATACGGAACCGCCTCGAGTTGGCGTTCGACCTGAGCGACTTCCTTGTGGGTATAGAGGGGCTCGATGCGGGGTTCACCCTTTTCCCGTCTCTTGTTGAGGTGAGCCGCGTCTTCTTGTTGAATACGGGCACTGTCGTCGAGCATCACCGCAGCGATATCGGCAGTGGCGGCGGTGCAGAAAATCGGTCCGTTGTAACCCTCTCCGACGAGGCTGGGGAGGTTGCCGCAATGGTCGATGTGGGCATGTGACAAGATCACGGCATCGAGCATGCCCGGCTTGTGCAGGAACTGCTGGTTCTTGACTCGCGATTCGGACCGGCGTCCCTGGAACAGCCCGCAGTCGAGCAACACCCGCAGTCGGCCGCATTCGATGAGGTGTTGACTACCCGTGACTTCACCCGCCGCACCGCAAAACGTGATCTTCATGAGCGCTCTGGATCGGGAAAGACGTGCGAGGGGGAAGCCCCTTGCCACTGTCAGAATAGACCTGATTGGCTCGTGGTGAAAGTCTGCCGAAAGCGGATAATTTACCACGCCTCTCAGGTGCCAGCCTGTCGGACGATCACAGTGATTGATTTTCCCGCCGGTTGCGTCGATCATCGCGAACCTCCCACGACCTTCCCCGATGGTGACCCCGGCATGCACACCAGCCTTCTCTGCGCGAATTGCGGACTGCTTCACGACCATCACCACCTGCAAAACCTGTGCACCTCCTGCCAGCGGCCGTTGGTTGCCCGGTATGATCTGGAACGGTTGAAAGGTCTGTTCCACCCCGAGATGGTCCGCCAGCGGGCCGATCGGTCGTTGTGGCGTTTCTGGGAGGTGCTGCCGGTCGACTCTCCTGCGGACGCCGTCTCGCTGGGGGAAGGAGGCACGCCCCTGTTGTCTTGTCTGCCGCGCGGGCCATTCGCGCGGTTCCCGCGACTGTCGATCAAAGATGAATCTTTCAACCCCACCGCCAGCTTCAAGGCCCGGGGGATGACGGCGGCCGTGACGCGGGCCAAAGCACTGGGGGTCTCGACAATCGCCCTCCCCTCGGCTGGAAACGCCGCTGGTGCCGCAGCGTATTACGCCGCCCGGGCCGGGATGCGGTGCATTCTGTTCATGCCCCAAGACACCCCTCCCGCCAACATCATTGAATCGGTCGTCGGGGGAGCCGAGGTCTACCTGGTCAATGGCCTGATCAGCGACTGCGGCAAGCTGGTTCGCCAGGGGTGTCAGAGGTACGGCTGGTTTGATCTCTCGACCCTCAAAGAGCCGTTTCGCCTCGAGGGAAAGAAGACAATGGGGTACGAGCTTCCGTTCGACCTGGAAGCCCTGCGGCCGGACAGAGGGTTCCGGCTTCCCGACTACATCTTTTATCCGGCGGGGGGCGGCACCGGTCTGGTGGGGATGTGGAAGGCATTCGACGAGATGCAGCAGTTGGGCTGGATTGGCCCGGAACGTCCGAAGATGGTGCTGGTTCAGGCAGAGGGCTGTGCCCCAATCGTCAAGGCGTTTCGCGAACAGACCCGACATGCCGAGTTGTTCCCCAACGCGGCCACTGTGGCCAGCGGACTTCGAGTCCCGGTAGCTGTGGGGGATTTCCTGATGCTGCAGGCGGTCCGGGAAAGTGGCGGAACCGCCCTGACGGTGACCGATACCGAGTTGATGGAGGGGGTCGGGGAAATCGCCCGATACCAGGGAATCTATGCCTGTCCGGAGGGAGGGGCCGTCTGGAAGGCTGCTTGTCACCTCCAGGCCTCAGGCTGGCTGCCTGTCGATGCCGAGATCGTACTGTTCAACACGGGGAGCGGACTCAAGTACAATCATCTGTCGGAACCACGAGGCCTGCCGGTCCTCGACCACACGGCGACCAACGTTCTCGACCGAGTTCAGGGTTGAGGTGTGCCAGGTTGAGAATCCGCCAACGGTGGTGCCGCGACAAGACTTGGTTCGAGTTGCAGGTGAGTTGATGATGGGGCCAACGCCCTTACCAACAGCGATAGAAATCAAGACCATGAACAACTCCAAACGATCCGGATGTTGCACTGCCGATCATCCCCAGGTGCCCCGCCGGGGGGTGTTGCAGGTGGGGGGCCTGGGACTGTTGGGGCTGGGGATGTCGGACCTCTTGAAGTTACATTCCGAGGGGTCTCCGGCACCCCGGGGGCGGGCCAAGTCTGTGGTGTTTATCTTCCAGTCGGGTGGACCGTCGCAGCACGAGACATTCGATCCCAAGCCCGAAGCACCGGTGGGCATACGGGGAGAATACTCGGTCACTCAGACGCAGTTGCCGGGGGTGAATTTCTGCGAGTATCTTCCCAGGTTGGCGGCACGGGCCGACCGGTTCTCGATCGTGCGAACCCTGCATCACAGAGCCGACCGTCAGTTCCGGAACGAGCACAACAGTTGTCATTACCTGTTGCTCACAGGCACCACCGAGTTGCCGACGGGGGACACCAACGCCACGATCACCAATCCCCGGCCGGGACGAGTTGAGTGGCCGTCGATCGGCGCGCAGGTTGCGTATGGAGCACCGCTGGAGCCGGGAATCGGTTGGCCGTCGGTGGTGGAGATTCCCCGGGTCAATCTGATGAAGTACCCCGGGCGAGGAACGGGATTATTGGGGCCCCGTTACGATCGCTGGGGGGTCGATCTGGCACCGGTCTGCCGGGCTCCGGATGCGGCCGGTTCATGCCCCAACTGCTTCAGCCATGATGATCCGAATGATCCGGCCCGCACGGCTGGTCCAGGCCCCAAGGCCTGGTGGGACAACAGCTCTTGCCGGGATGCGTCGTTCCATCTGCCCGCTCTGGTCGAGGGAGGCGTGGCTATTCCACAGCTCGACAACCGGTTTGCCCTGCTGAGTCAACTGGATGGATTGCGTCGAACGGTCGACCAGGCGGGAACGGAGGGGCTGCTGGACGGCTGGGACATTTACCGGCAGCAGGCACTCAGGTTACTGGTGGCGAGTCAACCGGGCCGGGAAAATCCCTTCGATCTGTCACAGGAGACCGACACAGTGCGTGACCGGTACGGCCGAGAGGAATGGGGACAGGGTTTTCTGACCGCCCGTCGGCTGATCGAGGCGGGTGTGCGCATGGTGCAGATCAACCTGCGGGGTTGGGACACCCACCAGAACGCCTTCCGCGACCTCAAGGGAAAACTGTTGCCGTCGATTGACCGGTGTCTGAGTGGATTCCTGGATGACCTGGAAGAACGGGGATTGCTGGACGAGACGCTGGTGGTGATGTGCGGAGAAATGGGGCGGACCCCCCGCATCTCTCCGATCGCGGTGGGCGGTAAGAACGCCAGCGGCGAGGTCTTCACTGACGGGCGGCATCACTGGGGAGATGTGTTCCCATGCCTGTTGGCGGGAGGAGGCATTCAGCCTGGACAAATCGTCGGGCAGACCGATCCGCAGGGAGGCGTTCCCGTGGGAGACGCGTGGACCCCGTCTGATCTCGCGGCGACAATCCTGAACCAGTTGGGAGTCGATCCGGCAACCGAGTTTCATGACTCCACCGGGCGGCCGTACCGTTTGTATCTCGGCCACCCGATTCCCGATGTGGTGTGAACCGAGGGAGAACTACTGAACATGGAATTGCAGATTCCCGGGAATTCTCCCTCCGCAGACAAGACCGATGTGGTTGATCGGACTGTCTGGATGGGGGCCGGCGTGGTCCTGATCGGGGCTTGGGTGTTCATTCAGATGGCCGAGCTGATTCAGAATCACGGCGGCCATCCGCTGGATGAGAGCATCCTGAAATGGTTCCGACAGTCGGGAGACGTGGGACAACTGCGTGGCCCCTGGTGGATGGGAGAGGTGATGCGTGACCTGACCGCGCTGGGCAGCCCGCTGATTCTCGGACTGCTGACCGTTGTCACAACGGGCTACCTGGTGGTCAGCCGCAGGCCGCATGCCGCGTGGCTGGTGACCCTCTCGGCCGCCGGGGGAGGCTGGCTCAACTTCGCCCTCAAGGAGTGGTACGACCGCCCCCGTCCTGAATTGGTACCACCGCTGACCGTGGTCTCTGGCCTGAGTTTTCCCAGTGGGCACGCTCAGATTTCGACGATCGTCTATTTGACGGTGGCCAGCGTGATGGGACGTCTGGCGACAACCCCAGCCCGGCGCGTCTACATCCTGGGAATGGCCCTGCTGCTCTCGGTGCTGGTGGGGATCAGCCGGGTGGCGTTGGGGGTCCACTATCCGACCGATGTGCTCGCCGGCTGGATCGTCGGGGTG
>Ga0315905_10004168_pt1 | contig 14753 bp, 17 predicted proteins | sample LakEriMetagenome_5_FD_203522 | JGI IMG/M metagenome (GOLD analysis project Ga0315905, IMG submission 203522) | Freshwater fungal communities from buoy surface, Lake Erie, Ohio, United States - Buoy 4 MA121 | ecosystem: Environmental > Aquatic > Freshwater > Lake | place: USA: Lake Erie, Ohio... | reverse complement strand
AGGCGGGCGCATCGGCGTGGAAGGTGCGCGCACTATCATTCAGTAAAGAATGTACAAGTCTTGGGTTGCAAACGACTCTCCCTGATACAGGAGAACGCTCTCCACTGGCCGTCGCAGTGACGGCGAGGGTGTGGGTGAGACGTTGGCAGGTAAGGGCAAGGGTGTGCGTGAGAAGTTGACTGATAAGACCTGTGGTGGCCCGCTCGAGTAGGCGTGGGGTAGGTGTGCGGTAGGTGTGCGGTAGAGCAAGCTCTTTGACGTGGGGATGAAACGAGCAGTGAACGTGCTAGCACCGCTTCAATCGTTGGTGTAGCGATAAAGGGGGGTTTAGGCGTTTGTGCCCCGCGAACGTCAGAGGAGGGAGTGGCCGTGCACCTTTCGTTTGCCGACCAGAGGGCAGAAGGAGGGAAGATTGGGCCAGCGGATGGGCCGGCTCCGCAGGCGTGGGTGAGTGGGTGCAAGACAAGCTGTCATATGTGCAAATTTTTCTAGTGTTTTTGGGGCTTACGAAAAAGTTTTTTTGGGGCTTACGAAATACAGATGCGCTGGCCGCTGCCAGCAATGACGCGCTGCCAGTTGGGCACGATGCACAGCGTCGCGCCCACTGGCAGGGCGTCGGGGTCCATCAAGCCGGGGTTAATCTTCAGAATCTCCTCCAGAGACATACCGAAGCGGCGCGTGATGGCCATGGCCGTTTCGCCCTTGGTCACCTCCAGCGGGTGCGCATAGTAGCGGGGCTCCAGCGTCGGGCGAACATCCGGATTCATGGAGCGCTCCACGCCAGGACGCCCGTGGTTGAGCGCCCACACTGTGATCCAGTCTGACCGGTGCGTGGCAGCCATCGAGTAGAGGTCGTCGTGCTGGGCGAGCAGCATGCGGCACGGCAGCGCAGCTGTTAGCGTCCCACTCAGCTCAGCTCTGTACCCCATCGCCTGTGACTTTATCGTCTCAACCACTATGGTGCTGTTCGTGAAGGCCGCCGCCGTAGCTGGCGTCAACGCCATGTCGATGTGGTAGAAAACCACCCCCGAGTTGGCCATGTTGAGCTCGGAGGGATAGGAGTGCTTCTCGTCAAAGTTGCACCCTGTCATTCAGTTTAGGGTTTAAGTGTTGCGGTTGAGGGTTGAGCGTTTAGGTCAACGCATTCGGTTTAGGGTTTGGGGTTTGGGATGGAGTTTAGGGTGTAGGGTTCAGGTCAAAGTTGCAACCTGTAATTCCGTCCGCCTTCAAGCCGTCAAACGATCCCGTGCGACAGCTGTCGTACTTAGTCGTCTGCACCACTGCCAGCACCCTGCCCTCCTGGTCCTTTACGTGCACCGCCTTTGGCGGGCTCTGCATCTGGCCATCAGCAAAGAACGTCTTGGAGGACATAGAGCGGTGCGCGTCCTGCGGGAACTGGACGAGCACCGCCGCCTTCTTGTGCGCCTTGTCAATCATGACGTTGGCAAACCCATATGCCGCGCTCGTCGCACCGTACCCGGGCGGGAACGAGGGCACGGGCGGGTGCAGCTCCGTCTCGAGGCACTTCGGCACGTGCAGCTGCCCGCGAATCTCGCCCTCGGGCACCCGATCCGACGGCACGCTCACGTACAGCGCCTCCTCGCGCATGTACTTGAGAAGCGTCGGCATGTCCGCGGCCTTGCGCTTAAAGATCCCGCTGAACCGCGAGTGCTGCAGCGTGAGCACCGGTGTCGTGATGACGACCAGCGGCTTGGTGCCCGACGGCATCTCCACATGCGACTGCGCGGGACCGTAAATCCCCGCCTCCATAAACTGCGGCACCGCGGACGAGTGCGGCAGCGCCGTCATCTGAATGGTCACTGTGATGAACGAGCCGTCGGGCGACACGTCAACGGCGACAAACCCCTCAATATTGTCGCACGGCAAGTCTGCGCACATCACCGGGTGCACCTGCGCGTTCACGCACAACCACCGCATCAGTCCGCGCGCTGCCAGCGCGGGGACAGGGCGGATTGCACGCGGTGGCGCTTTGGGCGCCTGTGCTCAGGCACGCTGCTTCTCGGCGCGCCGCTCACCTCGTTCTCCGGGCGCAGCCACGCTGCGAAGTCTGGGCACGTGGCGCCCACCGACCCGCCGAGGGCGAGCAGCGCGAGCAGCAGGGCGAGGGTGCGCATCCCGTCCCGCATCCCGCCCTGCCCGTCAGGCACAGTGCCAGCGCCTGCTCGCGGCTTCCGCCGCCAAAGCCACCTCCTGCTGTCAACAGCCAGCCGTTCAGGGATCAGATCGGGGGGGGTTTCGAAAACTGTTTTGATGCGTGTGCATTTAAAATTTTAAATCATCTTGCCGTTTCCACCGGGTACAACATAATGCCACATTTGCCGACGCCTCCGCCGGCCAGAGGCCGTGTGCTGGCTGCCGGCCTCTCGTTGCTGTTCGTGCTCGCCGTCGCGCTCGTGCTCCCTGCGCCGGCGATTGCGGCTGGGCCCGCGTGCGCGGCAGCCACGCGGGCCCGCGAGCGAACAGCCCTCTTTTTTGGTGAGGTCGGTCAGGGATGGCGGCACACACTGGGCAAGTTGCTGCAGGGGCGGCCATTGCTCGGCGAGATGGCGGAGCATGGCTGGCGGCAGACGCTGGTCAAGGTGCTTCAGAGGCCGTTGCTCGGCATTCGCGTACGGGACATTCCCTTGCCCGCCGGCCGCACCGGCGAGTGTGTGTCGGCGCTTGACTGCTCGATCGAGGCGGCGCAGCAATACAAGCTCCTCGCCAGCACGCACGCGCGGCGCGCTGCGCATATTGCTGGCTCTTGCCGCCTTCTTCTTCGTCGCCAGGCGCAGCGCGGCCACTTCTCTCTTCGCCGCGTTATGCAGGACTTGGAGCACAGACTCCATCGTGAGGGCGCTGAGTTGCTCCAGTCCGCCAACGCCAAGCTCGACGAGCTGCGGGCACTTAGCGCTGGCCCCGACTTTGCAGCGGAGCTCTCGCTCATTCACAATTCTCTCCTGCGCGCCGCCCACGACCAGCACCGCGCGGAGAGCAGGGCGCAGGCCCTGGAGCGACAGTTGGACGACGAGAAGCTGCGCGCACAGACGCTGCGCGACGAGGCTGCGCGACTTGCCCGTCTCGCCGAAGGCGCTGAGGCCAAGTCCGCCGCGGCGCAGCGCCTCGCCAGCGAGCTGCTCGCCCTGCAGGCCGCCGACGCGGCGGCAAGCAAAAGTGAAACCGACCAAGCCCAGCAGCTTGCCGAGACAATCGACGAGCTCCAGCAGCGCGTGCGCCAGGCCGATGAGCAGCTTGTCGATGCTGAGAAGGCAGTGGGCCTCGAGCGTGTTGCGCGCAAAAGTGCTGTCGACCTCGTGGACCAGTTGAATTCACGCGTGGAGGCCAAGACAAAAGAGTTTGAGGAGCTGAATACGTTGCTTTCAGCCGAGCGGCTTGGGCATGCGGCTCAAGTTCGCAACTTGCGGGAGCAGGTGGAGGCCTTGATTGTGCACAACAAGCAGGCGCAGGTCGATGCCTTGGTCCAGAAGCAACCAGTGCAGTTTGTGCGCGATCAGAAGGAAGCGCTGGCGGAGCTGCTGGACATGCAGTGCCAACACAGTCAGCCGCTCTACGACATGCTCCTGCAGGGGACGAGCGCGCGCAAGCATGGCGAGGCTGCTGGCAGCAGCACCAGCGAGAGGCGCTCCATGCCGCACCAGGCTGTGGCGAGTATTTGTATGATGGTCTTGACCACTAGCGTCAGTGTCGCTTCCCTCGTCGCCTCGCGCATGATGCGGCACAAGGAGGCAGCGCGCGTCTTGGTTGCCGAGGGCGCGATCCAGACGGAGGGTCCTACGGTGGAAGCTGAGTGGCGTGAAAGGGTTGAGGGAATGGAGGCAGCGAAAGGCTGCGCGGAGCGGCGCGTGCATTACCTGCAAGGGCTCCTGGACGAGGAGCGGCAGGCAGTCGCGTCTCTGGGAGAGGCAGTCAAGTCTCTAGAGCATCAGCTCCAAAGCGGCCAGTCAACAGTCCGGGAGCGCCAGGCGGTTGCGGAGCGAGACAAGGCTCAGGAGGAGCTGGCTACGCTGACGCGGCACGTTGAGGTGCTTGAGGGCAAAGTGTCGACGCTTGTGTCCACGCTCCAGCACCAGAAACGAGAGGCCACCACGCGGTGGCAGCAGATGGAGAAGCAGCAGCAGCATATGCAGCAGGACGCTGACAAGGCGCAGCGGCAGCTCACCGAGCTCCGCAGCGCGCTCCAGCTCAAGACCTCGGCTGTACTCCTCTTGGAAGAGCAGGTCGCTCAGCAGACGCTCGTCCTCTTGCCTGCCCAGCACCAGACACTCGTCGAGCGTGAGGAACCGCTTCTCCTTGTCGCCGTGCAGCAGCAGCAAGAAGCAGAGGCAGAGGCACTCGATGACTGTGCGCTTCTCGACGCCCAAGACGCCACGGCTGCCAGGCCTTTGGAGGCTTCTTGGCCCCACGTTGCCCCAGAGGGTGCACGCGTCGATGGAGTAGGGGGGAGGCAGGAAGGCACGGGTAAGGGAGTGAAGACCATCGTTTCACAGATCGAAGGAGGTGAATGGCAGTGGTCTTGCGCAAAAGCGTGGTCTGAAGCAAAGGAAGTCCACCAAGTCCACATGCCCAAGATCCCAGGGGCACCCGGAACTACCCTGCGCGGCGCACGCGGAACTACACTGCGCGGCCAGGTGGTGCCAACACCGACCAAGGCAAAGGAAAACAAGGAAGAAGAGGGCCGAGACTGGACAAAATCTCTGGAGCTCTTCTCCCCTGACATGGCGCCCAGCATTCGGCTAACACAGGACGCAAGTAGGGAGAGCGGGCGGGCGGCGGAGGAGGAGGATAGTCCCGGGGGTGTTCCTCAAGAGGGCCACGACTGCGCACCACACAGCAACGGCGACCGCACAGCGCGTGTCAACACGGGGCCGGAGGCGGAGGAGCCGCAGTGGGCGTCGGTGTGGTCGCAAGCGGTGTCGGAGGCAAGCTCCGTGACAGACGAGGCGCGCAGCGAAATCAGCGCTTGCGACAGCGAGGGCTCGTACTTCTCGGCGGCTGGCAGCGTGCGGTCGCTTACCTCGGACTTTTCGGAAGCTAGCGGCGTGTCCTCCACGGCCATGTCCCAAGCTGCCACCCTTGCCAGTGGTGGGAGCAGATCTGAGCGCGAGTCGGCCCGTCACGAGCGCGCAAAGCGCAAGGAGAAATGCTCCTTCTCGACCTTAAAGGATTCCGATGCGTTTCACGCCGACAAGGAGAATGTGCAAAACAGCATGAGCATACGCGCACGGGCGTCACACAGCCAGCGCGGCCTGCGCGCCAAGGGCCCGGCGCGTTTCGATCTGTCTGCCGCACCGTCCTTGGCCGCAACCTCCATGTCTGTGGGCTTTGTCGCTGCGGGTGAGTTGCCCCAAGGTCTCTCTTCCTCCCTCCCTCCCTCCCTCCCTCTCTCCCTCACCCCACCCATAACGCACATGGGCCTCAAGCTGAGATGCTTTTCCTGCAAGGCACATGCATGGGCCCTCCCCTGCGCATTTGTGCTCACACGGCGCACGTACAAATGCGCAGCGCTGAGGGATTCGATGAGGCAAACGCCTGCGTCTGCATCGGCGTCTTGGCAGGTCCCAGAGCTGTCCTATTTTTCGCGTTAGGCCATAGTCTAGCCTAGATTCTGAGCGTGCGTGGCACGCTGCCCCTCGCCCTCCTGACATCTCATGTTTCCACTACCACCTTCTTGTCTGCCTCCGTGCCCGACCAATACGAACCTTCTTTGCTCCCCCCCCCCCCCTTCCTCTCCTGCGTGCGGGAGGGGGGGGGTAAGGCAGGTGGAAATGTAGGGGCAAGACACTACAAGAAGGCGGACGAGACAGCTACGGATGCATGCCCGCTGGCGCGCGTGCGAGCCAGTACCTCGACAATCGCTGGCAAGCGTGCGAGCCAGTACCTCGACAATCTTCTTGCCCCGACGCGAGCACCTACAACGCCTCCCAGCCGCGTGCCTTATCTCGGCTCACTCCTCGATCAAATTTCGCCGTAGGAGGGCAGGGACAGCAGCGGCCTGGTGTCATGATGCGCTTCTCGCCAAAGCAAGCTGCCGCCCTCCGGGTCTTGCTTGTGGACGATGACAGTGTCAAAGACAGTGACAGGCGCCCCAAAGCCCATTGTGTATAGACTAACCGCCCTAACCCCCGCACATGTAGTACCTGTACACGCCCTCACTCTACTCACCCACTCACTCACTTACCACACATGACACGCTGTAAGAAGGCGCGAGGGAAACGCGCTCGAAAGGGTCTCTGGTGCGCACGCTCCCAGTACAGGAGGAAACCTCTCGAATAGGTCTTCCGGTCTTGCCACTCCGTCATGGTCTTCCCACATTCTTCTCGCATCGTTGTAGGTCATGGGGTAGGCGTCTCAGGTTCCTAACCTAGTGCCGTCACGTCTCTGCTTCCTAGCTCCTATCCTAGTGTTGTTCCCATCATTCTTCCTATTCTTTCTTTTGTGCGCGCGGATTTGCTACAGTAAACCAAAGGTCGCTCAACCGCTGCTCAAATGCATCTCACTCCTCCGTCTTTCAACCCTCGGCCACAGATAGAACAGCTTCTGGTAAGTGGCATTTTCGCAACTACCTAGCAAGTTAGGCAGCTGCAACAGTTACAAAAAAAAAAGGGGCAGAAACAAAGATTGGCGACATTTTGCCGTATTTATTGCATGCATACATATATTACACAACACCGAGGTCTTCACACAAACTGGCATCATTGTCTCTGCTCCCCTCCCTCACCCCGATCTCGCCCTCTGGATCAGAACTGCCCTCACCCACCCCTCTCCCTTTGACATCACCCGCGAACCCGCCCTGTTCTCCTTCTCCCTCCTCCGCGCAAAGATCGTTTACACGTGGCACAGTACCGCTCCCTTTCCTCCCCCCTCCCCACACCTGCAAGAGAGCATTCCTCGCGATGTTGTCTGAGCGGCATCAACACCTATCACGTGTCGCCAGGCCAGGCTCGTTTGCGCTTGTTGTTGCGTTGGTCTGCGCATTCACGGCAGAATCGCGGGGGCGGCTTGTTTTCGGTCCGGCAGTGCGCCTGCGATCCCACAGTCCAACCAAATTCAATTTTGCACGTGCCCTCACACATCACCCACTTAGACCAAGTTGTAGCAATGCTACAAGGCAGGTCGCCCGGCAGGGGTACCTCATAGGGAGGGTCAATCAGTCACTGGAAGATGGCAGCCTCACCGTGACTGCAAACAATTCGGGCCTGAGCCAGAGGCGCTCGGGCAAGCGCCTCTGTATAGGCCGCCTGAGCAGCGAGGGATTCTGGGTCAGGGACTACGGGGGGGGGGTCCGGGTAGGCCGCCCTTTTGGCGCACGCCGAAGGAGTTCCGTAAGGGGCTTGGCCCAGTGACCTTAAAAATAAACAATCAACATACACTCAAGGTCGCCATCCAACAGTGTGACAGCCCTTTCCCCGAGTCTAGATATGCTGCTTAGCATTTCTCTGTTAACGAGCTCATCTCCACGCCCTCGGGCCGCGGAGCGCAGTTGCTGACCCTGCTACTTAATACACGCTGTAGTTTCGATATGAATGTGAGACCAATGTTTCAGCCAATTTTCATACATACAGATTAGATCTACTGTTCCAACTATCTTTTCCCCGGCGGCCGCCGTTAATTAGTTTGAATAAAATCGTCGATTATTAATTAACGCCCCCCGTTTATTATTGGGAAACAAATTAACGCCCCCCGTTTTTTTGTCACAAAAAAAAGGGGAAAAGGGGGAACTGCTAAGAATGCGACGGAATTCACACTGCATTCAACTTACACTTCTACGTCTATCTCCGGGATCTTTTCTGTGGCTTCTCCTCCTCCTCCTCCTCCTCTTCCCCCTCCTCCTCCTCGCTGTCCGATGCAAGGACAGGATCAGGAACCACAAAACGGGACACCGTGGCTGCAATTCCTCCTCCTTCTGCTCGCTGATCCTCCTCCTCCTCCTCCTCCTCTTCCCCCTCCTCCTCCTCGCTGCCCGATGGATAGTCAGCGTCAGGCACCACAAGATGCGACAGGTCGGCATAATCCCACTGGGAAGGATCTCGATCATCGAGGCCAATGCTGAACAGATACGCACTAATACATTCTTTGTCCTCCAGCTTCAGAAGGTTCGACAGAGTGTGATTTGCGGTAGAGGTTCTCCTGTGGTTGGTAAACCGTTGACGACGGTACTGGTTCCACCTTGCATCCTCGAATGGAGTGATACCCGTGTCGATGAAAACCTGACGGATCGCGTTCTTTGTTTTCTCAAGCTGCAACTCCTCCTTGTGGGTCTTCTGATAAGAATTTCTGAGGCAGGAGCTGCATCGACATCGAGCACTTCCGTTGAATGCCCTATGAGATTGCATCTCACAGATATGGCTGTGGGGTTAGCAGCCAGCTTCATATCTGCTGCATATGTGCAGACGACAGAAGGGGTGCAAATGTGGGTGCTTGGTGTTCCTGGCCAGATTTATAAAGCTATATTTGGCCACCGTCATAATACTTTAGACCTAGAACGTGTGCACAGCTCAGACCTTGACAATCAGCATTTTGTCAAAGTTGATAATTTGTTTTACTATTTTCGTGTTAGCAACTTGGGTGCAAGTGTAGAGCAAAGTATTTTGACATATCTTCCGCATTATGAAAGCTTGCGCACGTCAACAACAGTACATTTGCAAGCTGTCTACTCTGTCGTAGTAATACCTTCTAAGAGACTCTACTAAGATGAAGAGCTCATCTACCATTTCAATTGCGATAGATAATAATATCCAAGAGCGTGCTGAAATTGACTACTCTGTCATCAAGGAAGACAAGGCAGACACTGTACTCAGTAAAGTATTACGTTTGGAAGTTTACTGGGCTAGTAACGTGGTACAAAAAGAAGAAAGCCCTGCACATCCGTTGTAAGAGCGCCTTGGTAGCAGCGTATCGAGTGACACGCCAATGTCTCCTCATGCAAAGAACCCGAGAGCACAGTCTGCTTTCTACTTACTACCTAGCTACACAGTTTCTCGCCATAACATTGCAGTCAACCGTGCCCTTGGACTTCCTTCAGCGTATGGAAGATACGAACGTATTGGAACTGAGTGTACTTTTCAGCACCATCGTACAGAAGACAGAAACAGAATCAAACCAACTGCGTGTATTCAGCAAGATGCATCTGTCCCCTGTTGCGCAGCCGGCCAAAAAATAATACTAGAAGTATGTTTGAATTATACTGCTGGAGAGTACTCTGAGCAAGAGTGGAATGCTTTCTGCTGTATAGCAGCACACAGAGACGATATGGGACAATCTGTACATGCCGAAGCACCAAACGTTGCTGAGTACTTGCCCACGACACAATGCACACAAGAAGAACTACCTACAGAAGATGCGAACTTTCCTGGAGTGCATGCCACACAGCCTGGCAGAACACTACGTTACGCACATAAGAATACTGGACATGGAAGCTGAATCACACTATTATTCTCTGTACCGTGCCCTAGTCGCTTACAGCCCTTCACGGCATATCAACAAGCATGTGACGTTGCTCTGCGACCGCCCTTTTGCGCAGAACACAATATGGTTGTTATTTTACTACATGCGGCAGCTCTCGAAAACACAACTATGCATTTTTTTGAAGCAGGTCATCACACAATTGTACATAATATACACAGCGACTGCATATTTATGGAAATGGGCGTTTTCCTGCTAGATGCTGCTGTGCACACCGACAGCCCCACAATGACCAACCTACAGAATCTGCTGCGACGCCGTACTTCTGAAAAAGATCTTACATCATTCCCATGAAAAAATGGCAGCGCCAGCACCAAGTACTGACACTCAATCCGAAAAAGAATATGCAGCTGCAGCTGCTCTTCCAACGCCAACATGGGCCTCATAATGAGATTGTTGCTGTAGGAGTTGAGGATCTGCAGCTATTCCCAGTGCTCTCAGAAAAACCGAGAGTTGCACAGACAAGTGTGCTTTTCCCCGATTGCGGCTTATGTGCTTCAATACGTGCTCCTAGTATACAAGAACTAACAACACTGGGCCTGGCACATCTCTTCAGAGGCAATCAAAGCATAGAACAAGACAACTGGGAGCGTCTACATGTAACTATAGCGATCAGCGCCAAAGCTGAAGCGGTCGAGTGTCAATTTACAGCTCCTCTGTTTTACACTTCTGATGTAGAAGTTGCTGACGTCTGACGTATGTGCTCAAGACATTTCCAAGGAAGCACACAAACTCCACCGGCTCGGGTGCTTACTAACACCTTCATCTGAACATGTTTCTGCTTCTTATGCTCAGTGCACTGTCGAAGTCCCTGCGTTTCTAGCAGGCGCAAATAATCTTGCTGTTGCCGTGCGGTCTCTTGCAACTTCATCTAACAGCACCTTCATCAAACAGCATACACACACATGTGCCTTACAACTCGAAGCAGAGCTCGTCGTCTCTTTACGCCCATCCACTGACAACTGTGTAAATTGCACAGAAGGAAGAGACTTTGTCAACTCTGGCAGGGCCAAATACACGAAAAATGACGCTAATCCGTGTGACTGGACTTGTGATGTTGGTTTCCTTTTGTTCCAAAGTGCGGTCAAAGGGATGGTATGCGGTCTTGCAGAGAGTGCTCTGCTGCAAAACAGTGCACTTCTGGCACTGTTTGGCAAGAGTGTTCGCACGTATCTGATGCCGAGTGCAAAGAGTGCCCAGACATACGACTGTCATCAGGGCCCTACGCTGAAAACGAACAGTATCTCACTGTGCATAATACTAACCAGAGCAACACGTGCCAACCAGATCTCGCTTGGTCGTACTCTGAACTGAGCAAGTACGTACAATACCCGGGACAAGCTCACATGGATGCCGCACTCCATGTACTCCGCTACTTGCGTGGCACATACGATCAGGCTATCCTGTACCAACACGTTGATACACTCGTCGATGCTCTTTGGGGATGGGTCGATTCGGACTGGGCGGCAGATGTTGACTCTCGCCGCTCCCATACAGGTTACATTATCATGCTTAACGGAGGTGCTTTGTCTTGGAAGTCCCGTCGTCAGGACTGCGTGTCTCTCTCCACCTCTGAAGCTGAATATGTTGCGGCCAGTCAGTGCGGACAGGAGGTGTACTACATGCGCGAGATCCTTCGTGATTTCGGCTATGCTCAAACTGCTCCTACGCATATCTACGAAGATAATCTGGCCTGTGTCGCCATGTCTGAAAATCCTGTTCGTCGCAAGTTCTCCCGTCACATTGATATCCGCCGTTACTTCGTTCGCGATATGGTGACAGCAGGTGTCATCAAACTTGTGCCTCTACGTACCCATCTCATGGTAGCGGATGCCTTGACTAAGATCTTCCCCAGCACATATCAAGCACCGTGACATTAAGGTGCGGATCGAACAAGCCGAGAATTGTACTTAGGAACCAACGAGGATTTTGTAGTTTTGGAATTCTTCCCAAAGTGTCGTTGGAGTAGACGGTCGATAGGCAGCTTAAGAGGCTGGCGACCCGGGCGGGCAAGGGGCGCGCACTATCATTCAGTAAAGAATGTCTAAGTCTGTGGTTCTGGTTGATTGTTGACTACCTCGCATGACCATCCCTGGAACAAGGGATCGCTCTCTTGCTGCAAAGTACACGCTCACAGTGTTTTACTTGCAATTTATTGAAATACACCCAGCGCAGCTATGGGCAGCAGCTCATCCCTGGATGAGCACTGTAACCTACAACGCTCCATATGAGCAGTAAGCGTGGTGCATTTTCGGCTGTGAAAAGTCGAAAGAGCCACAGGTTTCCGAGTCACCTCTCCCGCCCTCCCCCTCCCACAAGGGCCACCTCTCTCTCTTTTCTCTCGGGCTCTCTCTCTCTCTCTCCGAGTCTCGGTCTCTCTCTTGTGCGCGCAAGTCAATTTACTCGGAGAGAAAGCCAAGATGAGGAAGGACAGGGAAGAGGCGAACGCCCAAGTTCAACGCCGGGAAGAAACGCAGTGGTTTTGTTTTACCGACACATAGGACACTGTTGGTCCATCGAGTCGAAAGCTAATTAACGTGGATCGTCACAGGCCTCAATCGAAATCGTCACATCTTTTTGGTCCCGGCCTGATGTCGAACGGCATGTCCAAAGATGAGGTCTTCACGCAGACTCCGAGCGGCTTCTTCTTCTTGGCGGCGCCTGCTCCCGCTGCGTCGGCCTCCTGGCCGTTCCGGCCGTGTCGTTTCTGACGCGCACTGCCGTTGCCGCGTCGGCCGTGTCGTTGCTGACGCGCACTGCCGAGTCGTCGGCCGCCAGTCGCTTCTGAGCGACCTTCTTGCCCTTGGACGCTTGATCCTGCTTCCTCTGCCTGTCCTTTTCTAGCTGCTGTGAAATCTGGACTGCCGCCATTAGCTTCCTCTCCTCGCGTGTCGTCTCCCTTCTATCCGTGCTGCCGCCGGCGGCTTCCGCCTGGCCACCCGCCCCGTCACGACCACCCACTCGGTCCTAAGCACACACATGGCAGCAATTACCGTTCTCGTCCCCATCATCACCCAGCGATGCGCATGATCCCGCACATGCATATAAATAATGCTATAAATGGACTACATGCATGCCAAGAGGCATATCACGAGGATGTGGCCACGTCCTAGCAACAGGCATTGCCATCACAGACACACCGTCGCGCTGGACCCGGAGCCCGTCGGTTGTTTGCCATTGCCACTTCGCACGACTGGCGTGCCCACTAGCGCCCAACCGTCGCCCTGGGCAGGCTTACCCTTGGTCTTCTCTCTATCCGTCTCCTTCCCCTCCTTGTCTTTCAAGATCTGCTTCTTTCTCTTATCTGCATTTTCTTGCTCGCGCATGACGTTTTCGATGGCCTGACACGTCGATGCTCGCTTTGAGCGCGTAGTTGGGAGTCAGTATGGTGTGTGCAAGTCTCTCGTTGGTCTTGGGTGACTTGACGCTGTCGCCTTTCCGCCGGATCCACTCTTCAATCTTGACTCTCTCGTAGGTATGGCCAAGGCAGACATCACGGGCTCGCGCATCAACTCGCAGCCGATAGGGCATAGGAAGGAGTTGGTTTGAGACGCCACTGTTTCCTCAGCGTCGCGCCGCAGCACAGCGTCCCTGACACGTCGCAGCCCTTCATCCAGCTCGGCCCGCAGCTCTGCCAGCTCCCGCGCATCCAGGCTTTCGATGCCTGTGCCGCGCAGGCGCGAAAGCTCGAGCTGCACAGAATTCATCTTATTGTGCAGCTGCGCGCAGAGCTCACGTCGTCGTCGCGGGAAAATGAGATTGGGGAGGCTGATCATGTTATTCATGTGCTTCAGAGCAGTGCAACTGAGCTCTAGCTCTGCCAGCGACTTGAAAAGACGCCAGCACTTTTCTTACATAGCACAGCCCTGAGAGGAATAATCATGATGCACCTGCGACATCTTATTTCTATTACACAACAACTCAAAGCCTGAGTGTGCAAGTTGGAGCTGACGCGTCTATGTCCTGGACTCAGAGCCTATGAACGCCTGAGTGCATACTTACACGCGATCACAAACACCAAGCACACGGATACGCAGCCCCGGCTGGCGGATACACGGAGGTGTAGAGGATACTAAATTCAGTACCAATAAACAACACACTCTCTCTCGCGTGCGTCAATCGTCTATTGAGCCTGAGTGGAGGATGCAACTGCACAGTACTTTGTATAAGTTTATTACTGCTAAATCAAAGTCTCGAACAAGACATGCGTCCAGGCGAGGTATATTGTCTTTGTATTATTGCGTGCATTTGCGTACACGGACCGCATGGCTTGAGCACATATGCATCATGTGTTTTGCGTGTCAAAAGCACAAGCTTAATTCGTTGCTCTTCATCTCGAGCCAGGTACTGCAGAGAAAATTATGGACAAGATCTTGCATCATGGGACACGGAATTCGATTTTTCGGCGGCTCTCTGCGCTGACAGGTTAAGCGATTTCTTGTTTTGTGACGGTTAAGTCATTTCATGTTTTGTGACCTTGTACTCCACACACATCCTCACACAGATTTGTGACAATGTTCTGTCATATGTATTGTACCACTGTATGCACTTGGAATGGGAGGACACGGTGATGGAAGACGGTCGCGGGCGGGACTCGCCATGTCCCTCGCCGCCGGCAATGCCAAGAACATGGGCATCGATGCCGTGCTCGAGGAAATGCGTAGGCACGCCCGCAGCGCGAAGTTGCAAGAGAAGGGGTGCAAGGCGCTTGCAAGCCTGCTTCAGGAAGCGAGCAAAACATTTCAGGAGGCTTCCTCAATGACCCGGCCCGCTGCCCCGCCCGTGGTGAGAGAGAGAGCGAGAGAGAGACAGAGTGAGAGCGAGGAGAGAGAGAGAGAGTTTATTAGAACCGATACTTGAATGACCTGGGGTCCAGAGGGTGAGTTATCGGGCTGGAGTGGAAGTCAAGGGGTTGAGAGCCTGGTGTATGTAGAGAGGGCGGCTTCGACGAGGAAGCCGAAGGGGCAGGCATAGCAGGCACATGTCAGACCCATAGCGCCATTGTGCCCAGGGGTTAGGAGGAGGGTTCATTCAAAGCAAAAGCAGTGAACGGTGACGCCGCGACCAGGAGGAGGAGGAGTTCATTCTCTCTCTCTCTCTCTCTCTCTCTCTCTCTTTCTCTCTCTCTCTCTCGTTCTCTCTCTCTTTCTCTCTCTCTCTCTCTCACTACCTCCCTCCATCCCTCTCTCCCTCCCTCCCTCTCTTTCTCTCTTTCTCTCTTTTTCTCTCTCTTCGTTGTCTCTCTCTCTCTCGCGCGCGCGCGCGCTCTC
>Ga0315905_10004167_pt1 | contig 14754 bp, 16 predicted proteins | sample LakEriMetagenome_5_FD_203522 | JGI IMG/M metagenome (GOLD analysis project Ga0315905, IMG submission 203522) | Freshwater fungal communities from buoy surface, Lake Erie, Ohio, United States - Buoy 4 MA121 | ecosystem: Environmental > Aquatic > Freshwater > Lake | place: USA: Lake Erie, Ohio... | reverse complement strand
TTGCGGTTCGGTGAACGGTACCGTTAAGCGGATTCCTCAAAGCTTTGAGAGACGCTCGGCTGGCGCTGCTTGTTGGGTCGCGTTTTGTAGGTGCTCGCTGAAGTTGCGGCTCGCGGTAGGGGCCGCAGAGTGGATGCTCGGTGCTGGGGCGGCTTGATGGTGACCGTCGGGTGGGCTCGGCTGGTGGTTTTGCGTGAACGAGGGGGCAACCAGGTGCTGAATCTTGGGATCGCGCCGCGGCTCTATGGTTTGTGGCCGAGGCAAATGGCCGCTGGGGTCCCCAATGCCGCTGGGGTCCCCAATGCCGCTTGGGTCCCCAATGCCGCTGGGTGATGAGATGCTGGCTGGTACTGGGATGGCGGACGACTGGGGTTTGGCTTTTCCTGGGGAGTATGTTTGCCTGGGGAAATTCAGACCGGGACGAGCTATAATTTCCCTCCGTGGCCGGGCCTGAGGGATGATGGTGGCTGGCTCGGCTTGCGGGACGGCTCATTTCGACCGATGTCGTTCTCGCGTAACAACACATTGCATCGGGTCGCCGGGCCGCGCGGCTTTTCGATCGTCGACTCACTCACTGCGGCCCGGTGCATGTAAGCGTTAACCTGGAGTGCAAATGGAAATGAACGACGGTCAGATATGGGGTTGGATTGGAGGAGTCGGCGGAAGCCTCATCGGAGTCGTCGGCGGGATCATAGGGACCTACTTCAGCATCAGGAACACGAACGGTCCTCGAGAACGTGCTTTCATCGTAAAATGTGTGGTCTACTGCTGGGCTGCAATTGCGATCTTTCTCGGCTTGCTCTTATTCCTCCCCAATCCCTACCGGGGGTTTATCTGGGCACCATATGCAATCCTTCTTTCGCTTGGGATTCGGCACGCCAACACGAGGCAGCAGCAGATTCGGAAAGAAGAATCGGCAAACAAGGCGGTGAACCCGGGCGGCGGATCGGCCGGCTTTTGAAATCGATGGTCCTCATTCGCCGCCGGTTTCATTGCGTTAGCCCATGACTGATGGACACCAGCAGCGACCCGGTCAACGCTGGCGTTCCTCCGAGGTTCAAACTGAATTGGTGAAATACTTTACTGCCATGGTTACCGCCGTTGCCGGAATCCTCCTTGGGATTTATTCGGCAGCAATTATATTAACGGCTCGTGGACATGCTGCTGCAATGCCTTCGCGCTATCGTTCCATGGATGAAATCTCGAATGTCCACGACTCATACTACACCTCAAGGCTTTGGGGTATTGTGGAACTTAAGACGTCGATCGGGAACTCAGCCCTCTCGGTTGGCGATATGAGAGTGCCTCTGCCTGCAAGCGAGATTGTCGGTTGGACGACAGCAGCCCTTGCGATCATCCTATTGCTCGGTTCCGTTTATCTTGCAGTTCGGGCGCTTAGGACTGAACGAATTGCCAATCGAGCCTGTTGACGAACAAACGGATGCACGGAAATGGCGATTGCTGTGCGTTTTGGAAACAGAGCGTCGGTCATGTGCACTCTGTGATCCCGGCTATTCAGTATAAAATGCGAAACGCAATCACGTTTTTGCCCATCCTGATCGTGTCGTTTAGGTGCTCGGCGGGCATTGGAGCCTTCTCTGCATAAAGCCGCAATCAATGAAATCGCCATTGCAGAGGCTACCAATCAGGGCGGTATTGTCGAGCGTTTTACCGCTGGTCAGCTCAGGGAAAATGAAATAAACAGCAGGTAATCATCCGGTCGACGGGTGCCGCGGATGACGCGGCTATCAAAACCGGGCTTTTCGTTGGCAACAAGAATCAAGGCGAATATTACCATGCAAACCCAAGAACGCGGTCGTCAGATTTTGATTCACGGCATGTTGCTTGTCTTGGTTGGCTTGCTTTGGGGCTTTGCCGTCCCGCTCACGCCTTATCCGAGGCTTGCGCTGGGAGCCCATATTCAGTTTGTGACCAACGGCCTTTTGTTGATTGTCATGGCCATCTTGCTGCTCAAGTTCACACATAACATTGGTTCGAAGGCGGCAGGAGTCATGCTGCTGGCAGCTTGGCTGACATGGCCAATGGCGTTGTCTGAGGCCGCCAATTCGTGGTGGGGAACAAGCCAGATGCTGCCAATCGCGGCCAGTCAGGCGGGTGCGGTGGGCGGGCTGGATTGGCAGGAACTCGTGGTGAAGCTGACTCACATTGCCGCCGGAATCGGCTTGGCGATTGCATGGGGGCTGCTGGTCATGGGCTTTCTGAAGAGGCCTGCTGCAGATGGTGCTGCAAAAGTTCAGGTTTAGAATTAGTGCGACTGCAACCCTAAAACCTTCCAAGCAGAAGTGAGGCGTTGAATTGCGTTCTCAAAAATCGACTAGGGTTCACGCCGCCGATTGATGGCTGTTGCTAGATCATTCACCGGGGTTGTCCAAAATGCAGATATCCGGATTTATTGTCTTGCTGACTGGTATCATCCTGAGCCGAATCATCAATGAGCGGGGGTATCGCAAGCTCAATGCCGAGCAGAAAATACGTCTGATGGATGGTTTTTCGACCACGCGTGCCTACTCGATGATTCCGCTTTTACTCCTGATTGCGGCGTTCTGGTTTCTGAACTCGGAAACCAACATCGACAAGCAAATTCTGACAGCGGGCTACTTTGGGCTGCTGCTTGTTTACATTATTGCCCGCGTCGTCCTGAACCAGCGAAAAATCGCACAGCTTGAATTGCCTGGGGAGTACACTCGTCTGTTTACACTCGCCCAAGTGGTGTCATTCATCGGAGTTGCTTGGTTTTTCTTCGCAATGTTTTACCGGTAAGGCCGAGGGGGGGCTGAACCTTGGGGCGAGGTCCCTCCAGAGTTTTGCCCAAGTGCATTTTCTGGCAGCAAGTTCTTCAGCCGAGCGGACGCTTGGCCGGAGAAATGGCGGATTGGCTTGCTGAGCGGTTCGTTCGTCGACTTTCGCATCGCTTCCGGTTGTCCGGTTTCCATCGGTTAGTCACGCGGCGAGCACCGCTTGCTGACGACGTTTACCCCTTTTCCGCAGACTGGGTCGGGAACGAACGCTCCGGTGCCCGCGTCGATTTAGCAGCAGGCTTTACACGCGTCCAATGAAACCGGCAATTCTGGAGTAACCAAATGCGAAGGCCGACAGCTTTTACATTACACATGTTCGTGCAGTCTGGGCTTGGCAATTCCACTCTTTGGATCCTGGGGCTTGCGCTCTCTCTTGCGGGCATCCAGTTTTCAAATGCTCAGGTCACAAGTTCGGAGTTGGAGCCGCAGCCAGAAGTCCCGCACGCTGTTGCTGAGCACGACATTGCTCCTTGGGATGGGCCGGCATTCGGCGTCTGGATTCCGGCGGAAAAGTTTGGAGGCAAGCCTGATTCATGGATCTATCTGAGAATCTGGGACGCGCCTGAGCAAGCTCAGAAACGCTATGAATTCCCTGACAAGACCATGAAAGTCGGCGTTGCCTCCTACTGTCTTAAGCTCAGGTCTCCGGAGTCGATCGACTGGCGGAATCAGCCATACGAGGAATTAAAAGGTTGGGTCCGTTTCAGCCGCTCTGGGAGTGACAAACCCATTCTGGGCGAATTCGATTTTACGTCGGAAAAAAAGACTTCGCTCAAAGGGAAATTCGAAGCCAAGTGGATTACCAAAGGCTGGCTCGATAAATAACTGGAAGCGAGTGCCATACCGCAGCGGAGACGTGAGAGGAGTCATTGAATTCTCGAGTGCGGGGGAAGTAGAATCTGCGGAGGACAATGGAGGGTTGAGCACGTTCCAAATTGAATTTTTTTGCTGGAGGAATCGATGGAGACAGTCTCTTTGCTGTTTGGCTTCATCGTTTTGGTGGCTTCTGGGGTAATCATATGGCTCGGGAGGAAGTTCGAGCAGCAAACTCCGGCCGCGCTCAGTCAACTCGCCGCTGAGAGAGACTGGCAGTTTCATCCACTCGGGGACTCCGGCCTGCAGCAGCGGCTCGAGAAGTTTGAGCTCCTCAGGAAAGGGCAAAATCGCAAGATCGTCAATCTGTTGACAGAAGAAAAAGACGATTGCCGAATTTCGGTCTCTGACTATCACTTTTCGGACTTACTCCTCGGAACAGCCAAAACGAAATTGACGGTCGTGGCATTGGAGTCGCCCCGCCTGCGCAATCCCGCCTTTACGCTTCGACCGGAGTTTTTGTTAGACAAATTCGGGGAGCGGACAGGACCTTCGGACATCGACTTCGAAGACAACGTCAGCTTTTCCCGTGGATATTGGCTGACGAGTCCCGAGGAGGAGGAGACTCGCAAGTTCTTTCATCGGGCGCTTCAGGATTTCTTTGTACAGCGACCGCCGGGGTGTTGCGTTGAAGCAACACGGGGAACGATTATCTTTTATAACGCTTTGCGGAGGGGCCAAGTCAATCCCAAGCGAAACGATTTTCTCAGGCTGATGGAAGAGGCTCATCAGCTCTTACAATTAACGCTCGATCGCTGATTCCGAAGAGCGATGTCTCATCCGCGAGAGCGACTTGGGGCTTCTCCCTGTTCGGCCCTGATTGCGCCGCTTGGCTTCCGAGCAGCCGAGGAGTGGGTAGTGGGAAGCGATCGCTGATTGGCGGAAATCTCGAGACCGCGCAGAAGATCCCACGCGGATACTTTGAACGGGGTAGCAGACTGAATCTGCGTTATCAGACGAGTCCTAAAACCGGTTTGTCAATGTGGAGGGGAGACCTTGTCGCGAGGTGGGCAAAGGTGACGTCTGGAAAGAACGGCCTGGCTTGTGTCACTTTAGGTAGATGCCGGAGGCGTTCCATCGTCAAGGCAGTAGACTTGAGTTGCCGACTGTAATTCCCGGGATTCCAGACTCCCCGGCTCCGAAATTGCTGCCACATGAGGTGGAATTGAAGCGCCCCAGCAACTGGAATTGCGGGCATGATGCAGCCTGGAGAAAGCTCCATGAAAGAAACCGCTTACCTGCTTCAAGCCGTATTGATCTGCGTTTGGTGGGTTGGCCTCGCCTCCAGCAGTTTGTTTTTCGGCGCCTTCCAGTTTGAGCAAATTCCTGCCGTCGCATTTTGGTCATTCTTTTTCCCTGACGTCACCCTGATTGCCGCGCTGTCGACGTTTCGTGCTTATCAAAAGAAGCCCGCCATCGAATACGTCATTTTGGGGGCTTTCGGCTACGCATCGCTGTACTGCGTCAACGCCACCTTGCTTACCGCCAGCGGCTACCTTTCGACCACCTTGATGCTGATCGGCCTCGCTTACAACGCCTTTCTCTGTTTCAACGAGTCGATATTTCGCACGGCCTCGACCAGCTTGGGATGGAACATCTTTAAAACAATCACGCAGGTTGTCTGTATCTGGACTTTGACATTGTTTGTCTTGCCTTACCTGATCCTCGATGCTTTTGATGAATTGACCTTGCCGAACCTCGGGACTTGGCCAAACCTTGGCGGATTGTTGTTTTTTTGCTTCAGCCTGCTGGGGCTTGCCAGTGCTTACTTCATGGTACGAGACGGGGCGGGCACTCCCTTGCCACTTGATCAAACCAACAGGCTGGTGGTCTCTGGTCCCTACCGATACGTGCGAAATCCGATGGCGATCGCGGGGATCGGGCAGGGGATAGCGATCGCTGTCATTTTTCAGTCCATTCCAATTTTCGTTTACGCCATATTGGGCGGCCTAATCTGGCAAATGGTCGTGCGACCAGTGGAAGAGCGCAATATGGTCCAGAGATTTGGCGAAGCTTACGAGGAGTATCGACGCAACATTTGCTGCTGGATTCCGACCTTCGGCCGCCGCGATCAACAAAGCTGATTGAGTATAAGCCGGGGCCGGAACAGCCTTGTGATTTGCGAGCATTAGTCCTGGCTTAAAGAAGATTGAGGCCAATCGACGAGCCTGCTGTTTTAGGGGCGAAGTTGCCGGGCTCGGGGCGAAGCGATAAAATCGAAATGCCTTGGTCGATGGCGTCCAGGGATTTGGAATCCGTTGATAGCCGACAAAAAGAGCTCAAGATAATTCCGGCTGACGCAGTGAATCACCTGTGAGATCAGTGAATCACCTGTGAGATCAGTGAATCACCTGTGAGATCAGGCGAATCGTCAGCTCAAAAGCTCCGCGATAGCCAAGATGCTGGCCGGAATCAGGGCAGTCAAAATTATGCGAGGAAAGGAGCCGGGACTTGATTGACTACACGAAGCGGTTACCGGGTCAGGTCAGATTCATCGATCGTCCTGACTGGTCTTACGAGGGCGTTCCCGTGCATTTCAATGATTTTGGAATGCGGGTACCGAGATTAGCCCCTGAAAGCAGTCAGCTGCTCACGGACGGTCCACACTTCACGTTTGATTGCCTGAGCGCGACATTCTTTATCAATTCGATTTACTTCGTGCGGAAAGCGGTCCTTGAGTTTCGTTTCTCGGGCGATTGCGTCGGTCAGATTGAATCTCTTTCTGGCTACGTCGCCTCTGACTTGGGGACCGAAACCTATCCGGTCGAACAGCTCGCGGTTCGGGCGGAGTTGAGGGCGAGCGAAATTCGATTTCAGGTCGCCGGCAAATGCGGGGAGGGGTTGGCGTGGAGTTTCCATTCCCGGAAGCCGCAAGACTGGTCACCGCAATTTGAAATAGGGTTTACGGTAAGCGACTCCAATCTTCCGAATTTTTTTGAGAGAGAGAGCCTGGTCGACGCTTACAAACGAAACCGGGACACCTATTTGAGGGGATGTTGATTTTACTTTTGGCTCGTGGGATTCAGAGCAAGCGGAGGCTGTGCGGCGACGAGTTTCAAAGAACATTCCTTCCGTTGTTCGGGGCAAAAGGGAATCACACTCAGATCCGGCCCGCGAGTTACTGGTCAACCCCGAAAGTCAGATATGAGTCCCGACAAACCCGCTGGGGTCACGATTCCGCTCGGCAAGAGAAAAATCGCGTTCCTGATTCTGGGTTCTACCCTGTTTGTGGCTGCGAGCATCTTCCTTTGGTCGATCGCCGAGGGGCAACAGCGATTTTTTCCGTTGCTGGTTAAATCGGCTGCGGTTGCCGGAGTGCTGTTTTTCAGCTTCTGCGGGGTGTATGGCTGCTTCAAGCTATTTGATAACCGGCCGGGGTTGATTATCGATGATGAGGGGATCGTCGATAACTCAAGCGCGATCGGAGCAGGGAGGGTTCCCTGGGATGAAGTCGTGGATTTGAGGATTTCGGAGATCTCGGGACAACGTTTCATCACGGTGGTGGTCGAGAACCCTGAGAAGTACGCTGCCCGGGGCAATGCCCTCAGCCGCCTGGCGAACTCGGCAAATACGAGAATGACGGGCAGCCCGATTAACATCTCGGCAAACTCGCTTAACATTAAATTCGACGAACTTGTTCAAGCGATGATGTTCGCGTTTGGGGAGTATCAGCGCGGCGTGGCCAAGGAGGACTGAATTGAAACCGGTGGTCGGCAGTTCCTGAATAGTCTGGAGTTGCCGGGGGCAAAAGTTTTCTGGCTGTCGGACTCAAGTTACCGTCGTTGACAACCGACATGCGTTGGCTTTTGAGTCGTGTCAGGAGATCCTTGGAAGCTGCTCGATATCACCGGTTCCGATCCTTTGGGAGTTCATCGACGGATTTCTTGCGGCATACTGGAGGCGGCCGGAGCGGTATCTCGATCCCGAGGCCAGAACAGCCATTTCGTAATTTGCCCAATTGGCGGGTGAGGGAGGTTTCACAGCGCCTGAGCGACTCAAAAGTGACATCGACATGGGCGTTTGGGCGGGGCATTATTCCGATCCCTGGTCACGGAAAGAAAAAGACTTTGGAAATCGAATTACCGTAGCAGGCTGAGCAGAAACGCTTTGCGTTTTGCTTGAGTCTGCGGGGGCTGTGATTCTGAGTCGATTTTTGGACGGTTGATCGGCTCGGGCCTTTGAGTTGCAGGCCGAAGTTGTTGGACTGTTCGAAAAGGGAGAAAGTCGCTGATGAATGTGACCGTCGTGGAGGGAGACCTGCTGGACCAGAATGTCGAAGTGATCGTCAACGCCTGGAACCGGAATTTGATACCGTGGTGGCTGTTGATTCCACAAGGCGTATCCGGTGCGATTAAGAAGCGAGGTGGGCTCGAGCCGTTCAGGGAGCTCGGCCGGATGGGTCCCATTCCGCTCGGTCATGCCGTGCAAACAACGGCTGGCAATCTGCCGTTCAGAGCGATCATCCATGTTGCGGGAATCAACCTGTTTTGGCGATCATCAGAAACTTCTGTGAGGGATTCTGTCAGGAACGCGGTGAGCTTGGCAGCGCGACATGGCTATCGCTCGATTGCAATTCCGTTGATCGGCGCCGGTTCTGGTGGCAGCGCACCGGATAAAGTCCAAGCGATCATGGAAGATGAATTGGCCAAGACTTCATTTGCTGGAGACGTTCGGATTGTCCGTTACAGACCGAAATCCAAAAGTGGATAGGGCAACGGGAGCGTTCTCCTGAGCTACCTTGGGAGGAGTGGTGGGCGAAACGAAACGGCGACACCTGCAGTTGTTCGTGGAGAGTAAAACTTGCCGTGTATCCCTTGAGAATTTCTCAGCGGCGATCGGAATCCGCCGAGTGAGGGCTTTGGCGAGACAATAACTGCTCCTGCGAATAAGCGGGCTGCCAACGGTAGTCCGGCGACGGAGGGGCGGGGCTTATTTTGCGGTGGCTTTTTCCCAAGTGGCCGTTCCGCCGACAACTGGCAGGGTGAGCGAGGTGCCTGCGAGGTCGACGCTGAGTTCAGTGCCCGGCTCGGGCCAAAGCGTAAAGTCGCGATCGCTTGAAAAAATCAGGAGGGCGATCTGCTCGCCCTTGGGAATCACCTGGTCATCGGGCTGGAGGGTGAAGTCAAGTTCATAAAACTGACCGGGCGCAAGTGGCTCGCTTTGATCCAGCGACTTGTGATTTTGCGGATCGGCCCAGCCCCGAGTGATGATGTTGTCGGTAATTTTGCCACCTTCCTGCCAAGGCAAGGCGACGAGCCAGACGGACAAGTTGGCCGCGGGTTTGTTGGCGGCGAGTTTGATTTTAAGGCGGGGCGTGCCTGAGAGGTGCACGTCTTCAGCCAGGGTCGGAGAGAGGAAGAGAAGGCGATTGGGAGAGTTGGGTGCGGTGGCGAGAGCCTGACCGGTGAAGTTGACGTCGTCGGCAAATTTCTGAATGACTGAGCCGGTGACTGCCGAGCGGCTCAATTCGCCCTGTTGACTGCCGTCGCCGTTGGGAAACAGTTGGACAGGTTGGGCTTCGGGGTGTGGATAGTCAGGATAAGCCGTGGGCTTGTTCCGCCGCGAGTCCTCCCGAACGACCCAAGACTTGGGATCGCTTTCGACTCCATTTTCGACCCCGTAGAGGTAGCGGGTGAACCATTTGTTAACTTGTTTGAAGGGCGGATCGCCACCGTGACCTCCCTGATGAAAGTAAGCTTGGAGGGGAATGCCTTTGGCCTTGAGGGCTTCGTAAATCCGCACGCTGTGCTCGGGCATGACATTCCAGTCGTTGAAGGCATGGGCCATGAGTGTGGCCGCTTTCACTCCATCGATTCGCCGAAGGAGATCCCGATTGGCCCAGTAGGCGTTGTAATCGCCACTTTGCCGGTCGATATTCTCAATCATTTCCTGGTCGCGGTACTTGGAATCGCAATCATCGCGCAAATCAGGGTTTCCACTTTTGATGAAGTCGTAGAGCACGTCGACATCTTCACCCATATAGCCACCTGGATGTCGAACCAAGCCGTGCGACCGGTAATAGTGGTAGTAAGAAGTATTGGGTGCGACGGGAATAATTGCTGCGAGTCCCTCGACGCCAGTCGTCGCGGCAGCGAGGGGAATCGTCCCGTTGTAAGAGGTCCCAATCATGCCGACTTTGCCCGAGCACCATTGGGCCTTGACCTCTTCATCGCCATCAGGGGTCGTATAGCCCTTGGCTCGTCCGTTGAGCCAATCGATGACCGCTTTAGGGGCGAGGCACTCGGGGTCCCCGCCAACGGTGGGGCAACCTTGAGACAAACCGGTGCCTGGAGCCTCCGAGTGAACCACTGCAAAACCGCGGGGTACCCATTCGTTGACAAGCGAGTTTGAAATCATTTCCTTATCGGATTGATAAGGAATCGGTTCGGGAAATTCATGCTTGGGAGGGTCAGCGCCGAGTTCGTGTTTTGGGTCCCAGAACACCTTGGGATCGTTGGACGCGACGCCGGAGAAGTAGGGGCTGGACTCATAGATGACAGGAACCTTCAGTCCTTCGGTTTCTGTCTGCTGTTGGCGGGTGACATCGACGTGCATGCGGTCGTTCTTGCCATCGCCGTCGCTGTCAAAAGTCGTTTCCACCCAGAGTCGCTGGCGAATCCAGGTCTGGGGGTCCTTGAAAGCAGGGACCACTTGGGCCAGTCCATCGACAAACACTGGCTTGGCAGGATCATTCGAGTTGGGCTGAGGTTGGGCTGGGAGGGGTTTCGCCCCGGCACTTTCCAACAGCAGCGAGCCAGCGAACAGGAACAACAACTTGGTCGCCATGGGGACTGGGCGCAAAAGAGATGTCATCGGTAGTCAGCCTGATAAGAACTCGAATTGAAATGAGAAATGGCCAAAGGGCGAGGGCTCGGCCGTCTTACTCGGCGTGATTCCCGGCCTTGGACCAGAGGATATCGCGGCTTGCGGGCCGTGCTCCCAATTTTATCTGAAAACAGTTACCCCGCCGACAGTGTAAAGGTTTTTGAGTAAACTTAGCCCGCTGAACGGATTGCCCCTTTTTTTCTTCAGGCTACCCCCCAATGAGCACTGCAATTTCCACCTCCCTTCGCACTCTGTTCCCGATATTGATCTTCATTTGTCTCGGCTGGACCGATTCCCGACTCAGTGCGACCCAGGCGGATTTGCCGGAAGATCACCAACGAGGTTTGGCGCAAATTACAGAGGGCCGGGTCAAGGGAACCGTGGCTTTCCTGGCGAGCGACGAGTTAGCGGGCCGTGGAACGCCCTCGCGCGAGTTCAACATCGCCGCGGCGTTTGTTGCGGCTCGGTTTCAGGGCGCGGGGCTGAAGGGAGGCGGCAAGGATGGGAGCTTTTATCAGGAAACGATGATGCGGGAGGTGCAAACGCCTGCGAGTGGTGTGGTTTATCAAACGACCGCGGGAATAGACTTGCCACACTTCGGTTTGCTGGCTGCGACGGACGCGTTTGATTACTCCGGCCCGACCACTTTGGTCGACCCGGAGCAAGATCTTTCTCAACTGAAACTGGACGGTGTGGCGACGGTGTTGTGGAAGAGCGAAGCGAAGGGGAACCGGGCAATATCCCAAGTTGCCCGGCTGGCCAATTCACTCAAGGCCGCGGGGGCGAAGGCTTTGGTCTTGTATACGGCCGAGGAGAGTGAACTGGTGCAACTCGGGATTGCCGCTCGCGAGCGTTCGCGGATCGAGTCCCCGCGCAGTCAAATCAGCTTGCCGGTGCTGTTGGGCAAAGGTGACCCTGCGGCGGGAGAGGTCCGGTTGACCGTGCCGGGGTTGATTGTGACTGAATTGCCGATGCGAAATGTGATTGGCGTGCTTGAAGGCTCAGACCCGCAATTGAAGCAGGAAGCGATTTTATTTACGGCTCATCTGGATCACCTGGGTGCCCGTCCCGGGACAGGCGAGGACAGCATCTACAACGGAGCGGATGACGACGCCTCGGGTTGTACCGCGGTGTTAACGTTGGCGGATGCTTTTGCCGCGATGCCGACCCGTCCGAAGCGGTCGGTGATTTTCATGACGTTTTGGGGTGAAGAGCAGGGATTACTCGGCAGTCGCCAATTCGCGGCGGAACCAACTTGGCCGCTTGAAAAAATTACGGCCAACGTGAACATCGAGATGATTGGACGGCCAGAAGCGGGAGCCAATGAAAAGATCTGGATGACAGGTTGGCAAGCCTCGGACCTGGGTGGTTTGATGAATGTCGAGTCAGCCAAAATTGGAGTCGAGATTTTTGAGCACCCCCGATTTAGTGCGATGCTTTACCGGGCGAGCGATAACTGGTCGCTGGTGGAAAAGGGGGTGATTGCTCACAGCTTTTCGGCTGGGAGCCTGCATGCGGATTATCATCAGCCGGACGATGAGTGGGAGCGGTTGAACATTCCACACATGACGCGGGTGATTCAGGGCTTGTTCATCGGGTCGCAGGGGATATGTAACGGGCTGGTGACTCCGAAGGCAGCGAAATAGGGCGGGGCAGTCCGAATTTGCATTTGGTCGGCCGCGCGACGTCGGACTTTCTCATCCACGATTGGACCTATGGCTACCGCATTTCAATTGGCCGCTGAGCAGTATGCAGCTTTGGATGTCGATGTGGAGCAGTCAATCGCTCGGCTGGCGGAGCAATCGATTTCGATTCAATGCTGGCAAGGGGACGATGTCAGCGGGTTTGAGCAGCGGGGGACGGAACTGGGAGGCGGTCTGGCGGTCACCGGAAAGTATCCGGGCAGGGCGCGAAACGCTGACGAGCTGCGGGCTGACGCGGAAGTTGCGTTGAGTCAGCTCCCGGGAAGACATCGCTTCAATTTGCACGCCTCCTATGCGGAATCGGGGCCGGGGCGGTCTGGTCCGACATGCAGCGAGCGAAATCAATTGGAAACGGGGCACTTTGGCAACTGGATTGCCTGGGCCAAGTCGCTGGGGATTGGGTTGGATTTTAACCCGACGTTCTTTGCCCATCCGTTGGCTGCGAGTGGCATGACGCTGGCGCATGCCGACCAAGGGATACGGCGTTTCTGGATTGAGCACGGCCAAGCGACGCGGCGAATTGCAGCTCATTTCGGTGCGGAACTGGGCACCGCGGCTGTTCACAACCTTTGGATTCCGGACGGGATGAAAGACTTGCCAGTCGACCGCTGGGGACCTCGCGCTCGGCTGCGAGATAGTCTTGACCAGATCTTTGCGGAGTCGTTTTCTGAGTCAAAGCTGATTGACTCGGTGGAGGGGAAACTCTTTGGAATCGGCTCGGAGTCCTACGTCGTCGGTTCGCATGAGTTTTACCTTGGCTACGCGACGAGGCGACAGATTGCGGTTTGTCTCGATAGCGGGCATTACCATCCCACGGAGGAACTGGCCGAGAAGCTTTCGGCGGTACTGCAATTTGTGCCGCGGGTGTTATTGCATGTCAGTCGCGGGGTGCGGTGGGACAGTGATCACGTGGTAATTTTGAATGATGAACTGAGGGCCATTGCGACCGAATTGGTCCGGGGTGATTGCCTCGAACGGGTTCGGATTGGGCTCGACTACTTCGACGCGAGCATTAATCGGATTGCGGCTTGGGTGCTGGGGGTGCGGGCCACGCAGCAGGCGTTACTGCAAGCTTTGCTCGAGCCGGAGAAACTTTTGCGGTCGCTGGAGGAGGCCGGGGACTTTACTGGTCGGCTGGTGCTGATGGAGCAGGCCAAGCAATTGCCTTGGGGAGCAGTCTGGACCGAGTTTTGCGAGCGAGCCAATGTGGCTCCCGGCGGGGAGTGGCTACAAACCGTCCGTAACTATGAAAACAACGTGCTCTCGCTCCGGCGATAGCGATCCAGCAAACGGGCTTGTCAGGCGGACGGGCTTGGAGGTCTTGCGTCTGAAAGTCGAGAGCGGGAGGCTTATTTGCCGAACCACCCGCTGAAGGGAACCTTTTCAAACAGCCACCAGCGGGGCTTGGGCTTTTTTCCTCGCTTCAGTCCGAAGTCCTTGGTGGCAACTTCCACGACGCGGCGAGCGATCTCCTTGGGGTCGTCCGTGACGATGAAACGATCGACGTCGACTTGGCCGATCGTCCCCTCTTTGACCATGGTATCGCGAAGGTAATCGAGCATTGGCTGCCAGAATTCCTTGCCAGCGAGAACGATGGGAAACCCTTCGACTTTTTCGGTTTGCACCAGAGTCGAAATTTCGAACAGTTCATCGAGAGTGCCAAAGCCGCCTGGCAGGGCGACGAACGCGTAGGAGTATTTGGCGAGCATCAACTTGCGAACGAAGAAGTACTTGAACTCGACAAATACGTCGAGATAGGGATTGGGGTATTGCTCAAAGGGAAGAATGATATTGCAGCCAACGCTGTGGCCGCCGGCTTGTTTGGCACCGCGATTGGCAGCTTCCATGATTCCCGGTCCACCGCCAGTCATGACCGTAAAGCCGACTTTGGCCAGTTCCTCACCGATCTCGACGCCGAGCTTGTAGTAGCGGTGATCCTCTGGAAAGCGGGCCGAGCCAAAGACGGTCACACAGGGGCCGACAAAGTGCAATTTCCGGAAGCCGCGAATCAGCTCGCTGAAGATTCGAAACGCCCGGACCAGTTCTGACCAGCGGGAATTGGGGCCCTCGAGGATCAGACGGTCTTCATTGGATCGGTTGATGGAGTGGTGAGGATGGTTCATAAGATGCGTCACAGCCCAGAAAAAGTTGGCTGAGTTGAGTCCAGTGACAATCGAGTCAAAAACAATGTGGCCCCGGGAACCAACGCCGCGCGGCATGAGCTTATCGGCAATTCCATCCGCGACGAATCCCGGGCAAAGAGCAGCCTGTTTCAAGGGTTGGTCGAGTACCCTGTTGCCGGGAGGGACTGGATCGTCCTGAGCCGAGGCAGTTGAGTGCGTACAGACCCGAGAAACCTTAGCATTCTTCCAAGACGGGCCGGTCAGGAAAATAGGAATCCTCGGGTAAAACCGTCGATTGCGGTGGGAAAATGATTTGAAAATACCAAGTTTGATCGGCAGGCCAGAGGACGCGTGGGGTGCGATCCGCACGTTCCCTGGAAGGTTCGACCGTCCTCGAACAATCCTCGAACA
>Ga0315905_10004166_pt1 | contig 14758 bp, 7 predicted proteins | sample LakEriMetagenome_5_FD_203522 | JGI IMG/M metagenome (GOLD analysis project Ga0315905, IMG submission 203522) | Freshwater fungal communities from buoy surface, Lake Erie, Ohio, United States - Buoy 4 MA121 | ecosystem: Environmental > Aquatic > Freshwater > Lake | place: USA: Lake Erie, Ohio... | reverse complement strand
AAACCATAACTGTATTATACCCTTCCCCTAAAACACAAGAGAATTTTTTGCTTTGGTTTTTGCTGAATGATGAATCAGCTGGATTCAGCATCAATTCTGTTTTTATGGATGAGTTTATTACAGCTATTTGGCTGATTTTTATTTTTCGTTTTGCAGTTATGGTAAATCTGATTTCTTTGTTTTGTTTATTGTCCAAGAGAACCAGCCTTTTCTCTGATGTGATAGATACCGGTGGGACAATTTTTACCCATTCATATTTTTCCCCTTTAACCGGATCGGTTGATTTGAAAACAATAGGCTTTTCAAACTCAAAGACACTTCCCAAAAGTTGAAATTGTAATTTAGATTGCAAAGGTTTATTATCAGGATTACCGGTTTGTACCAAAGTCATTGTTCCATTGTTGGTATCAGATGAAATGTTATCGTTCAACCAATAAGGCTGAGAAACAGGAAAGTCGTTACTTAGTGCAATGTGCTGATCAATGGTTTGGTTGTTGTTTTTATCAGCATAATTAAGGGTATCAGTTTTATCTAAGAATTGGATTTTAAAATCTGATAATGGTAATCCCAGCCTATTGTTTATTATATGCTTTACATGAATACTATCGCCTTGAGCAACGAATTCATCAGTAGAGACAGATTCCATAAAAATTCCACTGCACATTTCGATGATGTGGTTTAAGGCCATCAATTTATGGGCCTTCCAGTCGCTAGGCTTTTGGCTTTGCAACAATTGGTGTATTTCAACCAACTTTGCCAATGATTTTTCAGGTTGATTGGGATTATAATTAGCCAATAATTCGTCAATCTTTATTTCCATTTCAGGTAAACCGATTCTACTCCACTTGGTATTTACCACATCGAGCAAATCCGTTTTAGGTAATTCTCCCTGTATGGTTTCGAAATACTCCAAAGATGTACCTCTTTGAGCAGGCACACCAAAACCCTGGCTCTTATGCTGACTTCTGCTTAGAGAAGCTATTTCTCCATAACTACTGCCAATCAATGAATTATATTCTCCAACATCAACCTTAAATTGAGATACTTTTTGAGTATTTACCCCAGAAAAATTAAAAGTATTCCACAACAATCTTTTAGCCTGCCAGACACTCAAGCCTTGAGAAAACTGCTCCTTAAATCGGCTGGTATCAGCAGCAGCAAAAAATGCTTCTTCGGCTAAAATTGCCGAAGCCGTATGATGGCCATGACCACCCTCGCCCGTTTTTGGAAAGCGACAAACCAAAACATCCGGCTTGAACTTTCTGATTACCCAAACCAAATCACTCAGTACTTTTTCATGTCCCCAAATTGCAATAGCTTCCTCCGGCCTTTTGGAATAGCCAAAATCAACAGCATTGGAAAAAAATTGCTCGGCTCCATCAATTTTTCTTGCGGCCAATAGCTCTTGTGTTCGAATAAGTCCAAGCTCAATCCCTTGCTCATCGCCAATAAGGTTTTGTCCACCATCTCCCCTGGTAAGACTCATATAGCCTGTTCGATAAAGTTTTTCTTTAGACAAATAGGCCAACAGCCTGGTATTTTCGTCATCCGGATGGGCGGCAATATATAATAAGGAGCCAAGCACTTTCAGCTTTTTCATCTCCAGTAAAATTTCGGCAGCATTTGCCTTCTGTGGTGCCTGAGAAAACAACTTCAGTGAAAAACTCAAAAAAGCAAATACAATAAAAAACCAACGCAAATTGCAGTTCATGTAAAATAAGAGTTGAAAATATTTCGATTAAAACAAACTACTGACCAACTAAAAAAACAGCATTAAACAACAACAATTTCCCATTTTCCCAAAAGGATCTGAAGATTGGATCATCTGTAAAATAAACAACTGAGCCGCTTCCCATTTCCTGAACTGCAATGACTGTACCTTCTTTTATTTTGGCTTTAAGTTTATTACCTACAAAACCGGCAGTTTGGTTTTCATTGCTTAAAGCGCCTACATTCCAAATTTCATTGCTGTATTCCAAAACATTGGCATTCAACTTCAATGTGAAATAAGAATTACCATACCCGAAGGCAAGCGGATGACTGTCGTCCAAATTCAATTTATAGATTGCACCCGGTATGTTGCTTTCTATACTTTCTCTTTCCCTGTTTTCGTAACGAGGTAGCTCTTTTAAAGTCAGAGCTTTTGTATCGGAAGGCTCCCCTTCTTTCTTAAGTTTTATACCCCAATCACTGGATGCCATCTGTTGAACAGCTCCATCTATTGCAATGATTTTACCACCTTGGCGAACCCATGGTTTAAGGAAACAATCCTTATCGTTGAGTAACCTGTAATCCCCATCTGGGATAATCAATACATCAAAACTCTTTAAAGCATCGGCACTTAAATCATTCGCATTGATAAGGCAAATAGGATATTGCAATTGCTTGTCAAAATAATGCCAGATTTCACCGGCCGCTGCTGATGAACTCTGATTTCCTGTAAGCAGTGCTACATTCATTTTTTTAATACGATGAATTTTTTCAGAACCGAAATCAAAACCGGTATCCATAAAACCTGAAGTAACAGCTGTTACAGCTACTTCTTGTTTATTAATTAAAGTGTGAAATGAATCCATTTGCTTAAGATTAGCGTGTTGCAATACAATTAGCGTACCCTTATTGTATTTTTTTCCTGCAAACGAAAAATCTCGCTCTGCAAATCTCACTTTGATTCCTTTTTGAATCAAAGCAGCAAGCAGTTTTGCATCACTAAATGCATTGTATTCTATCAGGTATGCATATTGGTTAGTTTGAACTTGCTTTAAATTACTGTATTGTATAGTTTCAATAAATTCAGATTGCAACTGCTCTTTCACAGCAAACCCATCGATTCCAAATACATATGGAAGCGACCAAGCAGTAATGTCGTAAGTAACGGAATCCGAAAGTTTACTTTGAGGTTCAAATAATACTTTTACCAAACTGCCTTTGGTTTGAAAGGTACTGATCATCATGTCGCCCTGAGCCGACAAATAGGGTTCTTCTTTGCCAGATTCATAGCTTATCCCTTTGATATTCAGTCCTTTTTTTAGAAATGCATATTTGATGTTGTTCTTATTGAAGAATTCAATGAGGGAAGCCGTTTTCTTGGAATTATTTGCCTTCAAAATAAAACACTTATAGGGACCTGCACCATTTTTTTTGGTGTTATCAAAGTAGCTTTTGAAAGAACGGTTGAGTTCCTTGTAATGCATTGCTGCCATTTGAATGGTACTGATGCTTGTAGTATAATGGTGTTCAATTCTGTCAAAAAGGGTAAGTGTATCATCATTAACTTCAATAGTGAGGCCTCCTCGAGAGTGACCTGCCTGTTCGTAAGTCATACCAATAGACCCATTAAAAAGCGGATAAGTATCACCGTAAGACGGATAGAAAAGGTCAAAAACTTCTTTGGTAAAATAAAGCCATCCCTTGGCATCAAAATATGCGGCATGATTTTTACCAATCTTGGTTTGAAAATCACGTTGCCAAGGAGTAATGACTTCGTGAAATGGTTCAGCGGCAGGAGCAAAATAATAAGGGTTGGCGGGATACTGTTCGTGAAAGTCGCAATGAATTTCAGGCATCCATTCATTGTATTTCACCATGCGCTGTGCACTCTCGGTTTGGGTTTGCCAAGCCCAGTCGCGATTCAAGTCAAAATTATAATGATTGGTTCTTCCGCCTGGCCATGGTTCGCTGTGCTCACGAGCATACGGATTTTCAACAGCAACACTTCCTTTGGTTTGATTGAACCAGTTTACATACCTATCTCTTCCATCAGGATTTAGGCAAGGATCAACAATTACTACCGTATGTTTCAACCATTCGTTAAGTTTTTGGTTATTGCCCGAAACCATTTCATACAGCAATTTCATAGCAACTTCGGTTGAACTTGCTTCATTGCCGTGAACATTATAACTCAGCCAGACAATGGAAGGCAAATCAGGATTGCCGTCTGTACCATCAATAAGCCCAGTAAGACTAAGATTGTTTTTTCGGATTTGATTGATGTTACGGATGTTGTCTTCTGCAGATACAATTGCAATTAAAAGCGTTTTACCTTCATTGGTAGAACCGTATTGCTCAAGTTTCATTTTAGAGGACACTGTCTCAGAAAGATATTTGATGTAGTTAACAACCTTGTAATGTTCAGTAAAAGCCGAGCCCAAGGAATATCCTAAAAACTGATCAGGACTCATGACTGTTTGCGCTGACATAAATTGAGCTGAAATCAACATGAAAAAAGCGAAAAAAAACCTCATTGTAAAACAATTTTAATAGTTGGAAAAAAAATTAAAACATGCATTTGTAACTCATCAACAAATGAGCAAATGATCATAGAAAATATATGGAACCAGTTATAAAAAATCTGACAATTGCTTCATCATTTATTTTCAAACGAAAACCGAAATTATTAAAACTCCCTCGTTAATCCCTCGATAAGTAAAGAATCAAAAGAAGGATATCTGAAAAAAATCAAAAAAATGTCTAAAATCAGGCCTAATTACATAAAATAAGGCTGTTTTTTTGATATTTGGCTGTTTGCTTCGACAAGAGTTATGGTTATTTTTACAAATAATTTATTTTAACTGAAAAGGGTATTAAAAATAACGTCTGTATTCTTCCTCATTTTACTGGTACTACTGGTATCGGTTTATCTGCTTTTACAGCTTTCATCCGTGCAAACATGGATAGCCAAAAAAGCCTGCAAGGAATTATCAGAAGAATTGAATACTAACATAACTATCGGTAAGGTAGATTTTACTTTTTTCACTCGGCTTAGACTTGATGATATCTGTGTACTAGACAGAAAAAAAGATACCATTTTATGTATTGGTTCTGCTGATGTTGAAATGAACGACTGGTTCTTTTTGGAGTATAAATTGATTATTCAAAAAGCAAGCCTGAAAGAAGTTGTGTTGAAACAACAAAGAAGCGATGAAATATGGAATTATCAATTCCTGGAAGATTATTTCTCTTCTGGCTCCACCCAAAAATCGAAAAGCAAAAACAATTTTAAAATTGAACTGCATAAAATCAACATAGAAAAACTTCGATATGAACAGATTGATGCCTGGAGAGGAGAAGACCTTAAATTGTCGATTGATAAATTCAATACCGACATAAAAAACTTTGATTTTGATAATCAGCAGATTGAACTTTTGCAAACTGATTTTACGAATCCTGTTTTCGCCAGAAAGGATTATGCAGGACTTCGAAAGAGATTAGGTAGGAAATCAACACAACAAGCGAAAAATAACAAAAGTAATAATGAAGAAGTCAACAGTTGGTCAATCAAAACTTCTTACATAAATATCAAAAATGGAGCTTTTCGAAATGATCAGGAAACCGAAAGACAAGCTTACATCAATCAATTTGATGGATTACATTTCGGATTTCAAAACATCAATGCATCTATTCGTAACCTTTCCTTACTTAAGGATACCCTTACAGCTGCCATTCTGTTGGCTACCCAAGAAATTTGCGGCTTCGAAGTAAAAAAATTAGAGGCGAATTTCAAATTCACTCCTCAGGTGATGGAATTTGACAAGCTGACGATTGAAACTCCCAAAAGCCGTATAGGTGATTATTTTGCCATGCATTTTGATTCATTTGATAAAGACATGAATGAATTTGTGGACAGCATAGAAATGAAAGGACAATTTAAGTCCGGATTAATTCATACCGATGATATCGCGTATTTCGCACCTGAGGTTAAACCCATAAATAAAGAATTTAAAGTCTCCGCTGAAGCCGCCGGAACAGTAGAGTCTTTACAAGTTAATAATCTGGATTTGCAAACTATGCATTCCACAATGAAAGGTAATATCTATTTGTCAAGATTAACCAATATCGACAGCCTGTATTTCAATTTATCCTCAAAAGAAACGAATTGCAAAATTCAAGACATTAACACCTTCTTCCCTCAAATTTCAAAAACAAAGCAGCCAGATTTACTCAAACTTCAACAAATAAAGTTTTACGGAAACGCTAATGGGAATGTTAGAGAACTTGAAATAAACGGCCTATTAAATACAGCATTAGGTGAAGTAGTAACTAAATCAAAGCTGCAATTACCAGAAAACGGCCCTCCGGTTTACAAAGGTATTTTATCGACAAAAGATTTTAAACTAGGCGCTTTTATCAACGAAAACGCAATAAAGCAAATTTCATTTTCAGGCAAAATTGACGGTATTGGATTTACTGCTAATCAATTGCGCACTCTTTTTGAAGGCCATATCAATCAGATTGACATAAACGATTACCCCTATAGTAATATCAATGTAAATGGACGGTTTGATAAAAACAAATTCGAAGGGCATATTGACGTTGATGACCCTAATTTAAAGCTCGATTACCTTGACGGAAACATGACATTCGTTAGGGATAGCATCAAATTAAACATGAAAGCCGAACTAAAGCATGGCGATTTTAGGATGCTTAAATGGACGAAAAACGATTTGCAAGCATCAGGAAAAGTTGAATTAGATTTCTCGGGTAACGACATTGATCATTTCCTTGGAAAGGCAGGAATTTATCAGGGTGCATTTTTATCCAACGAAAAAAATATGGGATTTGATTCCATGATTCTGACTTCAAAATATGAGAACAATCAAAAACAACTTTCCTTACACTCGAACCAGATAGATGCAGACCTTACCGGAAATTTCAAATTGCTTGAGTTGTCTTCGGCATTCAGGTTTTTCCTGAGTCGTTACTTCCCTAAATACATCAATGAAAATAAAGGCAAATTATCCAGTCAGCACTTTAATTTCAACATCAAAACATACGAAGTGGAGGACTATCTGAAAATTATAGATCCTAAAATAATCGGTGGAAACTATTCTAACTTAAGCGGAAACATAAATATTGACAGCAACCAATTGCATTTAACAGGAAAAATTCCCTTCTTCGGTTACGATAGTTATTCCTTTAAGGACATTGATATTTCTGAGGATGGCGGAATTGATACCCTAAAAACTATTTTGACTGCAGGCAACATCAGCATATCCAAGAGCATCAACTTTCCTTATACGAATCTTCTTGTAAAATCTGCAAATGACGTATCTGAAATCAACCTTAAAACAAGTGCAAATGAAACTTTCAGTGATGCAGAGCTTAATGCTCAATTGACAACACTTTCTGATGGAATCAAATTGCATTTCTACCCTTCTACTTTCATCGTCAATGAAAAAAAGTGGATGCTAGAGAAAGATGGAGAGTTGATTTTGAGAAAAGCTTTTATAAATGCAAATGACATCAGGTTTCATCAAAACGAGCAGCAGTTAGTATTATCATCTGAAATGGATGATGAAAAAGATGAACAAAAAATAGTAATTAATATTACCAATTTCATTTTGGAAGACTTTATTCCTTTTGCATTTAAGGATCCAAAAATAGAGGGTACACTCACCGGCTTAATAACCGTAACAGATCCTTTGGGAAAATCGATTATTGAATTTTTGGGGAAAGCAGACAGCTTAAAAATTGAAAGCGAAAAAATAGGCTCAATTTCCCTTCTGTCAAAATTAGATGTTGAAAAAGAAGAGCTTACATTTCAAACACAAAACATTGACAGTATCAATATATTTAAAGCAGATGGGAAATTCCGATTTAAAGATTCGGTAAATAGTATCGAAGCAAGCCTTACAGGAAAAAAAATTCAGTTGGGAATTCTTGAGCCCTACCTTACCGACATATTTGACGAATTCAATGGTATTGCGTCTGCTTCCCTTAAGATTTCCGGAAATCAAAAACACCAAACACTAAAGGGAGAAGTGAATATTGATTCTGCAGCACTAAAACTTGAAGTGACGCAATGCAAATACAAGTTTAATAAGCAGAAAATTGTTTTCAGCGAAGACGCCATTGAGTTTCCTTACCTACAACTTACAGACACGCTAAACAATACCGCTACATTAAACGGTAAAATATCGCATGACTTTTTTAATGCTTTCAGGTTTGACAATATCAGACTGGAAAGCGGAAAAGTAGCATTGCTTAATACCAGCAAAATCAATAACGGCGAATGCTATGGCCAAATTATTGGCAAGGCAATTGTAAGCATCAATGGCAGCGATGATAACGTAGTAATTGACATTACTGGCGAACCTAGCAATTTTGATTCGAGCCATTTGTACATCAACACCTCATCCAGTGGAAAGGAAAGCAGCAAAACTGATTATATCGATTTTATACAGTTTGGAACTTACGATTACAATATCAACAAAAGTAAAGGCAATAGTGTACTTGTAAACCTTAACATCAAATCGAATCCCTCTTGTAAGGTTGATGTAATACTAGATGAGGAAACAGGTGATATCATCAAAGGACAGGGAGAAGGATCCATCAACATCAAAGTAGGTAATATAGAACCGCTATCCATAAGGGGTAACTACAAACTTACAAGGGGTGAATACAATTTCAATTTTCAAACCTTTCTGCAAAAACCTTTTACGCTAAACAGCGGAAGTATAACCTGGAATGGAGATCCTTATAAAGCAAACATAGATATATACGCGGAATATATGGCCAAAAATGTTGACATCAGCAGTCTGTCATCAAGTGGCGGTTTCAGACAAAAGGAAGACATCAAAATCATTTCACACCTTACCGGAATACTTCAGAACCCAAATGTAAACTTTGAACTTTTACTCCCCGAAAGAAGCGATGCGAGAAGGGATGACATCATTGTAAAACGTCTTGCTGATTTTAATAACGATGAAAATGAGATGAACAAACAGGTAGCCAGTCTATTGTTGTTCAACACCTTCATTATTGGTAATCAAAATTTTTTAACTCAAGGAAACGCAAGCTCACTGATAACCAACACTATTGGTGGAGTGGTAAGTTCATTGTTAACCAACCTCCTCAACAAAGAGCTTGAAAAGGCCACTAAGGGGCTTGTTTCTACTTACATTGACATCAACCCTACATTGGATCTGCAGAAAAGCGCCTCGCAACTACAAGCTAATGTAAGAGCAGGTTTGAAAATACTGCTTAGTAACAAGGTAGTTGCTTTAGTTGGCGGAAACTTTGACTACAACAATCCCACCTATGCTCAGCAATTGGAAAGAAAAGGGTTGCTTACCCCCGACATTAATGTGGAATGGCTTATTAACAAAGACGGCACCTTGAGGGTAATTGGATTTAATAAAAGTTCTATTGACTTCTCCATGAACCAACGAAACAGATCGGGGATACAATTGTCCTACAGAAAAGATGCCAACAGATTAAAGGATCTGTTCAAAAAAAACAAGCAATCAAACTAATAGGTTTTTATTCGTAGAAAGGAAAATATTCAGAAGTTTAAACTATCAAAGTTTGTGCTTTAAGATATGGTGCCCGAGTTTATCCCTTTTGGTAAAAAGGTATTTTTCGTTGTGTGAGTTCGGTATAATTTCAATGGCAATTGTTTCAGCAACTTCAAGACCGTAACCAAGCATACCTGCCCTTTTTTTGGGATTGTTGGTAATCAATTTCATCTTGGATATTCCTAAATGACGAAGTATCTGTGCACCAATGCCGTAATCTCTTTCATCCATACCAAAACCTAATTCAAGATTGGCCTCCACAGTATCGAAACCCTCTTCCTGAAGTTTGTAGGCTTTTAGCTTGTTGATGAGTCCGATGCCCCTGCCCTCCTGATTCATATACAACACCATACCTTTACCTTCCTTTTCAATCATCTGAAGTGCGCTGTGCAACTGTTCGCCACAATCGCAACGCAAAGAACCCAATATATCCCCTGTCATACAACTGCTGTGTACCCTAACCAATACGGCTTCCTCTTTTTGCCACGTTCCTTTGCACAAAGCCAAATGGGTTTCTCCTGTATTCTTTTGTGTAAAAGCAATCAAGCGAAAATCTCCGTAAAGAGTAGGCATATTGATGCTGACCTCTTCTTTGATTAGGGTTTCTGTTTGCAATCTGTATTCAATAAGATCCTTGATGGAAATAATTTTCAAATCGAATTTTGCAGCGATTTCTTTCAATTCGGGTAACCTTGCCATGCTGCCATCCTCATTCATAATTTCTACCAAAGCACCTGCAGGTTCGAAGCCTGCAAGCTTTGCAAGATCAATGGTGGCTTCTGTGTGACCAGCTCTTCTGAGTACACCTCCTTTTTTAGCACGTAAAGGAAAAATATGACCGGGCCTTCCGAAATCTTCCGGTTTTGCATTGGGATTGATAAGCGCTTGAATTGTTTTAGATCTGTCATGAGCGGAAATACCAGAAGTGCAGCCATCTCCAAGTAAATCTATGCTGACCGTAAATGCCGTTTCATGAACAGAAGTATTATCTGTAACCATGGGATGCAAGTTTAACTCAACACACCTTTCTTCTGTAATGGAAGCACAAATAAGTCCTCTGCCGTGCATGCTCATAAAATTGATCACATCAGGGGAGACATTTCTGGCTGCGGTAACAAAATCGCCTTCATTTTCCCTGTCTTCATCATCAACAACGATTACCAGCTTACCTTGCTTAATGTCTTCAATGGCAGATTCGATACGGTCCAACATGTTTTCAGATTTGCTGCAAAGTTAGTGAGTTTATAATGGTGGTAAAAGTAATTAGCAGCTTAATTGCTTAAGTCAACGAAATTCAAATTAAAGATTAACTTAGAGTTTGGCTTTCCGTTTGAAAATTCAAAAATGCTTGACAGCATAGTTAAACAAAATACAATACCATGACTTACAATGAATTGCCTTTAACCATATATCTTATTGGAGCGAATATAATAATGTCGATAATTGGATTTTACAACCCTGGATTTATGAACAAAACCATTATGTGGCCCTATTACATAAAGAGGAATCAGCAGTTTTACAGGATACTTACATCAGGCTTTATACATGCCGACTGGATACATTTGTTTTTCAATATGTTTACGTTATTTTTTTTCGGATTAAACCTGGAATTTATTTTGCAAAGCAAACAGCTCGGCGGTCAATCAACTTACCTCGTTTTGTATTTTGGAGCAATTATACTTTCAGACCTACCCTCTTACTGGAAGCACAAAGATAGTTATGGATATAGGTCACTTGGCGCTTCAGGAGCCGTTTCAGCCGTTGTGTTTGCATCTATACTATTTGATCCCTGGCAAAGTATCTATTTATACGGTGCCCTAAAAATCTCAGCTGCATTGTACGCTGTATTGTTTGTGGCCTATTGTATTCATATGGGTAAAAAAGCACAGGACAATGTGAATCATGACGCTCACCTATGGGGTTCAATATTTGGATTGTTGTACATGGCCTTGATTATTGTAATTAAAGATCCTGCATTATTCGATAACATCCTTGAGCAACTGAAGCATCCTAGTTTATTCGGAAATGGTTAAACGAAGCATTTCTTTTGTGGAAGCTTTTACCCTGAACCGGTTGTCGATTCTCCTTCCTACAACCCATACAATTCTGTTAGCAGATTCAATTACCCAAACATTTTCCTTCTCTGAAAGAGACAGTTTTTCATCAATAAAAAATCGGCTTAATTTTTTTTTCTTATCCATACCCAATGGATAGAAGTAATCCCCTTTTTTCCATTTGCGCAACAAAAGTGGAAAAACCAAATCGCTTGCATCGATACAGGCAATCGACTTTTCAGTGGAAACGGAAACGTGTTGAGATATGGATTCTACTGAAATCTCAAAAGAACCAACATTCAACTGCATGTCTTTTTTTTCAATGAGATGTAAAGTGTTTTCGGAGGAATTAACCGTTGTAACTAAAAGCCATTTTCGGTTTCTTATGATTCTGTGGGTGGCCGATGATACATACTTGCCTGATGGAGCATCGCAGAGCTTTAGCACTTCAGGAATTTGTGCTACTGAAAACGAAAAAGATTTGAGCAACTCGTACAATATAGTTTTGTGTGCGGTTGTTTTTATCAGGGCAAGAACAGGAATACCATATCCACCGGGTTGTTTGAACAATAATTTTTTAGAAAAATGTTGAACAGTATGATTGTAGAGCATTTGAACTTCTTCGAATCTGGAAATATTGTTCAGTAAATTCTCTCTTACAGAAGGGTATTGTTCTTCTAAAGAAGGGAGCAATTCATTTCTAAAGAAATTACGGGTATATTTATTGGAAGCGTTGGAAATATCTTCCCTCCAGTTCAGTTCTTGCTGATTGGCGAACTGCAGAATTTCTTTTTTGGATGCGAAGAGTAGCGGCCTGATGAGGTGACTACCCAAATTGCTGTCTTTAGCCTTAATTCCGGTTAGACCAGCAATACCTGTTCCTTTGAAAAAATTCATCAGCAAGGTTTCCACATTATCATCCGCATGATGAGCGGTTAACAGAAAATCAAAAACCTTTTTCCCTTCATTCGTCATCAATTCCTTAAACCAGCCGTACCTTAAATTTCTTGCGGCTTCCTGAATACTAAAACCTTGTTGATTAGCAAAAGTTGTAGTATCGAACTGTTTGCTAAAAAAAGGAACATGATATTTTGAAGCAAGATTGGCTACCCAATTTTCATCCTCATCACTATCAGCATCTCTCAACTTAAAATTGCAATGTGCAATGGCGAAATCAAAGTTTGCGTTATGACAAAGCTCACAAAGCACAACAGAGTCAATGCCTCCACTAACTGCAATCAAAAGTTTATCCTTTGCTGTAAAAAGTTTTTTTTCTGCAATGAAATGCTGAAAAGTTTGAATCATGCTCATTGCATCAATAATTTATCATCATTAAAGTTCATCTCTGGCGGACATTAATTCGTTATAAGCATGTTGTTCTTTTAGTCTTTTGGCTACATCCATTCCAGATTCATAAGTTGTAAGGGCCAGATCAGACTTATTTAATTTTTCGTATAATTTTCCAAGGTGATAATAGGAACCTACGTAATCTGGGTTTGAGTTAAGCAAATCAATCAATTGCTCCAAAGCGGGTTCCAATTGACCAATTTTTATATATTCCATTGCAAGGGCATGCTGAAGAAAGGAATCCTTGCCTCCCGATTGCATCATTTCCAGAATTTTAACAACACGACTCATTTTATCGTTTTTTTGGAAGGGCAATGCTGAGTATATTTGCATCCTCAATCACAACCTAATTATTCAATTTACAACAACAAGACCATGAAGATATTGGTTTGTATCAGCAAAACCCCCGATACCACGGCAAAAATAGCTTTCGCCGATAACAATACGAAATTTGCGGGAGACGGCGTACAGTGGATAATCAATCCCTATGATGAATGGTACTCATTGGTTAGAGCAATAGAATTAAAGGAGGCTGATCCTTCCGCAGTTATCCATCTTATCAACGTAGGTGGTGCAGAAAGTGAACCTATCATTAGAAAAGCATTGGCATTGGGAGGTGACGAAGCTATCAGGGTAAACACAGAAAGCACTGACAGTTATTTTGTTGCATCTCAAATTGCGGAAGTGGCAAAATCTGGTAATTATGATCTCATCTTTACCGGAAAAGAAACTATTGATTACAACGGTTCATCTATTGGTGCAATGGTTGCTGCATTGTTAGAATTACCTTTTATTTCTCATGCAATAAAATTAAATATAGAATTAAATAAAGCATTTGTAAACAGAGAGATAGATGGCGGTGAAGAGTCTTGCAAAATAGATTTACCCTTAGTATTGAGTTGCCAGAAAGGAATGGCTGAGCAACGCATTCCGAACATGAAAGGGATTATGGGCGCCCGCACAAAACCACTGAAAGTAATAGAGCCGGTTATGGTTGAAGAACTAACAAGTGTCGTAGCGTTTGATCTACCTCCTGCCAAAGCTGGCGTAAAACTAATTTCACCAGATCAGCCTGAAGAACTTGTAAGACTTTTACACGAAGAAGCAAAAGCAATATAATTAGCACACATACTTAAAAAAGAAAAAATGAGCATATTAGTATTTATCGATCAGACCGATGGCAGCATCAAAAAAGCATCATTTGAAGCCGCATCTTATGCTGCAGAAACTGCAAAACTTTTAGGAAAATCATCGGCAGCAATAGTGATTGGTAACTCAAATGAAAATTTAGAGACCTTAGGAAATTACGGAATAGAAAAAGTATACCATGCTGATTTTCAAGAGTTAAAAAACTTTAACTCAACTTCTTATTCAAAATTAATTCAGGAAATTGCAAGCCAGATAAACGCTGAGATATTTATACTTTCTAACAATACCTCAGGGAAAGCGATAGCCCCTGCACTTAGTGTAGGCCTAAAAGCCGGGCTGGTTTCCGGTGCGGTAGATTTGCCAAAAACAGACGATGGGTTTATTGTCAGAAAAAGTGTTTTCAGCGGAAAAGCTTTTGCTAATATCAAAATCCTATCAGCCAAAAAAATCATCACGGTAAACCCTAATTCCTTCGGAACGATATTGAAAGAAGGTAAGGCTGAGGTCATTAAAGTACAAACAGCGATAACCAGTGCAGGAATTGAAATAACTGGTACACATAAAATTACCGGAGAAGTCCCTCTTAGTGAGGCTGATATTGTTGTAAGTGGCGGAAGAGGACTGAAAGGGCCTGAGAACTGGGGCCTAGTTACAGAATTGGCAACCGCTTTAGGTGCGGCAACAGCCTGCAGCAGGCCCGTTGCGGACATTCACTGGCGTCCACATCATGAGCATGTTGGGCAAACAGGATTGGCCATTGCACCAAATCTTTATATCGCTATAGGTATTTCAGGCGCGATACAACATCTTGCCGGTGTAAACCGCAGTAAAACAATAGTAGTAATTAACAAAGATCCCGAAGCACCCTTCTTTAAAGCTGCGGATTATGGAATTGTTGGTGATGCATTTGAG
>Ga0315905_10004165_pt1 | contig 14758 bp, 10 predicted proteins | sample LakEriMetagenome_5_FD_203522 | JGI IMG/M metagenome (GOLD analysis project Ga0315905, IMG submission 203522) | Freshwater fungal communities from buoy surface, Lake Erie, Ohio, United States - Buoy 4 MA121 | ecosystem: Environmental > Aquatic > Freshwater > Lake | place: USA: Lake Erie, Ohio... | reverse complement strand
AGAGGAAAGAGAAAGGGAGGGAAAGAAAGAGGACGGGAGGGAGAAGAAAGAGAGAGGGAGGAAAGAGAAGGAAGGGAAAGGAAAAGAGGGAGGGAGGGAGGAGGGAGGAAAAGAGAGAGGGGGAGGCAGAGGAAGAGAGAAAGGGGGAGAAGGCAAGAGGAGAGAGTTGGGGGAGGGTTGGGGTGTTAGACGAGAGTGACTTTCGCACGTTTAGGGCGGAGAGGTACAGACGAGGACCTGAGAGGAGAGAAGCGTTTTAACTATGTTGTTGGATTTTATTATTACATAGACACAAAACACACACTTCCTCTTCCTCAACAAATTGAGAGACGCCTTACAGCTCGTCATGGTCGGGCATCTCCTCGTCCTCGCCGCTGCTCTCGCCGCCGGCCCCGCCGGCCCCGCCCGCAGCATACAGCTTAGACATGATGGGGTTAACAGTCTTCTCAACCTCCTTCTGCTTCTCATCAAACTCCTCCTTGCCGGCCTGTGAGTTCTCGTCGATCCATTCGGTGGTGGTCTTGACCACCTCCTCCAGAGTCTCTTTGTCATCATCAGAGAGCTTGTCCTTGATCTTGTCCTCGTCATTGATGGTGTTCTTGATGTTGTAGATGTACGACTCGAGCGAGTTCTTGGCGTCGATTTTCTCTTTGACTTTCTTGTCCTCCTCCTCGTACTCCTTAGCTTCCTGCACCATGCGGTCGATCTCCTCCTGCGAGAGACGGCCCTTGTCGTTGGTGATAGTGATCTTCTCCGCCTTGCCAGTGCCCTTGTCCTCGGCCGAAACCTGCAGGATACCGTTGGCGTCGATCTCGAAAGTCACCTCGATCTGGGGCACGCCACGGGGAGCGGGCGGGAGGTTGGAGAGCTCGAACTTGCCGAGGAGGTGGCAGTCCTTGGTCATGGAACGCTCACCCTCGAACACCTGGATCAAAACAGTGGGCTGGTTGTCCTGGGCAGTAGAGAAAGTCTGCGACTTCTTGGTTGGGATCACAGTGTTGCGTCCAATAAGCTTGGTCAGCACACCACCCACCGTCTCGATACCGAGAGTGAGGGGAGTCACATCCAGGAGGAGCAGGTCAGCAGTCTCCTTGCCACCCTCGCCCGAGAGGATCCCACCCTGCACCGCCGCGCCGTACGCCACTGCCTCATCGGGGTTGATGCCCTTATTGGGCTCCTTGCCATTAAAGTAGTCCTGCAGAAGCTGCTGCACCTTGGGGATACGAGTGGAGCCGCCGACAAGCACAAGCTCGTCAACCTGGTTCTTCTTGAGCGAGGCGTCGTCGAGCACTTTCTCCACCGGGCCAAGGGTCTTCTTGAAAAGGTCCATGCACAGCTCCTCAAACTTGGCACGGGTGATAGTCTCGGAAAGGTCAGCACCGTCGAAGAAGCCCTCGATCTCAATGCGCTGCTGGTGGGTGTTTGACAGGGCGCGCTTAGCACGCTCAACCTCGCGGCGGAGCTTCTGGATGGACTTTTTGTCTTTGGAGGCGTCCTTGCCCGACTTCTTCTTGAAGAGCTTGAGCATGTAGTCCATGATGCGGCGGTCAAAGTCCTCACCGCCCAAATGGGTGTCACCGTTCGTGGCGATAACCTCGAACACACCGTTGTCAATGGTAAGGAGTGACACATCGAAGGTGCCACCGCCGAGGTCGAACACCAGGATGTTCTTCTCACCGCCCTTGTTGTCCAGACCGTAGGCGATGGCAGCAGCAGTGGGCTCGTTGATGATACGGAGCACGTTCAAGCCGGCGATGGTGCCAGCGTCCTTGGTCGCCTGACGCTGAGCGTCATTGAAGTAGGCGGGCACAGTGACGACCGCGTTCTTGATCTCCTTGCCAAGGAAGGCCTCGGAAACCTCCTTCATCTTGACGAGCACCATGGCCGAGACCTCCTCGGGGGAGTAGGTCTTCTTCTCCTTCTTGAACATAACCTGGACATAGGGCTTGCCATTGCTGTCGATGATATCGTAAGGCAGCAGCTTCTTGTCGTGCTGCACAGTCGAGTCGCTGTACTTGCGGCCGATCAGACGCTTCACGTCGAACACGGTGTTTTCCGGGTTAATTGCCGCCTGGTTCTTGGCAGAGTCGCCGACAAGGCGCTCCTCGTCGGTGAAGGCAACCCACGACGGGGTGATGCGGTTACCCTGGTCGTTCGCAATGATTTCGACTTTGCCGTTCTTGTACACACCGACGCACGAGTACGTGGTGCCAAGATCGATGCCAACCGTGGTGTCCACGGTCTGCTCCTCACCCATGACGGTAGCCGCGCCCATGAGGGCCACGGCCGCCGCCAAGAGCAGCAGCGACTGACGCATCATGATGCGATGAATCTGCGCGGGGCAACGGTTCGCTCACGCGTGTCAAGACACGCAAGAAAAACAAATTATGCTGGCGCCAGAGAGCCCACGCACACGCAATGATCATCCCTGGGCCTGCACACGCGCGCGGCGCTGCGCCCTGCGCAGCCCGCAAAGCGCGGCAAAACGAATTGGAATTTTCCTCTGCACTGGCCCCGGGCTCCTCGGCGCACGATGAAACGCGGCGCCGGCTCGCGCAAGCGCAACGCGGGGCACGGCCCGAGCACCGCACTACGCGGGGCGCCCAGCAGGCGGGCGTTGCGGGGTCGCTTGCTGGGGAACCAACCTCCTCCGAGACTCGCCGCGTTGCTCGTGTAACCTCGAGGCCACGTCTTGCTTGTTAAATGGTATCTAGAAAGTGGTGCGCTCGCCACGTCACGCACCACATTCTGAGTTGCCAGCATTATTCCGTTCTATCCTTAAATTAAAAAAATGGCTAAAAATTAAGGGAGCGTAACAAACATCGCGGCGGCCAGGCTGTGCTGGGCATCTCGTGGGCCGGACTGGGGCGGCGCCATGCAGGCAGTCTGGGGAGCCGCCAGGCGCGCGCTCTGTGCGGCACCATGCGCGGCGCCTGCAGTGCTGAAGACTCCGCCGCACATGCTGCGGGCGCACAACAGCTGCCGGTCGCCAGTGGCGTGCGCGTTGGGAGGCAGCGGAAACCTGGTGACGGGGCGCGCGATGGGCCTCTTGGGGGGCTTTCGCGGGTTGTTTCCACTAGGCGCTGTTATGCCGGCGCCGCTGGCGCCCCAGCGGGTGCTCGGCTGGGAGCAGACGCGCAGCATGCGCCACGGCCAACGTCGGGGCAAGCTGGGACGCAGTGCAAAGGAAAGGTGAGGAGATCAGGAGAGGGGGGGGGGGGGGGAGGGGCAGCGGGTCGAATGCGTGCGAACGCGCACAGCGCCCGGATGCGAGAACACACACGGCGTGTGCGCGCTCGGGTGCTGCCCGCAGGTGGGCGCTGCTGCGCAACATGGTGACGGACCTGATCAAGCACGAGCGCATCCAGACAACGGTCGCAAAGGCCAAGGAGGTGCGCCCACGCCCGCGGCTGCCCGGCGGGTGGCCCCCGCCGCTGCCGACGCACCGCAGTGCGCGCTGCGCGTGCCCATGCGCTGGTGCTCGTCGCGCGGACCCTCCGCGCGTCCTGGGCCGCGCAGCATCGCGACTTACGGCAAGGGTGCCGCTTGACAGCTCAAGCGCCTTGCGGACAAGATGATCACGATCGGGAAGGAGGGCACGCTGATGGCGCGCAGACGCGCGGGCGCGATCCTGCGAACAGATGAGAGCATCCGGAAGCTCTTTGGCGTGCTGGCGCCGCGTTACACAGAGCGGACAGGTGGATACACGCGCGTGCTGCGCTGCGTCGAAAACCGGAAAGGTGACAACGCGCCCGTCGCCTGGATTGAGTACGTGGACCGGGAGGGCGAGCTGCGGGCCGCCAAGCCCCCTGTGAAGCGCCTGCCATTTGCCAAGCGCTTGTACTCGGCGAAGGAGAAGGGCGACGAGCGTCTCATTGAGTACTTCGCCAAGATGCAGGAGGAGGAACTTGAGGCTGCTGCTGAGCGCGCGGCGCGGATCCAAGCCAAGAAGATTTATATCCGCGGCCCGGCGTCTGAGTGAAAGCGTTGACATGTGACAGCCGCACCACCAGGAGGGGAATGGGTGCAGCGGAACTTTGCCATGTCTTAACTTTGTGATGGGCTGTCTATTGACTGTCAATCGCCGATGGCGCCTACGCAAAGGACTGGGACTGCTCAGTCTGAGAGTATGCAAGCAGACTACAGCTACATCCTCACAACAGCAGGATGGGGCGGGAGGGGAGGGGGGTGAAGCAAGGGCTCAGAGTCAGGTTAGGGGCCGGAGCAGGCGGGGAGGGACGGACGTGCAGTCTCTGTGGCATCAGCCTCGGCCTTCGTACCGAAGAGAAAGCAGGATAGGAGGAATGGAATTACCCTGAATTCGTGTTTGGACCGAAAGTGAAAAATGGAGTAAGTTACTCACACTTTTAGGGCGCCACCTCCCCCCCCCCCCCATTGTCTTGCCTCTCGACAGTCTGACCCTCCCCTAAACGGCGGACACCTTGGTATCGGCGCATCTCGTCTCTCACGCCTGGCGCCGTGGGGGTGCTCGGAGCGTCGGGGGTACGCGCGGAGAGGCAGGTGGCAACAGCCGGGAGGTAAGTGCGCGCGTGTAGCGTGTCTAGACAACTTCTTCGTGAGCAAGAACTGCCGGCTCAGAGTAATGTGCGACTCTTTCTGACGATCACCTGGCAGTTTCCGCACCTCCGAGGCTGTCTCCCATTCCAAGCGCTCCAAGCGCTCGAGTTTTGCCAAACCCTAAACCCTAAACTCTAAACGTAAGGTCATCTGAACCAACCACGGCACAAAACACACGCACATCACAATGGCAAAATAAGTGGGCAGCACCAATCACCTGAAATCTCAGCGGTATCTCCCCCTGGAGCTCAACCCCTGAAGTAAGCTGTGCAAGAAACAGGAGCTGAGCAAGGGTCTCAGAGGGATTAAGATGTCAAAAGATATGCTACAGAAGAACAACGATCAAGTTTATTGATTTCGTAAAAAGTGTGTGCGTTTGTGCGTGCCTCAAGTATGCGGTGTTGGTACTGGTGCTGGCGTGTTTTTTTGATACTTATGGGGGAGGGATGGGGAGGAGTGTAGCATGTAGGTGCGTGGGTGTGCACAGGGTGTGCACATCTGACGGTCTAAACGAGCCTTTCACCTCTCACGTACGCGCGTGTGCGTGTGGTGAGAAGGAATGCAGGTATTAGTGTACTGTGCAGTGTGTCAAGAATGAATAAGAGAAGTTGAGAAAGGAAAGCGTATATTAGTGTGCATGTGTGTGTGCATATGTTAGTGTGCAGTGAGTCACACTACATGTCAAGAATGAACAAGAGCAATGTAAAGGTAGGAAAACGTCGTAAAAGGACAGAAACAGAGAGGACTCAGCTGTGCCTTAGAAAGAATCGACTAGCGTAAAATCAAAGAATCCAAGTGTCATAGCATCAAAAACATGTAAACAGACGCGTCCCCGAAGAAGGCTCCTTGCCGCCGCACCACCACACCGCCGGCCACGCGGAGGCTTTACTCGATACACCAAGGCGCCGGAAACGACTGGAGGCCCGAGGTGGCCCACTGATCGGCGAGCGCCCACCTGTAATCCTTGGTCATCGAGTAGTCCTTGTTCAGGCGTGTCTTGAAGGCCGGCGGGTCCACCGTGTAACCCTGATCACCGAGCATGGCGCGCACGAGGCTCTCGAGCGCCAAGTCGGAGGCAGCATCCGACGAGGCGCCCGACGTGGGAGTATCGGCTCCCGTGGGTGTGGAGCCGAGGGGGGAGCCGTCTACGTCGCTGTCTTCGCGTTCGGCAGGCAGTAGGCGGCAGAGGGGTGAGTCCACCTGCACCATGGGCTGCTCGTACTCGGGCGAGTCGAAGAGACCCCTGTATGAGAAGAGCGGTCCGGACAAGGCCAGGTTCGAGGCACTCGACTTGCTCCGCCCGCTGCTCCGCTTGGAAATCGGCGACGAAGGCTCAGAGCCGACGTCGTCTTGGCTCCAGCAGCCGCGCGACGTCCTCACGTCCGAGGCGAGTGGCGTCGTAAACCCGCTGCTTCCTGCCGATTGCCCCTCTTTCTGGTCCGTCTCGACCAACTCGATGTTCACCTGCACATGTGGGCGTTTGGCCGCAAAGCTGGGCGCATCTCCCGTTACCACTGCATGTGCTGCCTGCGCCGACGGCAGCTTCACAGGCGCTTCCGCCGCCAGTTCTCGCCCGTCCCACGAATGCTCTGTGCTCGTCGTTGGGCTGGTTCCACAGCTCAACCAAACGGCGTGGGCATTCGCCGGCAGCCGCTTCATCGCTTCCTCCACCCTCTTGGCACCATCGCACACATCCACAGCCCTTGGCGCAATGTCCGTGTGCAAACGAACCGTTGCCTCCTCCTCTACTGGTGCCTTTTCCTGCTCGAGCGAGGCAGCAACGTAGCCGAGCCCCAATCTCCGCAACAGCGCGCCCACTGCTCGACGCAGACCAGATTCTCTCTCAAGCTCTCCAACTTCTTGCGGCACCGCAGCCGCCCCTGCTTCAGCCGCAGGTGCATCCGAGTGCGTCTGGTCCTGGGTCGCCGCGGGTGCCAAGGTCGCATGAGACAACCACGCGTTGCGCGGCGCCAGAGCAACGTGGCCCGGGCCCTCTTTTCCCTTGTCTTCATTGGCGACCACACTGAGAGCAGCCGCGGCATACGACATGGGCTTGCGCACCGCCGCTACAGCAATGCCACCCACCGTCACGCATTGGTCGCCAGGTGCCGTCGCGGGATGCGCGGGCGGCTTGGCGGCGTGCACGGGGGCCTCTGGCGGCAAGGACTCGCTCACAAAGACCTGGCAGATGCTCTCTACCACACCCTGCTTCCACGCCTCCATTTCCGCCGCGCCTTCGCGCAGCAATGGCGCAGCTCGTCGGCACAGGATTGCACAGTTGGATGCACAGTTGTTGGACTTGCGCAGCAGCCGCGCTTCTCTCCCCCCCTCGCATCGCAGCCGCACACTTCTCTCAGCTGCCGGTGCTGCTCCCATGTTCCCCGGGCTACGCACGAAACATGCTATAGCCAGCAGTGACCTCAGCCCTTCGGGCTCCGTGCGCATACTCTCCACTGCTGTTAGCAAGTGCGCGCACACGAGCTCGGCGCACTCGTCAATGGTATCCCACCCCCCGCGATCAGCGTCGCGTTCCGACCCCTCAGCCGAGATGCTGCTGTAGGCAGAGAGCTCCGCCATGAGCTGCGCAACCATGGCCAGGCACGCGAGCGGCCGGCTGGGATAGTGACTACGAATGAAGCTCTTGAGGAAGCGAAGCGGGTCGCTCGAGCGCTGCCGCAGCTCCCTGCAAGTGGCGAGGAACGACGCCACCATCTCCGCCCCGTAGCGCTCCTCGGTGCTGAACGCCGCCGGCGTGAGACCCTTGTCGCTGAGAGCATGCACGTACAGCGAGAGCCCATTGACCACCTGCGCGGGCTGCCCCACCAGGAGCTCGCGGTTGCTGGCGAGGGACACGGCATGCTCGAAGTTGCTCGCCATCGACAGTGCGTGCACCGGCTGCGCGCCAGCCAGGTGCTGCAGAGACAGAGGAATCACAAACGAATTCGCGTCATCGAAATACTTGCGGTTGCCCTCGACATTCAGGGAGAACTCCAGGTCGACGCCCTTGCCGGTCGCCGGGTCGCCCACCGACAGCAAGCTCAGAGCGTCGCCAATCACAACCTGCTTCTGGTAGTACCGCGTCCTCACGAGATTCGGCGCCTTGACCTGGAGCTCGCTCTCGCACCCCTCCAGCGCGAGCCGCAGCTTCATGACCAGAAACTCCTCGACGATGTAACGGCAGCGGTCGAAGTCGCGCGAGTCGTTAAAGGCCCGCGGAATGTAGAAGCGAACGTCGAAGTCGGTTGGCGCCGGCGCCTCGAGCCCGTTGTTGACCGACACGACCGACTGCGCCACGCCGCCGTAGATCTCCGCAAAGACGCCGGCCCCGGGCTTCGTCTCGGCGACAAAGTAAGACATGCGCGCCAGCACGTGCCGGATCATCTCGCCCGGCGTGACCGTCAGCGTCGGTAGGCACAGAGAGCCTGCTTGCGGCACGACGCTGATATCCTCGTCCAGGAACGCGTGCAGGGCGCCCAAGGCGGGCTCGGCCAGGAGCTGGCGCGACTTGGCCGCCTTACGCCACGGCTCCTTGAGCTGCGGCGCCCGCACGCTCGTTGCCTGGCCGCCCGCAGCGTGCTTGCCGCTTCGCTTCTTCTTGCTTGGCGGCGACCCGACGCCTCCGACATTCCCCGGACGAGAGCGCGGGCGCTCGTTCCCCTCGGCACTCATCGTGCCCAATGCGCTTGAGGCGGGCGCCTGGCAATCGCACGTGCTCCCGGCGCTGTAGTGACGGTTCAGGTATTCGCACCACGCCACAGAGGCAACGTCGGAAATACTTCCACCTTTTCGGGTGACGAGGAGTTGTACCAGAATTGATGCGGCTGCACAAATGAAAAGGAAACCAAACATGTCCCAATGTTGGGACAAGACAATGACATGTCCCAACATTCATTTTGCAACAATGAACAGATACAGTTCGTTCCAAGGGTCCGAACAGTTGCGAAATATGCTGTCCTTTTCCAGCCCCTTTTCCTTTGATTCCAGTGCGCCTACTGAAAAATGTATAAGCGTGTCCTCGGAGCGCCCGCGCGCGCGATGGCGCGCCGCGCCTTCTCGACCACCGCCGTTGCGCAGGTTAGTGTCGCTGGCGAGTCAGCGAGAGAGAGAGTGAAAGAGGAAGAGATGCCGCGAAGGGAGAATATCCCGCCCTCGGCCCTCGCGAGCGATGCGCCCCGTCCCCCTCACGCGGCGCATGTGCGCAGAAGGACGTGGTGTTTGTGCGCGGCGCGCGGACGCCCTTTGTCCTTTCGGGCGGCGAGTTCAACGACTACATGGCCTACGACCTGCAGGTGTGGAACCGTAGTGGACGCCCAAACCCGCCCTGCACGTCCCCGTGTCGTAGCCTGTCCGCGTGCGGTGCTGAGAGCGGCCGCGCGGGGCAGCACGGGCGCGTCCAGGAGCATCTGTGGTGGGCCGATGCGAGCAGTGGTCTGTTCGCGCGAGGGCTGGCGGGCGGGCGCACAGGCACGCGGATCATTGGTACGTTGGAACCGCAGAAGCGTGCGCTGACGATGGGTTTCGCCTCCTCTTTCCGCGGCGGGGTGGGTGTGAGGCGTGCAGCGTGAGGCCATCAAGGGCCTGCTGAAGAAGACCGGCGTCGCTCCGACCGAGATCGACTACGTGAGCTGCGGGACTGTGATTCAGGAGGTCTTCACCTCGAACATTGCGCGCGAGGCGGCCATGGCTGCGGGGATCCCTCTCAGCACGCCAGCGCACACCGTGACTCTGGCGTGCATCAGCTCCAACGTCGCCATGGGCACCGGCATCGACAAGATCAAGACTGGGCAGGTCAATCCGACCGCGGCGCGCGTGCGCCCTCACACGATTCGCGTGCTGTCGCTGGCGTTGTAAGTGGGTGAGCTGCTCACGCGTGCTGCACCGACGGTGGGACAGGTGGACACGTTCCTGGCGGGCGGCGTGGAGACCATGTCGGACGTGCCCATCCGCTTCTCGCGCCCCTTGCGCAAGCGCATGATGGCGGCCTCGAAGATGAAGGCGCCGGCGCAAATGTTGGGACTGCTGGCGGGTCTCAAGGGCCCCGACTTTGCGCCCGTCGCGCCGGGTGTGGCCGAGTTCTCCACTGGCGAAATCATGGGCCACAGCGCTGACCGCCTCGCCTCCGGTCACATACCCGCTATGCACCCTATGCCGTGCACCCTGCGCCATGCAGTTCTGTTCCATACAATCTATTCCATACAATCTCCGCCTTGCCCTGCCCTTCGGCTATTGGTTCGTGCCGCCACGCGGGAGCGCAGTACAGAGAGAGAGAGCAGCAGGACAGCGATGCCGTTACGCGTCTCATGCAGCCACGGGCAGGCGTGGTGGGTCAGCGATGGGCGCTGGCAGATGGCTGTAGAAAGACTTCTAGGGAGCGTGGCACAGGGTGTACACAGGGTTTAGGGCTAAGGGCTTACGGTTTGGATGTATTCCGCGCCCTTGCACGCGCCGTAATCTAGCTGCTCGTGCTCATGCAGTGCACCGCGGTGCGCTGAAAAACGTATACTCAAGATTCTTCAAATCACTGTACTGTACCACACGAGCACCTTAGAGACAGAGCGACATGGATATAGCGACCAGTGTGGCTGGGCATTTGAGAAAGAGCCCTGCACGGGCGTTGAACGTCCTCCGTTGGGCGGTTAGGATTAGGATTTAGGAAACCTAAACCCTTGAGCGTCCTCAGTTGAACGCTCAACAGTCGCTGCACGTCAACGAAGCAGACGTGTCCTGTCAAAGGTTTATTTTAGTACTATAGCTTTAGTTTAGTACTATAGCGAAGCAGACGCGTGTCTAAACCCTGTCTAAAGGTTCTGGAGGACCTCACTCACTCCAGACTACTGCTGCTAACTAAACTGCTAGTGGTGCTGCAGCACAAGTAGCAGTTTAGTTATGTAGCAGTAGTTCAGTTGAGCCTCTAACTAAAGCTTCTGGAGGACCTCGCTCACTCGAGAAGGGCAGATATGGGGTCTGGGCCTCTTCAGGGGCTCTAGAGACCTAGGCGCCTGTGGGGGCTTCTGTTGGGGGGGTGGGGGGCTTTTTGACTCCTCACCCACTGGCATGTCTAGAGCCTCTGGAGAGAGTGTGGTGGAGAGAGAGAGAGTGTGGAATAGTATCAGACGGTCGTTTAGTAGATAAAGATTAGAAGATACAGGAACTGGTGGAACTGGTCGAAGGCGTCTCTAGAGGGGTCTGTACCCTCTAGCGAGATCTAGAGGGGTCTAGACCCTCTTGCGAAAGCCTAGAGGGTATAGACCCCACACGGCACGGGTTGCAGCCCCTGCCAGCGCACGCGGTCTCGGGAGTCAGGGTGCGTGCTTCTGTGACGATGGGGTGGGGGTGCGTGGGCACAAGTGCAAGACAAGCACATGCAGACGCAACCCGCGCTGACTAGCACGCACAAACGCGTGCGCTCTCTCTCTGCATGATGGCAGCCTTCGGAGTGACGCGGGCGATGCAGGACAAGTTCGCGCAGGCACAAATTCTCAAAAGTATAGTACTAAACTAAACCTTTGACAGGACACGTTCGCGCAGGCACAAATGCTCAAAAGTCGGTGTCCTAGTATTTTTAATCCATAAGTACCCAAGTTATTGTCCTAATACATGTACGTAATGAAGTCACTGTATACTGACTTGAGAATTTGTGGTTCAGCGCTCGCACTCCAACGCCGCCAAGGCCCAGGCAGAGGGCCTGTTCGACGACGAGATTGTGCCCATCAAGAGCTCCGGCAAGGACCACTGGGTCACCAAGGACAACGGCATCAGGCCTTCGACTGACGAGCAGATGGCCAAGCTGAAGCCGGCCTTCGTCAAGCCGCACGGAACTGTGACGGCCGCCAACGCTTCCTTCCTCACAGATGGCGCCTCCGCCGCGCTGCTCATGTCGCAGGAGAAGTGCACCCAGCTCGGCCTCACGGCCCGATCCACCATGAAGGACTACGCCTTCGTGTCTTGCGATCCCAAGGAGCAGCTGCTCCTGGGCCCGGCCTTTGCCATTGCCAAGCTGCTCAAGAAGAACAACCTGACCATGGCAGACATTGGCGTGTGGGAAATCCACGAGGCCTTCGCAGGGCAGGTGCTCGCCAACCTCGAGGCGCTCAACTCCCAGTCGTGGTGCCAGGAGAACCTCAAGCAGGACAAGCTGGGCGAGATGCCCATGGAGCTCACCAACACCCGCGGAGGCTCGCTCTCCGTGGGACACCCCTTCGGCGCCACCGGTGTGCGCCTGGTCACGTGGGGCTCTGATCGCCTCAAGCACGAGGACAAAGAGTACTGCGTTCTCGCCGCCTGCGCTGCCGGCGGGCAGGGCGTGGCGATGCTCCTCGAGCGCCACCCTGACTGGTAAACCAACAGGTGTACAGTTGCCCTATTCAGCACTCAGAGCTCTCAACTTTGGCCCCCCATACCAGACGCACACACTGGACACACTCACCGGACCATGCACATTACCTATAATACATTTTCCATATAAAGGCCTTGGCTTTAAAAGAATTGGAGTACTATGCACAGCTTTGGAGTATGCACATCTTTCCTGGTCTGCTGAATTCCGGAGTTCTGATTTTGATTTGTCAACACGCAAGGGAATCGCCTTAACTCATCAAAGTTGTTGCATTATCGCGTGCAAGTCACGTCGTCGTCGTGGTCGTGCAAGACGTTTATGTGCATCTATCCTTGCGCACGCACAACCTCACTGTGCGCCGGCACATCTGAACGCTCGCTTACACCTCGAGCCTACAATACGTAGTGCACGCGTGCAGAAGATGAAACGAGAGCGAGAGGTTCACAACACGCGACATGCAACCGACATAAAAGAGCGAGGGATTCTCGAGCATCTCAAAAAGGCAGCGCAAGTCGAGCACGCTTGGGGTCGCGCTCGGCTACACCCTCAGTGGCACAGGCGCCGCTTACCACCAGCATCCCACCCACGCGAGCCTCCGGCTTCCCGGGACCTTCCCCCGAGATGCCGAGGCCGCCCCCGCGTGCCCCCATGGCAAGAAGGCGCGGCGGCCCAGCAGAGGGCGCGGCATGGCCACTGGTGATGACCTTGACTCCACCTATCGTACCTCCCCTGCCTCCTTCACTCACCACCCGCACCCCGGCGCCCGCACCCGCAGAGAGTACCTTCATGCCTCCCACCGTCCCCGCCGCGTCCATGCCGCCATCACCGGCACTCGAGACAACGCGCACCCCACCCTGCCAGGCGCGGCTTCCACTTGCACCCATCCCCTCATTTCGCGCACCTCCGTACGCCTCCACGCCATCCGCCGCCAAAAGAGCATCAATAGTCATTCTACTCGGCGCCGAAAGAGCCTCAACAGATATTCGGCCGCTGCCTTCTCCTGTGACACCCGCCCCCCCCCCCTTCCCTCCTACTTCTGCACCCTGCGCACTGAGCATGGCAACTCCTCTCTCGACAACGGCGGCGGCGGATGAAGACGGCGCAGGGCGCGGGTGGGGGGCAGGGGCCTTGGCTGCGGATGCGGATGCTGCTGCTGGGGGTGGGGCGGGCGCACGCACCGCGGCGTGGGCGCGGGGCTCAGGCGCGTCCACACCTTGCCGCTTGCGCTGAGTGTACAGTGCGAGTGTCAGAATGTGCGCGCGCCCACGCACGCCCACCCCAACCCCTGCACTCTACTGCACCCTAAATTCTAGACCCTAATTCCTCCTAATTCAGCGCAGCACTACGTGTCAGTTAATCCTATTCTGTGAAGCTAATTAACTATTAGTTAGTTACTAACTTCTACTTTCTACCTGTGCCTCCAACGACAGGTACCCGCACGCACGCACGCACGGTACCCGTCGCAGGAGGTAAAGGTAGTAGTCGCTGCACTGGTTTAGGGCTTAGGCTTTTAGGGTCTAGGGTTTGAGGTTTAAGCTTAGGTTTTAGTACCCGGTTTAGAGTTTAGATTTTAGGTTTTAGGGTTTTGGGTTCCAGGTACCTGTCGCTGGAGGTACTACCAGTTAGGTAGTAGTTGATGCACTGGTCTCGTATCAACACCCTAAACCTAAAACCCTAAACCCCTAACCATAAACCTGTCGCCGGAGGTAAAGGTAGTAGTTGCTGCACTGGTATCCACACCGCCCTTGCAGTTGTCGCGAGAAGTTGCCCCACTTCATTCCAGCTCCTCCCGCCTTGTCCCTGTTTTTTTTTTTAATTGAAAAGTTGCCCACTTGATCCCTGCTCCTCCGGACGCATACTCAGACACAGACACAGACACAGACAGACACACACCAGCCTCCGGAAGCGTGAAGAAGGGACAGGAAGGACGCATGCTCAGCCTTGGTCCATGCGCCAATCTTTTGCTTTTCGCCAGGCGCGGTGTAACTGTAGAAGTAGGCGTTTGGTCGCCCCGAGACCTGGCTGTACGCCTGCCGTCTGGGGGATCATGCGGTCAAATATACGTCTACTCAGTCGCGATCCGACTCGCCCTCTCTTTGAAGTTGTGGTAATAAACTCACCCTCTCGCTCTTTTGAGGGTTTCATGCAGCTTTGACTGCAGGCCGGGGGATGGAGTACGCGCATGCGGGCGAGACCGCGCACGTTCGTGCTGGTCTTGCGCACACGTTCTTGCTGGCATCGGCGACCCATCCGCAGCTCGCCAAGTCGCGCACGTCCACGCGTGCGGATCGCCGACCGCCCAAAGGAGGTAGCTCATGCATTGAGTACACCCCTCTCACACGCACCTTGCTGCGCTCCACTCACGCTGCTCATCGTCAGCACCGTCGAAGGCATCAGTGACAGCGGGACCAGCGTCGTCGGGCAGGCCGGCCTTGGCGCTTACGTGCTGCTGCTCAGACTCTTCTTTCGACACGCACGGCGGACGGAACTTCTGGCAGACCGCCTGCTTCCGCCGCCACCGCGTCAGCACACGCCACAAGCGTGACACCACATGCTGTCTCGCCGGCACGTACCTTGCGCACCCGCATCACAAAGGAAAAGTTGCGCAGCCTGCGCTCGGCGCGCTCCTCCACGTGGTCGCAGAGAGAAAGCGCCACCAGCGCTTCGCACTCGCTGAGATAGGGGTACGTCCGGCACAGGCGCGTCGCGCGCTCGCCTTCAGCCGAGGATGCGGGCTGTTCAAGCTTTGCGAAGCGCCTGTGGGCACACCAGAGCCTCCCTGTCATGCAAACGGAAGCAGGAGGCTCTCCTGGAGCGACACCAGCAAGTCGACAGGTGCCTGGCAGA
>Ga0315905_10004164_pt1 | contig 14763 bp, 17 predicted proteins | sample LakEriMetagenome_5_FD_203522 | JGI IMG/M metagenome (GOLD analysis project Ga0315905, IMG submission 203522) | Freshwater fungal communities from buoy surface, Lake Erie, Ohio, United States - Buoy 4 MA121 | ecosystem: Environmental > Aquatic > Freshwater > Lake | place: USA: Lake Erie, Ohio... | reverse complement strand
TCAATACCACTTGCTTCGTTAAGATCCGCAACAAGCGATTCTCCAGCAGCAAGCAGCATTTGATTTACTGCATCTAGTTTAGTTAAGTATCCCATGTTGTTTACCTTTCTAAGAAAGAAAAAAAAACCAAGAGTCCCCTTTCGAGGACTCTTGGCTAGATATATGATCACCGTTCCATTACAAAAGTAATAGAAGTATCCTACACTAATTATGCGTAGGGGAAGGCTGACGCTGCAGTGTTTACGACTTCGCGGCTGAAGTTTCCGCCGAGGTTGATACGAAGGCCGTGACGTGCCTTGGATGCAGCAAGGCCACCAGAGCCAGCTGCTTGGAGGTAGCTTGCTACAGTGTTTCCAGTAGCTGGGGCGGCACCACCAAGGAAGAAGTTTGCGTTTGCTGGTGAACCCGCTGTTGCACCGGCAAAGTTTGCTTCAGTAACTTCAGTTGCTGCCCAGTTATCTGCGGTTGGCTTGACAAGAACTGCGGCGCATTCTGGACGAAGAACGCCAGTACCAGCCATCATGCTTGCGACAGTGAAGGTGGTGTTGCGACGGATATCATCAAGGGTATCAACCTTGAGACCTTGCAACTTGAGAGCGGCAACTGCGCTGCGTTGGAAGAGAAGACCACATACGCCAGCGGTACCGAAGGTGAGGTTGTAACGTGATTCACCAATACCAGAGAAGTTAGCAGTTGGGAGGTGGTTGCTCTTGATGATACGAACACCCATGTACTCAAGTGAGTCCATGAGACCGTTCATACCTTGTGCGAGAGCAGCACCAAGACCGCCAGCCTGAGCAACGCCACCGAACATTGGTTGCATGTTGACAGTTTCGGTTGATGCTCGTGCAACGCCAAGCGCACGGATGTCTTGGAATGCGCGTGGTTCGACAGCGAGGTAAACGCCATCGGTTGGTGCATTGATCGTCTGTAGGTATACAACGAAATCTTCGCAAGCTTGGAGAGCTGCGAGAGCTGCGTTTGCGCGGTCTGATGAAGAAGAAGCTGAACGACCGAGGTCGAAGAACTTACCGTTTAGGAAGACTGGACCAGCTGGAAGTGAGCGTGGATCATCTGTGTTTAGAAGGGTACCATCAGTACCAACCCATGCGGTGCCAGCGAAGCTGATATCTTCAGCTGCTGCTCTTGCAATGTAAGCAGCAATTTGCTTATCACGTGCATTAGCAAGGGTGAGACCAGCTTGACGTGCAAGCTCAGAGCGGAATTCCCACTGAGTTTGCATGAGGTCTACGTTGTCGATTTCGAAGTGTGCTGCGATTGGACGCTTATCAAGCTTGATAGCGATGGTCGCAGAAGTGCTGTCGGTTGTTGAACCAACGAGTTCCTTACCAGCGGCCCACGCAGCGTTGAGAGCTACGGTACCAGTGATTGGGAATTCCATAGCAACGCCGTTGCTGATGGTCTTTGAATCAACGAGTGACTCAAACATGTTGTATTCATCGTAAGCGTGAATGGTTTCACCAGACCAAATGCTGAGCCAAAGCTTGTTTTGACCAGCGATTGGGCCTGAGATTCCTGCTGCTACGTCTGATCTGTATGGAAGATCTCCTGCTACGATATCGGTTCCTGTTGTACCTGGCATGTTTTATATCCTTATTATCTTAATGAATTGAAATCTGTTTTTGCCATGCGGGTTTCTACCGCTTGGCGGAATCGTGGATCACCCGCGAATCGGGGGTCTTTACGATCCTTATAAAATTCTGCTTTGGAAGCATACGCTCCAAGCGTTGGGGTAGCCGTCGTAGCACCAACCTTTTGGGATGATGGTGCCTTAACTGGCTCATTTGCGGTTGGCTTCTTTGCTGCTGCGGATTGATACTTAGCGTTCAGTCCAAGCAAAGCTACCTCCCAAGAAGGTGAAGACAATGCGGCATTCACAGACTTCTGGTCTTCGGATGAAAGGTTCTTACTTGCCCAATCAAATACACGGGCTAGTTGATCCTTTCCTCCTACAACCTCTGCTGCGCTGCCGTATGCCTGTTGCAGACGGGCCTTCTGTCCCGCTAAGAAGTCATCAATAACGTAGTCTGGTAACTTTGTCTTCGTCTTGATTGCTTCACGTGACTCATTAGATAGAGTGCCGTTGACAGCAACTTCAGTTGAATACTTGTTCCATTCATCCTTAGTGAGAATTTCTGTCTGCTGTGGTGAAGGAGGTTGCTCCGGTAGCTTATCTGGAATGCGAAGTTCCTCCGGAATCACAGGAGCTGGGGCTTCCTTTGGTTGCTCTGGAGCTTCGGGTGTTGCTACTGGAATCTGCTTCTTAAGGTCAGAGATTTCCTGTCGAGCCTTGGTATACTCTTTTTGAGCAGACTTAAGGGCGTTGAACCAATCCCCGACAGACTTGAAGTTGTCTGGTACTTGGATTTGGTTTTGAATAACGTGTGTTTCAAACGCCTTAGCCTCGCGGTCAACAGGTGTTGAAACCGCTGATTGTTCCACTGCTTGTGGAGTCGTTGGTTCTGTGTTTTCCATAATTAACTTGTCGTAATAGTTACAGTTGGTTTAGTTTGACCAAAGTACCAAGCACCTCTTGTAGTTGGTCCTACTTGATACTTTGTTCCATCGGGTAGGTTAATGAAAGAATTGCCACTACCATCTATAATGTGAGGAGGTACTGTAATTCTCCAAACATTTTGGCCTTTCTTTGGTCCGTGCTGAATTGTTCCACCCGTAACAATACCCTTGTTGGTTAAACAATCAGCTAATACATATCTATCTGGCGGGGCGTACTGATTACCAGTAGAGTCACATGGTCGTAAGCCACCGTTATCTGTAATTCGTTTAATCTCAACAAGAATATCAGATGGCAATACGTATGGGTTTTCTCCTTCTGGAATCTCACCCTCTCCGGGGAAGATGATAAAGGGATTACAACCCAATAAAGCAAGGTGATAATACAACTCAAAGGCATAACGATCATCAAACTGATAGAATGATGGACCATACGCCCAGTGTGGTGTTCCTACCCATGCAGCCCAATCCCGTCTATAGTTTGCTCTAGATGTTTCAACAGCCTCAGCAAGATCTCCCATGAAGGAGTACATGACGCGGCCAGCATCTCCAGCTAGGGCGTTGGTTAAAACGCCGCCATCAGCTGGGCGAACAAAACCGTATCTTTGAATATCAGTCGTTGGTGTTGGGTGATATCCGAAGACTGTTGGCATGTTGCTAGCGTATCCGTATAGCTCCGGCGCTCCTCGACAGAGAGGGTGTGCTAAATAGTTTTCTGCATAGTGTTGTGCGCGAATGAGCCAAGGAGTTTCCCACGGCTCTCCACCAATAACACCATAGTCAGAATAGAATCCAGTAAACCACGGCTTTTGAATGGTCTCTTTTAGAATTAATTCTACACGGTGTCGAATATGAACGCGGCCCATCATTCTTCTCCACGCATACCAGAGAGGATTTCTATTGGTAGTGTACGGAGAGATTCCAGGATTTGCTACTGTAATGTTCCAATCAGCAAATGCAGTCTGAACAGCCGATAGTGTATTAGCTATTGGAGAGGATGGTCTCGCAATGTTTGTGTAATAGACTAACAACTCTCTCATGCTTTGATTTGTAACCGGATCGCCATACAGTGGATTCTCAAAACGTGCGTCGTTTATAATAGAGAATGGTACTCTAGCATCCTTATCAGTCATCCAAGTTGGCGCAGTCCAACCAGCATCGGCTATAATTTGATTGCTGTTTAAAGACCACAAGCGCCATTGTTCTTGATCGTCTACGATATAATCAAACGTTGCATCGTTTGTTTCGCATAGTTCTACCCACTTGGTCCACGTGGTTTTAAAGTCAACGGATTGGTGTAAACGTTGGAACGGGGAGTTTATGAAAGTACCAGCAGCACCGTGTGCCGCCATCTGTTGTCCAAGTGTTTTATAGTAGTTACTGTTTGTGCGATCATTACCACCAAGAGTGTCATCCAACCAATACTGTGGCATGATAACACGTCTTCCCTTCGGGAATTGTTTAACCTTATCAATATAAGATGTTACAACTGTTGGTAAATTTGTTGTTCCGGTGTGGTCAGATCGACGTGTTCCACCATTTAAAGTCTGAGGAGCCATCCAAACAACAGCTGGTGTTGATGGGCCTAAGCGACTTAGGTCTGTTTCTGTAAACCACGACACACCCCAGATAGCAAAAGATCTTGCATCCTCATACGCCGCAGTACTAAAACTTGTTGGGTTATATGTAATAAAGGGCATATTGTTATCCGAAAGTTACGCTAAATGACCCTAAAGCCGAGGATGGTCTAGTAGCTGGGAATACTCTAAATGTAAAGGAGGGTGCTGTAAAGATTTCATCTACATTCCAAAGTGGGGCTATTCGAAGAAACCAACGATTATTTGATGCATTTCCAGTTGGAATTACAATTGAATCGCCTGAGTTTATGGGCGTGAATCCAGCCGCAAGAGCTGCTGTTGGACTTACTATGCCAGAAATCGAAGATGATGCTATTTTATAGCAAAATGTAACTTGTGGTGGTGCTTCAAATACAGGAACTAAAACAATAGGAACTGCAGTTACTCCCTCAAATCTTGTTTGAGCTGTTGCATAACCAAAGTCAACAGATCCAGAGGCCTCTAAAGCCAAGTTAGTGAATGCCACACCAACAGTTGGAACTAGCGTGTGGCTTGATACCACATCTGTAGGTTTTGTGATGACATCAATCATGTCTCTGCAGCCACAACGCATCATTGCGCCACGAACAGCTTCATACGCATAGTAAAGATCTGGATAACGTCCAAGTAAGGTTGATTTATTTACGTAAGCAACAACTTCATTTACATCCACTACATACGTTACTCGATTTACGGACTTGATGTCATTATTGCTTGCACCAATAATTCTCATTGGGTTCATTGTAATTGTTGCTCCATGAGTGCGGGAACAGCGGCGCTTGCTAAATCCTGAGCGGATGATGCAATACCGGTGCCAACAGCAGAGGCAGTATCTGCTTGAACTTGCATTGCTTGAGCTGCCGTTCTTTCCTGTGCGATTTCATCCTGAGACTTGACCCAGTTTCTTGCGTCAAACCCAAGGGCTGTGATAAGCGCACTGGAGTATGAGTCCCATTTAAAGGTAGCCAACGCATCTGGTGGAAGGTTACGAACCATCTCACCCATTTGCATAAGCTTCTGAAGATCGGAGTCACGGCTAAGTGCTTGAAGACCTGTTACAATGTTGACGGTTAAGGTACCATCGTTATCAAAGAACTGTTCTGTTAGGCGTTCATCTAGAAGTTTATCTTCCAACATTTGTACAATGCAACGCTTGACGATTGGTTCCATAAGTGTACGTGCAATCGAAGAGAATGCACCACCAAGAACCGTTTCAAGTTCTTGACCGATCATGCGTACTGCTGTAGCGGTAACACGATCACCTGATGGAATTGCTTGACCAGTCATTAGGAATGCCTGACCAACCTCACGTCTCATGTTCTCGACAGCCTGAGCAGCTGCTGCTACCTGTGGTTGAATGGTTCCAGCTGGTGAGATGACAGAGATATCCGAAGCCTTTGCAGCAACGAATGATCCGTTTCTAACACCCGCTAGATCATCGACCTCTGTAATACCCTGAGGATCAACTGCGATCCAGAAAGCACTGGCAGCTGCCATGCCTTCGATCTGCGCTTTCGTATAAGCCTCAAGTGTATTGAGATCTCCAAGGATATCTTCGCAATGAGATCTACCGTAATTCTCGCCAGCGATGGCGTACCATCGAAGGACGGCCATAGGAACAACGAGATAGATACCAGACTCTACAACCTCACCCTCAGCATTCTCTTTCGAGTATGCCCATGTACCATCATCTTGACGAAGATACTGGCAGTAGTAGGTCTTGTAACCAACTCTGTGTTCAATGTCAGAGTACGATGAGTAATCAATAAACTCTGGATCATCTACCTCATACTCAAGGTGAATAACCTCAAGCACCTCACCCATGATATCTCTTTGTACGGAGTATTGGTCAAGGCGGTAGATGGTAAAGAAGTAATCTGAATCCATTTCAATCAGCACGTCACCAGTAACGATGAGATGTTGAAGGGCTTGATATACAGTTTCTCTAAGGTTTGTAGAGGATAACTTATTGTATACTTGAAACGATAAGGTATCTAGGTATTGTTGAATTTCTGGCGGTGCCTGACTACCATCCCTTAGTTGAAACTTAAAGAATGGTGTATCGTTAAGTGGCATTAATGCACTGAGGATTCGGCTTGCTAATCCAGTTACACCACGACTACCAACTGAAGAGTAGGGTTGTGGTAATGACGTACCTTCACTCCATCCTTCTGGCGGAAGCAGTGTGGGTACAGTAACAGCTGAGCAATACCTTGCTCTGTTTAGTTTAGTTTGCCGATTGCCGTGCATTCTCTGAAAGCGTTCGGCTAGTGTATTCATTGTGGCCTCTGGGTAGTTACACCCTTATTCAAGGCTTCAAAGAATGTAAGGGCCATAACACCCTTCTCCTTAGTTTCATCCATGCTCTCAGCTTCTTCGATCAATGACTGTTCGGCACGATCTGCTGAGGCTATCTTCTCTGCTTCTTGGGCAGCGAGTCGTTGCTTTTCGGCATCTTCTCTAGCCAAGCGTCTATTCTCTTCTTCTTCCGCCATGATACGGCGGCGTTCTTCTTGTTCTTTTTGAAACTCTCGCTCTTCAGCGAGCAGCTCCTTCTGTTCTGCAGCGGTCATACCGCCTGAGATTTTTGGTGATCCCATCTTAGCTCCTTATAAGGGCCGCTCAACATATCCGGGACGCTTGGTACGCCCGATTGTTTCGGCACTTTCTAAAAGTTGTTGTTTAGATTCATTAAACTCACGTTGTCTTCGTTCGTTTTCTTTAACAAGTTTATCTAACTCTTGTTGAGCAGAGTTCTTTGCGGATGCTGATTGGGAACCAAAGACTTCTATATCAGTCAAAGCCTTTGCGTATTTACCCCAGCCCGGAAGTGCTGTACGACGGTAGATTTCAGATGCCTTACGACGTTCGCCTGTTTCTGTTAGAAGTTTAAACCCATAGTCCTTCATCTTAAAGGATGGAAATCTCTTTCTAAAATCTTCTACAGAAGTTATCGCAGAAATTTCATCTAGTTGTTTTTCTTTTTCACTGCGGCTTAATAGATCACGACCTCTAGTAGCTGTCATGTTTTCAAGAAGTTTCTCTTTAGCGATACCAAGCCACTGATCTTCAGCAGCCTTATACCTTTTCTCAAACTTCTCACGCATAGATTCTTCTTCGATCTTGGCAGCTTCAGTCTTTTCTAGATAACGTTGTGCAACGTCATCGTAGAAACGACTTAGTGGTGTGCTTTCTTCTCCCACAAAAGAAGTTTGTCGCAGTCTATTCGTGGCCTCATACAGAGAGGCAGTATCTGTCCTGCCTCCCTGCATAAACGCCTGTAGTGCTGCGTTATAGTTTACAAAAGGATCAGCCATTTGTCATATCCTCCTGTTGCTTTCTAACAACAGCTTCTAATTTTGATAATAGATCTAGCTTGCCAGCTTGATAAGCAAGTCCGCGAGCTAGGTGTTCACTTGTTTGGTTTGGATCGTACTGATTTGTCGGGGAAATCATTTCCCTCAGCAAAGGAATCCATTCGGGGTCTAGGTAGGGATACTTTGATTTCATTTAGTTCCTTCTCTAGAGCGGTCATCATATTATAAAGTTGGCGAGCAAGCCGACTAAACTCAGCTTCGGTCATTGGAAGGCCACGCTCAAGTTTTACTCTTAGTGTTTCTTCGATCATACGATTGTGCAACCTCCTGCAGTACACGCTGGTTCGTGTGCTGCCTTTGTTTCATCTTCTTTTTCGTACTGCTTTAAGAGAGAGAAATCAACTACTACCTTTGGGAAGTTATTGTATTCTTCTTCTGTGATTGGTTCAAACGGTGCTTGCTCATAGGTGTGTTCAGCCTTTGGCAAGAATGACACACCGGAAATATAATCAAACTGCTCATAGACCGATGCACCAAGTCGCAAGAACTCGTCATCGGTATAGTTAATGGTTACGGATGGCTTGTGTTCGCAGTAATAGTCTGCGTAGATTCTCCACAAGATCAAGTGCGTCTGTGCATCGAGGTCTTGGGTTGTCTTACATCCGGGTGCTGACTTCATGGCAAAGGAGAAGACGGCAGTTGAGTCTGGGTTGTTTACACAATCCTCTACTGGTACGCCTTGATCCTTCATCAAATGATACATCGGATCTTTCTTATCCAAGCGAACACGTCGAATGTAGTATGGTGCATATGGTGGGTGAATACCAGACGAGCAACCAGCCAAGCATGAAGTTGTACCTTCTGGCTTGACGCAAGTAATAGCCTTGCTTGGTTCCGTGTCTAGCTTGTTAGCCCACTCAACGTTGATGTCTTGTGCTGCATCTCTGATGTCCTGCAAGAAGCCAATGAGATCCATTGGGCTTGTCTGTCCCGCAGTAAACATGTTATCAAAGATACCAGTCATGCTGACACCAAGCAAGCGTTCTTCTTCACAGTTCTTCTTCCACTCTTCCCGTAGGTATGGGAAGTAGGTGAACTTCGATTGAACGGTACCGATGATGGTAGCCTGTTCAATCTTGCGTCGAATATCCTTCTTGCTATCGTTTGGTCTTACGACAATAGTCGATAGGTTGCAGAACTCCAGCGGTCTGAGGATGATCTCAGAGCATGGATTCGTTCCAAGATGGACACCGTCTGGTACTCCGCGACCAACACGTGAGCAAACTGTCTGAAGAGCTTCACGGTTAAGGATGCCGCGTTCTCCACTAAATGAATTATACAGTGAAGACCACTCTTGCATGAACTTACCAAGGCTTGGTTTCTCCGCATAAACTGCGGAGTTGTTTGCAAGGGCGCGGTACGAGTGGCTTTGCCACCAGTTACCACTCTTGCAATCTGCCATCTCCTTGTCCTCAAGATCGCTGAGGGAGATCATCGCAGAGCGACGAACACCACCAACAATAACTGACTGAGCAATGACGCAGCAGATATCGTGACACTCAAGACTTGTTAAGCGTCTACCCTTAGCCTTATAGAAAGAGTTGACGATGAACTTGAACACAGCCTCAAGTGGTCCGGGGCCAGATGCTCTGCCTCCGAATGTCTTAAGACGTGCGCCAGCGGGACGTACCAGTGTGGTATCCCACGTTGGATGGACGCCGTGGTAAAGACAGATCAAGAGATCCTTAAGTGCGTTGCACCAACCTTCTCTTGAGTCTTCTACCGTGATGACGGTATCTGGCTTACGTTCGATTGTTGATGGTACCTGAGGAAGCTTACCAACACAACGTCGTTCAACGCTGTAGCCAACACCCGTACCGCACATCAAGATATATTGAAGTTCGGCAAATGACTCAACAGAGTCAATCTCTAGATAAGAGCAATTATAAAGAGCGGTGTGGTCACGATCCAAGGCAGGGCCAGCGGTCATCAATGCTCGCATGGAAGGGAATACTTCCCGAGCCAAGACGGCTTGCTTGATGTCTGGTCTTTCCTTAAGAACTGGTTCCTTGTTTGTGAAATAATTCCACCAACGATCAACAGTTTCTTCCCAAGTCTCTCGACGTTGTTCAGATTCAATCCATCGGGCGTATCGACTAAGAGCAATAAAATTCTCAAATGTATTCATAATTACTTTACGTTAGTTGAGCCAAAGCCACCGTCATTTCTGAGTGTCTGGCTAAGTTCCTCAACGGTTACAAAGGACGGTGCAAAGAAGGGAGTGAATAAAAGTTGTGCAATACGGTCGCCATCCTCAACGACAAATGTATTGGTTCCTTCATTACGAAGTAGAACTTTAATCTCGCCACGGTAGTCTGGGTCAATAAGACCCGGTGTGTTTGCTACGGTAATGCCATGCTTGGCCGCAAGGCCAGACCTTGGTAAGACCAAAGCGCAAACGTTTTCTGGAAGAGCTAATTGAACACCAGTAGAAACCATAACCGTTTCATTAGGCTTGATCTTTACTGGTTCAAACACGTCTGCCCGTAGGTCAAACCCAGCTGCTGCTTGGGTTCCCCTAGAGGGATAGCCATGTCTTCCTGTTTTAATGTACACGTCTGTGTCTTTCACAAAGACGGAACTTGTTGATGTATAGTTATTAGGGTTGTCAAAGGTTGTTGTATTAGTGTTATATTCGGTCATCTTCTTTTTTCCTAGCTCTAACTCAGGGACTACTCGTATGGGTGCCATGGGGTATTCTCCCCATCCCGTAGAATGCGGACACAGCGTCCCATTGCTACAGCATCCTCAAGGGTATACGGCTTGCCGTCCTTGTCACTACGGGTCTCGTAGAGGCTCAGGACGAGGGCGGTATGGTTCTTGGGGTGGGTGGAATTCAGAAGCTTCTCAGCCTTCTTGGGGCCAAGCTTCCAGATACCCCCGATATTATCGGTCGAATCTCCTGTGATCCATTGCCGATGGAACCAAAAGTCTGCGTCAGAAACTGAGGTATATTCTATCTCAGTCTCCGAGTCATCTAGGTTCAGTCGCGGCTTCCACGAATAGCCGGGAACTTGTTGTAAATCCTTGTCGATAGTTACACAAATTGCTTTGAACCCAGACTTAGCAATACCCATCAGGTCATCAGCCTCAAGTCGTGGTTCACTGGTTGTCTTATAGTTATCCCGTAAGAAAGCAATAGCGTCGGATAGACAATCGGGTGATGGTCTACCTTCTCTGTGTTCTTTGTAACTAGGGAGGTAATCCTTTCGAATGTTATCCTTACGTGAACAAGATATAGCGATTGTGATATCGGTAATTCCCGGAGGTGTCCAACGTTTAACGTCATCAATCAATCGTCTATCTAACCACTCAGCTCCCTCTTGGTCTGCCCAGAAGGCAGCACGATACGCAATGATATCTCCGTCTAAGATTGCATGATCAATACCAAGCTTCAAGGAAACAACCTTTCTCTGCTGCTATCTTAAACCATTTGTTTAATTGCTGCAGCTCTTCGTTAGATATTTGTACACGTCTATTCGCTACGCTAGAGATGTGGGCAAAGGTGTACTCATTCAAAAGACGTGAGATGTCTTGAACGGTACCGTTATTAAGTTGGTGATACAATGTATAACCGGTGGTCTGCTTAATAACCTCATCGTAGCATCGACCACGAATCCAGTTATCTGTTCCCTTTGTTCCACGGATAAGGAGATCGGTACCTGAGAACCAATCCTCTGGTGCCTCTCTAAACTCTCCTTGTTCGTAACCAATCATTGCAACAGTATCAAGACTCATTCTTCATCGTCTCCAAACAGCTCTTCAAAGAACTCATCAAGATTCATTGGCTCATCCTTCTTGGTCTTTACACAACCAAGACAATCACAAGACATATAGGCATGGGGGTCAAGACTCAACCAAGTAGGGAGACGTGCGCTTAACTTGGAATGAAGAAGCTTAGTGTCTCCCTCGTTCTTGATAACCCAATCAAACATCTGAACGTAGTCCTTATCCCCATCCTCGAATCGGTTTGCCATCTCTTCTGATTCATGCTTACGCCAATCAGCATTCTGATCTTCTAGGTCTCTTGAACCACGGCTGATGAAGACGGTAACGGCTCCATTCGTCCGACCGAAGTTAAGTTCGTTAAGGTACCGACAATCGTCAACGATGATTACAGTTTCTTTCCAAAGCTTGTCTTCGTCTTGTGCTGCCTTTGCATCCTTGATTGCTGCTTCTTTCCAAGCATTCTTAAATAAGTTCAACCAGTAATCTGGATCTTCCTTGCGCTTGGATTCACCAACGTCTTGACAATAAGCACGATACTCTAGTGGCTTAGTTGCCTTGTCAAATCCGGCAGCTAATGCCTCATCCTTAATAGCCTTAGCGAAAGGGAGGATGATTGGTTTGAAGTCACACTTCTTTGCATACGCTGCAATAAACTCAGCAGCCGTAGTTTTACCGACTCTCGCTTGGCCGGACAATAAGATGGTTATCATTGAATCTCCTATACAACTCTGCTGGTGTAAAGCAGTCTTCGATATTAAAGAAAGAACAAACGTGTGTTGTGCAATTCCGTGGTCTTGTTAGACTAAGGAATCGCCCAACAAAGTAATGGAAAATCATATCCCAAGCATTACTGTCGGTATATGATGATGCCCCCGTTATAGCATCCCCAAGTGACATATCCTCAGTGATCCACATTTCTGTTCGACCGATGAGGATAGCACCCAACCCTTGTAAGGTTTCTAGATTGTATAGTTTACTGACTGGTACTATACGACCATCCCATTCTTGTTTTGCACTACAGATTACAAAGTGGTACTCCTTGCCGCCAGCCTCAAGGATGAGGCCAGCGTGTGTTACATGGCTACCATTAAGAATCTTAGCCAACAATCCCAAGTACCTACCCTGAATCTTACTGAAGTCGTAGAATCCGACAGATGCGTTAGTGAGTTTGTGACCAGTTGTTTCCAATTTTGTACTCCGCGTTGATTGGCATAGCGATAGCAAGTCTAGTACCCGCTTCGATTGCCGCATTAGTAACTATCTTGCCAGCCTCTTCAGCAATCGCTGATGGGCAGGAGAACTGAAGTTCGTCATGCACATACGCTAGTTGCTTGACAACGTTGGCACCAAACCGTTCCCTCAGTCTGGTGTTAGCAAGGATCATCCAGTACTTAGACACTACAGCACCACTACCTTGCAATAAGGTATTGAGTGCAGCGTGTGCGCTACGTACTGGTGCATAGCGACCGTCAACTAACTTAACCGCACTACGCTTGGCTACTTGAAACTCAACATCTTGCTTGACCTTAGCAAGTGCTGGCAACTCTCGAAGAAACTTCTCCTTGAGTGCTGCACCCTGCTTAGATGAACCCTCGATGATCTTACCAATCTTTGCATCGCCAGCCCCATACAAGAAGCCGTAGATAAAAGTCTTGGCATTGTTACGGGTAGGAAGACCAGCCTTCTGTTGGTTGTGGGTGTGAATGTCTCCGTTAAGAATAACGTCGGCATACGCACCCTTGTCGTATGGTGCCATGTAGTGAGCAAGCATACGCAACTCAAGGCCACTAAGGTCTGACCCAAGTAACACCTCGCCATCGTGTGGAATCCATAACTCTCTGGCACGGTGATCGCCAGACACCTGTGCAACGTTTGGTTGCGAGTGTGTGCAGCGACCAGTAGCAGCACCCTGTACGTTTACAAAGCCGTGGATACGACCGTCTCGACTGTACGAGGAGCGACTAACCCAATCGTCTACCTGACCCATAAGCTTCTGAACATCGAAGTACTCGACAAGCTTCTTGGCTTCTGGGTAATCAAGTTGACTGAGGATTGTGGCATCCACGTTTGGGTTGCCGTTCTCTGTCTTTGGTGCTGACCAACCATACTTCTCATACAACCGCTCAGCAATCTGCTTGCGAGAGCCGGGATTAAAAGCCTCAACGGAATCCTTGAGACGCTTGCCCGTCTTCTCTGAGTAACGCTCAGTAACCTTGTCTGGGAAGATGGTACGCATCTCATCTTCAACAGATGCCTTGAACATCAACAGATCATGTTGTAGTTTCTCAGCAGCCTTGATGTCGAAGTTGAAACCATTGGCTTGCTGCTGTGCAACAACAGCACTAGCAAGAAACTCAAGCTGAACAATCTTCTCATACTTGTTATCAGCAATCCACTTCTGTTGGTGGTTGTAGATGTGATGGGCAACGTGTACGTCCTGAATGCAGTACGTAATCATGTCATCCGTCAACTCCTCCCAGGTACCTTGATAATTAATCTTCTCATTACCAAGGTGCTTACCCCAACACTCAAGCGAGTTACCACCAAGCGGGTGATTTGTAAGATCTGGATACATCAGTTTACTAACAACCAGTGAGTCGTAGATCTTAGCGGTACCCTTGTACCCAAGCATACGCTTAAGACATTCAAGATCGAAACCATAGAGATTGTGTCCAATGAGTTGCGTTGCCTTGTTGAGATACGCATCGAAGGTCTCATCAAACACAGTCCATGTTCGAACCTCTCCGCTATCAATATCCTTTGTAACAACAACGTGAACTTTTGTACACTCCTTGACAGGTCTACCCTTATTGTCGAGGGTCAACTCCATCAAGGCATTCGATTCGATGTCGATAACCAAGCGCATTAAATCTAGTATCTCTTTCTGCCAACATCTCGTCGGCAAGGTTACAAATCTCTTTTATGGTTTTAGGTTTAGCTGCATCCCGTGTTGTGCCGGGATGTAAAGACATACCCAAGATCGACGCGGCATACATATCCCAAGCCATCATTCGCATGACTTCATGCTGTTCCATTTTGAATAGGTTGGAAGACAACCTCTCCTTCGTCGTTGGTTGCCCAATCAACTTCTTGCAAACGACCAGTTGTTCTGTCGTAGAACAAAGCACTAGCAATGCCAGCACGACCAGTCAAGCGATTCTTAAGAACACGAATGATGGTTGTGTTGGCTAGGGTCTGGTCTTGATTCTGTCTATCGCGTTCAAGAGCGATGACCGTATTAGGTACAGATGCCAAAGCACCAGAACCACGAAGATCCTGAAGCGTAATTCTATCGCCTTCTTCATAAGCCTTATCCGTCTTCTTGAGTTGCGAAACGATATCGACGTGAACACCAGTACGAACAGCGAGAGATCGTAGTTCCTTCATAAGCGTGTCGATAATGATACGCTCTGAACCACCACCCTCAATGTCCTTGTCGGATGTTCCCATTAACCCAGCCGCTGCTGCTGTGATGTGGTCGAGGACAATCACGTCTACCTTCAGAG
>Ga0315905_10004163_pt1 | contig 14763 bp, 10 predicted proteins | sample LakEriMetagenome_5_FD_203522 | JGI IMG/M metagenome (GOLD analysis project Ga0315905, IMG submission 203522) | Freshwater fungal communities from buoy surface, Lake Erie, Ohio, United States - Buoy 4 MA121 | ecosystem: Environmental > Aquatic > Freshwater > Lake | place: USA: Lake Erie, Ohio... | reverse complement strand
CGATGATGGCGTTCAGGGGTGTCCGCAACTCGTGGGACATGTTGGCCAGGAATTGGGATTTCGCCTGGCTCGCGGCCATTGCGGCTTCGTTGGCCTTTTGCAGTTGCTCGTTCTTGGTTTGTAGCTCGTCCGCCGTTCGTCGTTCTTGTTCCTGGAGGCGGCGACGGAGCGATTCTGCCTCACGACGTTTCTTGAAGTAGAGCATCCTTGCGACCACTGCCCATCCTGAGAGCGCTAAAAACACGATCCCGGATGGGCCCATGATTCTGGGATCTTGGTACCAGAGGGGTACCACGTTGAAAAACCGCAGGGCAGGGGGGGACACGTTGAGATCCCGGTCGATGAACTGGACAGCAAATGTCCACTTGCCGGACGATTCGGGTTTCCACTCGAAGGTGTTGTCAGCTCTGGGTTCAGACCACGATTGATCGTCAGGGATTCGGTTTTCGCCGGGGATGATCTGGTGCCTGTAGAGTCGGTTGGCCGGCAGGGTCTTGAAGTCCACGGTGTTGAACGAAAGCATCACGGGGCGCCCTTGGGGCACGGCAGAATGGGTAAGATCCTTTCCGTGGTCGGAAGACTCGCCAAAGACGGTAACAATCGGTGAAGCAGGGGTTTTTGGGGAAGGCACATAGCGGGTCAGGCCGTTGGGGGTACCAAACCAATAATGCCCCAGTGTGTCCTGGACGATGGAGTGGACGGTATCGCTGCCGAGTCCGTCACCGGTGCCAATGCGCGACCAGAGGGTTCCGTTGAAGACGAGGACCCCGTTTCCTTCCGTGCCGAGAAGATACCGTCCGGAACGATCCTTGAAGATGCGGGTGATAGGTGCATTCCCGGCCAAGCCCGGCACCCGAGTCAGTATCGTGGATTTCCCTCGTTCAAAGGAGCGAAGTCCTCCTGATGTAGCAAACCAGACAGAGTTTTTCGGTCCTTCAGCGATATCCAAAATCCCGTCGCCAATCGACCCGTCCGGCGAAGGGATGTATTCGAAGCGCTTGCCATCGTAGCGCACGGCACCTCGATTCGTGACGGTTCCATTGAGATTGAAATTGGACAATCCCAACCACAAGACGCCTGAATCGTCGGAATGAACGCTGGTCGTGATTGCTCCCGTGGTATGACCAAGAGCCACTCCGATCCGCTCGATCGCCTCGCTGATCGCATCGGTCGACTCCAGATCGGTTCCAGTGTTCGGATTCAGATGGGAGGCCCCGCGGAATTCTCCTGCCAGCCAGAGTGATCCGTCCTTGGCCAAGGCGAGGTCCACTCCTTGACGATGCCCATCCACCCATCCGGGATGGATTCGGGTGCCTGTGCTCCGTCGGAGGCCGTTGTTTCCCACCAACCAATACTCATTGGCGCTTTTGAGATGGATTCCGGTGATTGAAGCGCTGGAGGAAAGCTCGGCATTGGTTTCCAAGTAGGGGGTGGATCCAAGCTCGAAACGCTCGCCATCGTATTCAACCAAGGTCCGGCCGCCGAAGAGGATCCGCCCCTCTGGAGTGATCCGCCCGCTGGTGATGCCTCCTCTTGGAAGGCCGTCGCTCGTCGTGAAGGTTTGGAAGGAGATGGGATCGAATCGCGACAGACCGTCCGAGGTGGCGATCCAGAGAGTTCCGTCGCTCACCGGGATGATGTCGTTGACCGAAGCGTCAGAAATCAGTCCATCACCTTGGGCATAGCGGACCACGTTGGTGCCGTCATACGAAGTCAAACCCTCATCCGACCCCATCCAAAGAATTCCGTCTTCGCTCATCGCGAGACAGTTTATCTTCGCAGGTATACCGTGACTTTCTTTGGATAAAACCATCGTTCGTGGGCTATTGGTGGGCTGCAGGTGCACCAAACCAACCCGTGGCATCGAGACCCACACCGAAGAATCCTTCGGTGAAACCAACAGGGAGTTGATCGTTGCCGCCTCCGGGAAACCGTCAGTGGAGGAGTATTGATGGAATCCGGTTCCGTCGTAGCTCCACAAACCTGAGGAGGCGGTTCCGATCCAAGCTGTGTGATCGGGTCCGGTCCTCAAGTTCGTGGCGTCGGTGAGGTTGGCATTGGTCACCGTGACGATATTGCCATTGTGGATCTTGCTGAAGCCCCGCTTGGTTCCCACCCAGATCGCCCCATCGATGGCGCGGATGATTGAGTGAACGCCGCCTGGAGCGAGGCCGTTGGTCACCTGCGTCAGGTGGCGGATTCCATTTGTTGCCGAGGCCTGTCGCCGCCAGTCCAAAAGAGTCACGCCGCGCTGGTTGCCCAACCAAGCCACGTTGTTGGAGTCGACATACAGACAACTCACCGCGTTCTCCAAAGCACCGGAGGCGACCGTCAGCGACCGGTCCTTGTTTTCCTTTCCATCATGTCGCGACAAGCCTCCAGAACCCAGCAACCACAAGGCCCCATCAGGTCCCAAGGCACCCTGCCGCACCATGTTTCCAATCAGCCCATTGCCGGTCGTGTAATGAATCCATCTACCTTTTTTGAAGGGGGCCACCACCAGGGAAAGGTTCGTTCTTCGACCTCCCTCTTCGACCCGCAGGTCGGTCAGTTCCTGATCGCTGGGTTGTTGACGGTGCGGAAGGTTGACCCGGAGATTCCAACTCCCGGGCCGGAGGTTGATGAAACGGAAATCCCCTTTTTCATCGGATACGACGCTGGCCAGTTCAGAAGTGATCCTTGATGGGTTGTGTTTTGCGGAGTTTTGATCTGGAGGGTTTTGAATCGCTTGGACAACCACATGCGGCAGGGCGGTGCCATCCCGGGATCTGATGCTTCCTGCCAGGCTGATGGCGCTCTTGAGTCGGAGGTCGACGGCAAGATGGGTTCCGCCCTGGAGTTGGTGGCCATCACTGCGGGCGCCCAGGTTGTCCAAAGTTGCTTTGATATCGTAGGGCGCTGATGTGGGGAAAACGGCGAAGGAAAACGAACCGGTATCGTCGGAAGTGGTGGTGTCGTCGACGAATCCTGTCGGGTTCGCTTTCGTGTTCTCGGTTGGATGCGTGAGGTGCACGACGACATTCCTCACCGGTCGGCCTGAAGGATCGGTTACGATTCCTGAAATCGTCGCCGGCAAATCTGCAGAACTTTTTTGATCCCCCTCAGTGATGCGGGCGTTTCCGATCAGTTTTCCGTCCCTGTGGTTGCCGGTGGCATCCGCCGCTGTCCCATCCCTGAAGTTCCACAAGGCCAAAAGGCCTGGTTCTCGGCCCGTGAGGGACAGGTTCATCAAACGCAGGATCTGATCGGCGCTGCGCTCGCCGGACCAGATCCGGAGTTCTGCCATCTGTCCATCCAACTCCTTATCCGCGGCAGCGCCTCGTCCCCCCTTCATCACGCTTCGACCCAGGTAGTTGGCGAGTGGGGGAATCGGCGATGGCTTGTAAAATCCTTGAGAGAGATTGGTGCAGATAAGGCGACCGTTGAGGTAGAGCTTGATGGACTCGGGTCCGATGACCGTGGCCAGATGATACCAGTCGTTGGTGGTGAGAATTCCCCGAAACGTCCGGTCCTTGTGGTCATCAAAACCCGGTGACTTCCATGTCTGAAGCAGAAGGGAATTGTTGTTATCGTACGACCCAAGAGCGACCTGAACCGGTGTGTCGCTGAAGTCGAACACCCGCGAATAGGTGGTGAAATTCCGCCACTTCACCCAACCTTCCCAGGTGACCGTCCGGTTGGTGAACAGATTCGACGGCAGCTGGACATAACTTTCGTTCCCGTCCAGATCCAGTACCCGATGGCTGTACGGTTTCTCGCGGCCGCCAAAATCCAGTACCTCGACCACTCGACTCTTGCCCATCAGTTGGGCGTCATAAGAACCAGTCACTCGGTTTTTGGTCTTACCGTCTTTTACTTCATCGAAGTTCCATTGCCCGATCAGGTCAGGTTGGTTCTCGGCCGACAGGCTGAATCGGTTGTCCCTGATTTGCGCCTCGGTACGAGCCACTCCCCAGACCCGGAAATCTCGAATTCGTCCGTTGAATGTCTCGAGTCGGTATTGGTCGTCACCCGCGTTCCAGGCGCCAATGAGGTTCCCTCCCGGGTGGATATCCGCGAAGCTTGCGGAATGAGGAGATGAACTCACTTCCACCCCATTCAGAAAAAGATGCATGCCTCGAGGGCCGGTGACACAGGCCAGGTGATACCAAGTGCCGACTTCGATCGCTGTGTTCGCGGTGATCGGTTGAAATCCGCCACTCGGTGAATTGATGAAGAACTGCAGGGACGCTCCCTTGATCCTTTGCTGCCACGGGAACCCGCAACCCATGTCATTCAGGAACTTGCCGAAACTGAAGAACCGCTGAAGGCCCTGCAGGGAACCGTATTGAACCCAAGCCTCGATGGTTCCCTCTCTCCGCCCTTTCAGGATTCCATCCGGCAAGGCCACGTACCCGTCGGATCCATCCAACTCGATGGCTTTGTGCGTTTCTACACGCCGAAGGGATCCAGATGCGGCGTCGGAGGCCGCAAACGTGTTCAAATGGGCAAACAGGAAGCAGGAACCCAGAAGGGCCAGGATTGCGGTCGACCAACCTGTTGCCTGTCGCCGGGACTTGATAATCATGAGGTTTCGGAGGCAAAGCGCCGCAAGTTTGATCAGTCGGAAATGGCCTGAACTGCGAAGTGCGGTGGCGGAGATCATCGGTTGGGGGAAGTCGAGGCAAATCCTTTCGTTTTGCGGTCACCATCGGCACGATGACTCACCCCGACGAATGGAGCCGAACCATCTTCTCAAGGAGGCGGTTGAGGTCGACGGGTTTGGTGTCGAAATCGTCGGCGCCCGCATCGCGGGCCGTTTTCTCATCTTCGGCGCGGGCGTGAGCCGTGAGCGCGATGACCGGGATCCGCGCCGTCTCTGGATTGGCCTTCAGGCGGCGGATGGCCTCCCAGCCGTCCATGACCGGAAGGCTCAGGTCCATGAGCACCAGATTCGGCTTCAGGGCAAGAGCTTGTGCGACGCCTTCAGCCCCATCGACAGCCATGCTGACCTTGTAGCCTTTGCGCTCCAACCGTCGACTGAGCATGTCCCGGTTGAGTTCGTTGTCTTCGACCAACAAGATCGTGGTGGACATAAAAATGCCGAAATGTTGAAGGGGGGAACGATCCAAAAGAGAATAGGAAGCCCACCCGGTTATCCAGACAAAACGGGCCTTGTCTTAAAGCTGACTTGCGGGTGCGCCTTACCGGGCAGCGGGTTCGAATCCAAAGCCTTAGTGGCGCGGTCGAATTCCAGCCAAGAATCACTTCTCTAGGTTCGGCCGGATCGAAAACCACGCCTCGGCCTGGGCTGGGGTGACCAGTTCGCGGTAGTGGCGGAAGATCATGGTGGGGCTGTTTCCGGCCTCGAGGGCGACCTGGGCTGCGTTGTTGGTCTGGGCGAGACGGTAGGAGCAGAAGCTGTGGCGGAGGCCGTTCTTCACCCAGGCGACCTGGGCCGAGCGAGCCGGACCTCGAACCAGCCGGTGGTTGAGGCCCCGGTCATCGGTGCTGGGGTTGATGGGGCCTCGGCTTTTGGCGATGGGTATCAACCATGCGCGCAGGTTGTCGGGGATGGGGATGAGCCGTCGTGTGGCCGTCTTGGCGATCTTCGCTTCGATCCGGATGAATCCAGAATCGAGGTCGACGGCCCGCCAATCCAAGCGGCCCAACTCCGAAGTGCGCAGACCGCAAAAGGCTCCGATGGCCAGAGGAGCGATCAGGTCTTCGGGGCAGTGGTCCAACAGTTTGCGAAGGTCTTCCGGGCTGAAGATCCCGGTTTCGGTCGGGGCGTTGCGCCCGAGATCGATCTCGGTGATCTCCTCCACCAGGTCCCGGTTCAGGTATTTCTGGCGGCGGGCGAAATGCAGCAGGGATCCGATGAGCCGAAGCAGGTTGTTGAGCGTGCGAGTGGTGAGGGGCTCGCCGTTCATTTTCTTGAGCGATCGCAGCCAGTCCCGGACCGAAGCGGCCGTCAGGGATTGGATCGGTGTCTGAAACGCTCCGGCGAATTGGCCCAAGCGGCTCCGGATGTCCCGGAGATGAACGGCGGAGCAGTGGGCCGCCTCGCGATCCCGGACGAATTCGGCCAAGACCTCCGAGACGGTTTTCTGTTCGGCCCCCACGGAGTGTCGCCGGAGGTAGTCGGCGACGACTTCGATCAGGCGGACGCCCGGAGGGAGTTTCGACCGGGCGGCTTCGAATTCGGAGATGGCCTCCGTCAGGGAGACCCGAAAGGGGGCCACTCGTTCGCAGGCATCGGCATAAATGGACGCATCGGTGCCGGTGAAGGTGCTGGCTGCCCAGTCGCCGCGGGATAGGGCGGTTGCGGTTTGCTCGGCCAGGGCGGTGGCGGTTCCTAGGTCTGAGAGGGCTTTTCGAACTCGTTTTCCGGTGGCATCAACCCAGGCCACGACGTGCTGCGGATATTCGACCCCGGCGACCACCCGTTTCTGGTGGTAGATCTGGACCCGGACGGACCCGCGTTTGATGACCGTCGGCTTGTCCCGTTTGGAGGGCCGGGGCCGGTTTGCGCCGCGCTGTGTCACGCGACTTTTGTCATCAATCTGTCATCAAAAATCAAGGTGTCTTCAAAAACCCCAGCAAAAGATGGTGGAGGCGGCGGGAATGGAACCCGCGCTGCGCCCCTTGCCGTCCGTGAACGTGGTCCTTTCGCTCCCTGAACCCGTGGGATGGGTCGTCGCGGTTCCAGTGGTGCGACCCGACGCATCGCGGAAGGTGGTCCGTTCCGACGAGCCGGTGGTGTAGGTGGTCGCCGAGCCCGTGCTGCGTCCTTGGCCATCGGTGAAGGTGGTTCGCTCGCTTCCCGAACCTGATGGACGTGTGGTCGCTGTACCGATGGTTCGCCCTGAGGCATCGCGGATCGTAGTCCGCTCCGTGGTGCCGGTGATTTGAGTGGTCGCAGAACCCGCACTTCGACCTTTCCCGTCAGTCAGGGTGGTTCGTTCGGTCTTGGACTGCGCCATCGCGGTGGTGGCGAGGACGAGGCATGCAACCAGGAGGGGAGCGGATTTGTAGCGGGGCATGGCTCCAAACTACGCCGACACCGCCTCGAGACAATCCGAATTCAGCCGGTGGCAGTGGCATTGGCTTTCGGCCGTTCCCGCCAGCCCCTCAGCATGGAGCGTATCATTCAGTCCTCTGCTGCGCCCATCGAACACTCCTGATCACCAAGATGGTAAAGCGCTTATTGATAATCTGTGTTGTGGTTTTGGGTTGGTGTTGTGATACAATTGGGAAGTTATGGAGCCATCATTCAGTCAAAGCCGGGATTTCCCTATTCGTAAACGCCTCCATGCCAATCCAAAGAGGGCTATGGGGGTGATGCTCAAGGTCCGCCAGTCTTACCGAGCACACTCGGCCCGGGGCCTTTGGCAGGCGGTGTCCTTGCTGACTGACCGGGTCTCTCAGGCGGATATTCCCACCGCGGAGCTGGTGCAGGCCACCAAGGCGCTAGCAGAGGCAGCTGAGGCCCTGAGGATCTTGGCCGGGGATCCGTTGCCCAAGGGCAGGTCGGGTGGGGCTACCTATGAGCTGCCGGTGGTGGCACCGGTGGGTGAGTGAGGGGTTTTCTCAAAGGCCAACAGGGCCGTGCGGTCACCTGTTTGCCGTAGCGGAGAGTGCAACCTCCCGGAGTGTCTCGGCGATAGACTGGCCACCCTTCCACCAGTGATACCGGGCTGGTGAGTCGAAGGGGATGCGGAGGTTTCCGTCGGTATCGATGTATGGCTTGGGCGACTGTTCTGGGACGCCTAAGACGGGTATTTCTGAGTCCTTGCCATCTGAGGGTTTTGGGACGTCTGGGACGCCTGGGACGGGTAAACTCTGACCCTCATGTAAATACGGAGCATATGTGATGCTCTCCTGACCGCTATACCCGCGAGGGTTTGAAAATGGCGTCCCAAGCGTCCCAACCGTCCCAATGAGAGGTGAGCTGATTACTGATTTCAATTCTGGGACGCCTGGGACGGGTAGCTCTGGGTCTGGGTCAGGCTTTTTGAGTTGTGCGGGTAATTTCATGGGGGTCATTTCGACCCTGATCGACTGTCTGACTATTCTGGGCGGTGGCCTCGCAGTGATCACGGGTAAGCTTTTCTTCCTGCCCACCAAGGCGAAGATCCGCTTTCGGTGCTGCTTGTCGCGCGGATGGACGCAACACCCGAACCGCCCGTCCGGATAGATAATGAGGTGCTGGCCGCTGGTGTCGCCGCCTCCCTCAGCACAGGCTGGGCAGCGGGCATAGATTTGCCCGCCACCCGTTGTGCGTACCTTCTCAAGCCTGTCGATCTGGAGGCTCATAGGTCACCCCTGAATCAGTCGGACATTTCGCCATCCGCGCCCAGAAGACCTCTTGCCCTCGTCGACAATGCTGTTCGATTTGGGCACCTGCCAATACTCCAGCATCAGGTCGGGAGCCTTCCGCTCCACGACCGTGGTGGGCAGCGGGTTCCAGCCCTGATCCGCGCAGAACACGGCGTAGGCCTGTACCAACTCACTGGTGGTGACATTGTCGCCGTCGCCCCGTTCGATTCTGGTTCGCACGAACATTCGGAGGCTGTCCGACTCCTGAAGCAGCGAGTCGATCCGCTCCTGTTGTGCCGGCGTCAGCTTGAAGTCGCCCCTCTCCGCCAACTCCGCTTTGTGCTTCACGAACCCGTCAATCCCCCACCTGAGGATTCCGGAGCCTTCCTCTCGGAGAAGTACTTTGTCGAAGTCCGGGATGCGCTTGGCAACGGGTTGCCTCTCATACCGCACAATCACTAACCGCCGCCGCCAGGCACCGGAGTCCTCCTCAAGTCGGATCCTCAGCCGGGAGTTGCACGTCATGATGACGTTGAAGGTGCCGAACATCTGGAAGGTTGTATTCGAGCCTTTAGCTTCCCCGGTGAGCGGATCGCCGCCAACGAGTGCCTTCAGCATCGAGGCGCTCTTCTGGGCTAGAAAGTCGCTCGGCACATCCGGACCGGTCAGCAGCGTCTTGCCAAGGTACCGAAATAACTCGAAGCGACTATCGAGTTGGGAGGTTCTGAGTTGGCAGCAGTTTGGCGTACCGACCAGTGCCTGGATGATGCGGACGAGCGTACCTTTGCCACCAGCCGGCGTGCCTTCGAGGATTAAGAACCGCTGCGGCAGGTTGTAGCCGAACAGCGCAAGCCCTGCCCATCGTTGGATCAGGTCGGCGTCTTCCGGGGAAACTGCTGAATGGATCAGTTCGTCTAGGAACCTTGGGCATTCGGCCTTCGGATCGAACGCGATGGGTGACTGGTTTCTCGAGTAGTCCTCGTGGCAGAATGGGTCAATCAGGACAACACCGTCATCGGTGAATCGAATGATGCCATTTGCAACATGGATGAACTGTCCCTTCTCCTTGAAGACATTCTTCCGTTCAACGATGCCGGTCAGCGCCCCGCAGATATTCTTGAGATTCTGCTGCGTGATCTGTTTCTCAAGCGTGATCTGCCCCGACTCTTGGCTGTACGGGAGAATTCGTTGCGCGATCGACTCGCAGATGCTGGCCTTCGTCACCGTTGTCCAAAGGCCAGTTCCTTGATCGTACTGGTAGAACTCCTCCTCACCCGGTTCGTACAGGACATGGTTGTCCGTGGCATATAGCCCGGCCCAGTAGCGCTCGTTGATGCCGTTAACATTTTTGGCATCGTTCAGGTAATAGGGGTTACCGTATTTAAGGATCAACGACTTATCGATATCGTTAACAGCCTTCTCGAACTGCGGCACCGGCCATCCTCCGGGCCAGTTGATCTGGTCGAACTCCAGGACCACAGGCGGGTTGGGGACGAGCACCTGGTACTCACACCCGGAGGGATGGGTGCCGTAGACGGTCGACAGGACGCCGGTGCTGCGCCACTCGTAGAGCGATCTGCCGATCGGCTCGCCCTTCTTGGTGAGCACCGTGTCGGTGGCGTGCCTTTCCTGGGACGTACCAGGGTACGCCCCGTTGATACGAACACCGATCTGCGCCCCCCTGCTACCCTTCCATCGGGCCGAAGTTGCCAGCAGTGGATTTACCCGGAGGAACTCCTCGAGGCTCTGGTCATCGTCGAAGTCGATAGCGCAGAACCCGCCCGAGAACTCGCCAAGGCGGACAGCTATGTTGTTGGTCGCAAGCATCGCTTGGTATTCTTGGCGTCGCGTGCTCTCCATCGTCTCCGTGGTGAACTTCACCATCGGCTTCTTGGTGCGCGGGTAGCACGGCACCATGAAGAGAGGTGTGCCGAGCCAGGTCTCAATCTCGGAGATGGTCTTCACGGATCGGTTCACTACCCCCGCCTGTTCGGCTCCTGACTGATCGAGAGTTGTAACGGATTTCATCGATAGGGTGTCCGTCGGTTGTTGTAGTTGTGTCACGGCTGCACCTCGATCTTGGGAGTAGGGGGCTTAGCCGCCCCATGTGGCGCCTTCTTGAAAACCCGAACTGCGGCTTCGGATGAAACAGGAACGATGCAGGGGGTGAACGTCTCAAGGGCATCTGCCGTTGCCGGTGAGCCGCAGGCCTCAGCTTCACTGGTGGCTATGAACGCTAGGATTGATGCCAGGTGGAAAAGGCGGGTTCCACGGATCTTTCCCGGTGCGCGAATTGAAACGGACCGAATTTTCCCTTGGGCGGCGAGCGCGTAGAGGTACCCACGCCGAAGTCCGGTGAAATGCTCGGTCCCTCGGGCTGGACACCGGATCCAAATCGGCCGGTGTATTTCGTCCCGATCGCTCAGCAGGTCAGTAAGGCTTGCGTTGAGGGTGGGGCCACTCTTGGGAGTTCCGGGAGTGGCGTCCGGTATGACGTGTTTTGGCATGTCGCCATCGTCACCCCTGTCCGGTCCAAAAGAGGGGACACTTTGGCGTTTTGTTTCTTTTTTAGATCGGATTCCTGAAGAGCCAGAATCGGGAGGGATCGGTCAGATTCGTAACCGTTCGGAGAATGATCTGTCGTCCGGGCTTCACGTACATTCCGGTTTCCGTTTTTGCCCAGCCAGCCGCGAGAAGGCGCTTAGAGACGCGAGCGAGACGTTCTTTCGGGAGGGCGGTGCCCCAACCCCATTGCGCGTTCCAAGTGCGTGGGTGCAAGAGCAACCTCGGTGTTGAAGGTTTGACTGCGGCAACCTGTCCGCCGAATACGGGTTCAAGAAGTCTCTGGTCCTGGTCCTTCGATGCTTCGATATCGCTGATCCACCGGGCTCGGGGTGCTGCTGGCTTGAGCCTGAGTCGGGCACGAATCTTTCGGAGCGTGTCCTCCTCGTGTCCATCCCTTGAAACTAACCCGAGACGGTTGAACAAACTGTTAAGCGCTTGATCCGAGCAAATCGAAAGAGGAATTCGGTTGGGCAAGTTCTCTGGACCGATGATCCAGAATGCGACCATTTGCCATCGAATGGCGGCAAGCATCTCTCTTTCGTTGAGTTCTAGATCTGTGCTGGTCGAAGTCGATTTTCGCCTTTGGATCATCGACTTCAGATCAAGACGTTTCCCCCTCAGCGGACCCTTGCCATGGAGCATTCTCAGCTCGGCCTCTTCGGCGGATTTCGCGGCAGCGACCAGATTGCGCCCAGCTTCTCCCAGGGGCCGGAACCGACCGAGAATCTCCCAACGTATCGGTTTGAAGGGCGGCGGAAGCAGGTTGTCGAGATCGTGGCAGATGCTCTGGGGAAAAAGCCGCTGGAGACAGTTGCCTATCCACCAGTCGGTTTGCCGCAAGTCCTCAATGCGCCATTCACCCAGAAGCGGCCTGCGGGGCGTGCCGGTGTCGGTCGAGTTATTCGCCTTACTCATCGGCCCTCCCAGTTGACCCTTCGGTGTCCCCATGAAGGCACGAATGTCAGGGGAAGCCATTGGTGTCAAACATTCCAGTTTCCAGGACTGTGCCTGGGAGTGGTTGCTCAGGGTCCAGACCTTCGGTGCACCTGATTCAGGTGGTCGACTTGGAAACCGTCGTTCCCAAAATGTCAGGCATCGTGTCCACCGCCCGGCGCAAGGCAGCGCCCTCTATGTGGGTGTAGTGTCGGTTGATCGCCTCCGAATCGTGCCCGATGAACTCTGCGGCTACCGCATCGCTCACGCCGGCATTCTTGAGAAGGCTTGTGGCGGTGTGTCGAAGGCTGTGAAAGCTCAACTCAGCTTGCTCATGGCGGACGCTGGATCCTTCGCCCGTCCCGGCGTATTTGCGGGGCTTGGCCAACCCCGCAGCCACCAGGATGCTGTGGAACTGCTTGGACATCCGTCCATTGTGCCCGGATTTCGAGTAGGTCTCAGCTGCACTTGGGAACAGCGGAGCGGAGGGATTGTCGGATGACGGAAGTCCCTCGATGAAATGAACCAAAGGGGCTGCCAGTGGAAGGATCTGTCGGCGTCCGGTCTTGGCAGTCACCAGACGAAGTTCGCGGCGCTGAAGATCCACGTTGTTCCATGTCAGCTGCGCGAGATCTCCAAGTCTCTGTCCGGTATACACACCGAAAGCGATCAGTCCCCGCCATTCATCGTCGGCCGCTTCCAAGACGCGCCCCAATTCAGGAACCGTGAACGGGCGCCGCTTCGCCTCGCTTCGCCGTTTCAGCAGGGTCACTCGCTCTGCGGGGTTCGCATCGATCAGGCCGTCTCGCTTGGCTTGATTGAAAGCAGTGCGAATGATTTTGAGGCAGGTGTTGACGGTGTTCGCGGACACCGTCTTGGCATAGTGGTCGCGGAACGCGCCAATTTCGCGGTGGGTCACCTGGGTGAGTTGGATGGAGCCTTTGGGGCCGAGCACCTCAAGGAAGCGCTCTATGGCCACAGCGTATCGGGCATGAGTCTTTTCACCAGCCTCCAGCTCCTTCCGTTTCAGCCAGTTGGTGAAGAAGTCCTTCGTTGTGGAACTTGGCAATTCGTCGGGATTTGCCAGGGCATAGATGTTGGCGATGACCTTCCGGGCCTGCGCTTCCACCAGCAGGCCACGGCGTCCTGCCTTGCTGGCATCCTCGAACTGGTTGGCGATCCGCAGAGCTTCACGGCGGTCAGTGCTCTTGGTGCTGCGCTGTGTCCTCCTCCCATCGGGGAGAGTAAAGCAGGCGATCCAGAAGGGGCTGTTCGGTAGTTGTCGAAGCGAGGCCATAAAAGTTGCAACAGGAGTTACAACATTTACTGGTGTCAGGCAAGCTCAACAGTGTCAAAAAGCTGAGTAAAAACGAGTTTTTAGAGTGCAGATTTGAATCGTGAGTTCAAATCTCACCGCCCCGACCATCTTGATTCTAGGGGCTTTTTCGAGCTGAAGGCCAAAACTGACACCTCCCACTGACAACGTCGCTACCGGCGCGAGGTGTCTTGAACGGCGCTACAGTCTTAAATTCTTCTCCTAACCGTATTCCCGTTTCGGTCGACCGATCGATCCGATCTTTCCCTCGAACTCGAGACTGAAGGGGGCAAATTGCGATGGCGAATTCTGGTTGGGGCTCTTCCCTGAGGCCATCGGGACTCGCGGATGCCTTTTCTGCGGGTAGATCGTCACCACGGGGTACGGCAGCGAGGTGCCGAATTCATGAGTCCAGAGCGCGAGGGATCTACACTTGGAAGGATGGTCTCATCGCCCGTTTGCTACCCGTTACCCTCATAATCCCTGAATTCGACCTGTTACCCATTTTAATTCGGTTGCGGGTAGGCAGGCTGGAGGGGCTCTTCAGTGCCATAAAAATTTCGATTTCGCTGATGATTCTTGCAAGGTTGGTGAAGCTTTCGAAAAGTCTAGCATGGGTGGATGCTTAGGCTGGCGCTGCGGCTTTGGTCCTTGGCAGACTCGTTGCTCGTGGAACCGTTGTTCAAGGCGGGTGTATGATCGTGAAACAAAAGTGATAAATGGCAGTTCTGCTGCAACGGATAAACGACCTCGGATCACAGGGGTTTATTGCAATAAAACAAGGGTTCGATTTTTAATAAATATAATTTTTGTATGTTGATAAAGAATAAAAAAATCAGCCGGTTTTCAAAAATTGGAAACTTATTGGTTTTATTGATAATCAATATTCTGTCGTCATCGTGTGAAAAGTTGGCTAAAGAGAATGATGGCGAAGCTCTCGCAAAAATTTATTGCGTCTCCTGCCATTCTTTCACAGAACCATCTCTGGCTGACAAGAAAACATGGCTAAATGAGATCTTGCCAGGTATGGGCCCTCGACTGGGAATGATACATTATAAAGGTACCAACTTTCCAAGTATCGCTACCAAGGCGATTGTAAAAGATCTTTATCCAAACAGCCCGGTGATGGCTCAAAAAGATTGGGAGAAAATTGTAGAGTATTTTGTCAAAAACGCGCCCGAAAATCTCAATAATAGAAAACCATCTATGCCGATTGTTGTAACTGACCGTTTTTTTACAACAGTATACCCTGATTTTGATAAAAACACCCAACCAACAACTTCGTGTGTTAAATTTGATCAAGCGTCTAGGCGTATTTTTTGCGCAGAATCGGTTTTGCCGAAGGTGAATATTTATGATTCAAATCTTAAATTACTAAAATCAATAAAAATCAATAATATTGCAACGGATATCATCCCGGTTGGGGAAGGTATGGTTGTCTTAATAATGGGAACTCTGGACCCGTTTGACCTCAAAAGTGGTCAACTTCAGTGGTTTTCAGATATGAATCAATCAAGGCCTCTCTTGCTAGCAAGCAACCTAAATCGCCCGGTAAATGTCAATTCAGCCGATCTAAATCAAGATGGTAAAACCGATTACGTGGTTTGTGGCTTTGGTCACTTGAATGGATCATTGTTTTGGTTGCAAAA
>Ga0315905_10004162_pt1 | contig 14764 bp, 10 predicted proteins | sample LakEriMetagenome_5_FD_203522 | JGI IMG/M metagenome (GOLD analysis project Ga0315905, IMG submission 203522) | Freshwater fungal communities from buoy surface, Lake Erie, Ohio, United States - Buoy 4 MA121 | ecosystem: Environmental > Aquatic > Freshwater > Lake | place: USA: Lake Erie, Ohio... | reverse complement strand
CTTCGCCAGTACGTCTAAAGACTCGAGTCGCCGCCTTCTTTTAGTGAGAACCTTCTTGATGAAGGGCCTCATTTTTTTATCGGTGCGGCGTGTCCCTACGGTCGATTGCTTCGTCACTTCGTCTAAAGACTCGAGTCACCGCCTTCTTTTTAGAAAGTCCTTTACAAGTGTTGTAAAGGACTTTTTTTTTGTTTTAAAGGTGCAAAGAAATTATAAATTATGAATTGTTAATTATAAATTATAAGTTATGAGTGCATAATCCGCGTGAGGGGGCGAAGTGGAAAGCCCACAGCGGAGTGAAACGCAGCGAGGACTTGTAACAAAGCACCCGACCCCGAAGTAAAGCACCGAATTAAATTAACTTCTAACAACGCTTTATATTCGGGGACACGCCCAAAGCATTATGAGTTGTAATTTTAAATTAAATCCAAGGTCCTTTCCAAGGCCATGCCACGACTACCCTTGATTAAAAGTAAGCTAGGTTTAGAAAGTGTGAACGTTTTTTGAAACGCTTCAAAATCAGGATAGAAGTAAAGGTTGGATTGTTGTTTGCGTATCGAATAAAACCATTTTCCAATAAAATGACAAGTTAAATTATTGTCTTCATCCACCAAATCAACAATTGCACGGTGTTCTTCACTACTGGATTCTCCCAACTCAAACATGTCGCCAAGCACTGCAATTTTTGGACATTTTTCTAATTGCATAAAATTCACTAAAGCTAATTTCAAACTACTTGGATTAGCATTGTAAGCATCTAAAAGAATTTCATGTCCGTTTTTTTGTAAAATTTGTGAGCGGTTATTCGTTGGAGTATAATTTTCAATAGCTAATTTTATCGCGCTATCAGGTACTTTAAAGTAATTTCCAATCGTAATTGCTGCACAAATATTCGTAGCGTTGTACAATCCAATTAAATGCGACTGAATGACCTCATTATTATAATTGACCGTAACAAAAGGATTTGCTGAAACTTCAGAAAATTGGATATCCCCTTTTTTTTGTTGAAGACTAAAAGAAAAGTATTGGTGGTTAGAGGCTTTCTCCACTTGAATTGGATCGTCAATATTGATAAAAATCATTTTATCATGTGCGAACAAATGGGTGTACAATTCACTTTTACCCAAAATTACTCCTTCGAAGCCACCAAAACCTTCTAAATGAGCTTTCCCAAAATTAGTAATATATCCATAATCAGGCTCAGCTAAAGAACAAAGAAATTCAATTTCTTTTTGATGGTTAGCACCCATTTCTACAATACCGATTTCGGTTTCTTTAGTAAAGCTTAATAAGGTTAATGGGACTCCAATATGATTGTTGAGATTTCCTTTTGTAGCGATAGTTCTAAATTTTTTAGAAAGTACTGCTGCAATTAATTCTTTAGAAGTGGTCTTGCCATTACTTCCTGTTAGAGCAATAACCGGTAGTCCTAACGTTTTACGATGTAAATGTGCAAGTTTTTGGAGCGTTTCAAGACTATCTGCAACAAGAATTGTACGCTCATCTATAAAATAGTTTGGATCATCGATTATTACATAGGAAGCACCTTTTTCTAGTGCTTCTTGCGCAAAAGTATTCGCGTTAAATCGATCTCCTTTTAGAGCGACAAACATACAGTTAGGTTCAATGTTTCGCGTATCGGTACTAATTGAGTCACAGCTTAAAAAAGCAGTATAAATTGCATCTAAATTCATAAGGACAAGTTATAAAAAAAGCCCTAAAAATTAGGGCTTTTTTTATATGAAATAATCAATTATCTTTTATTGCGTGCAGACTTTTTGTGATCTGATTTTGGACCTACACGAGACATTGCACAACGGAAACCAATATAATCAGTTGCCATATCTTGTGGGAAATAACGTCTTTGTGCAGGATCTAACCAATATGCTCTGTCTCTCCATGATCCTCCTTTGTAAACGCGAACATCATCATTAATTAACGTAGAACGTTTATTTGAACGGTCGTATTTACGAATCATATTACCAATTGAATCGACACTAACATTGTGTTTTGGAGAATCATACATTCTCTGGTCATCTTTTAGTTTAGTTTCTGTACCACCACTTTCAGATCCGAAATCAAAATAACGTGTCGATTGTTTGTCACCATCACGATAGTTTTTGTGATTACTCTTGTCAAAATTCTGACGTAAGTAGGTTTCTTTTTCATCAACCGCAACTTGAGCTATCTGACCGATGAAATTTCTTGAAATTACTTTTCCATTAGGTAGCGTATCAAATTTCTGCGTTTCAGCCGTAACCAATTCAACTTTACCATCGTCACCAATTTTATTTTTGGTGTAAACGTTACCACGGAAATAGTTGAAATCATTAGCTTCATCATCAACAATAGGACGGTAAACATCAGCTACCCACTCGGCAACGTTACCAGCCATATCATACAATCCAAAATCGTTTGGTGGGTATGATTTTACTTTATTGGTAATATCAGCACCGTCATCAGACCATCCTGCTAATCCACCGTAATCTCCTTTTCCTTGTTTGAAGTTAGCCAATTGATCACCACGAATTTGACGCTTGTTAGAACGTGTATAACCACCCGACCATGGGTATTTCTTTTGTCCTTTATAAATATTGTATTCACGCTGTCCAATATCAGCAGCAGCAGCATATTCCCACTCAGCTTCGGTTGGCAAACGGTATTCAGGTAATATTAAACCCGATGTGCGCTGTGCATATACGTTTTTAGCTTCTTGTGTTTCTCCTTTAGCGTTTTTAGTAGTAGCTTTACCTTTAGAGCCTCTTCTGCCTTTTAAAACTATTTCTTCACTACCACCAAAAGTTTTGCTAGGCGCGGCAAGATACGTTTCTGTATCAAAGGTTGCATCAGCTTTCGCATCTGTAACTTTCGCATCTTTTTTCAAATAACCTTCTCTTTCAAGGATAGCTTCGTTTACACGATTGGTTCTCCATTTAGCGAATTCAGTTGCTTGAATCCAATTTACACCTACTACAGGATATTCTGCAAAGGCAGGGTGACGCAAATAGTTGTTGGTTTGTGTTTCATTGTAACCTAAACGATCTCTCCAAACTAAAGTGTCTGGAATTGCACCTTCGTAAATGTTTTTGTAATTTTCATCTTCTGGAGGGAAAACACGCTTTAACCAATCTAAGTACTCCATGTACATTAAATTAGTAACTTCTGTTTCGTCCATATAAAAGGACTGAACGTGTTGTTGGTTTGGGGAATTGTTCCAGTCGTGCATTGGGTCGTCAGCAACTTTACCCATTGTAAAGGTTCCACCTTCAACCAAAACTAATCCTGGACCAGTTTCTTGTTTTTGGAATTTTGAGGCGTATTGAAATCCTCCTTTTTTGTCGTTAATTTTCCAGCCTGTAGCTTTTGATCCTCCATTTGAGTTCGATTTTTTGCTGCAGCTAGAGAATCCGGCCAGCAAAATTACCGCAAAAAACCATCGCATTGCCATAAATTTGTTTACTTTCATACTCGTTAGTAGGTAATTAATTTTTAGAGGCGCAATATAAGGATTTACCTTTACATTGCAACAACTTTTTTAATATTCTTAAAATTTTGTTACTCTTTGTTAAAACGAACGAAATGATAACTTATTGTATCTACAAAAAAAATAATTTTACAAATTCAAAATATATTTACAATTCAGACGTTTATCCGTACATGAAAAAAATTGCGCTCCTTTTCATTTTTTTATTTTCAGCGGTCATCCAATCACAAAATCAGGGTGAGGTTGCGATAACGTGGTCGCCCAAGAATGTATATACCGAAGGCTTGGTTAATTACCCGATGCCCGTCATAGCAATGCCCGGTTTTCAATGTGATCTTACTAAGCGTTCGATTTCTTTTCTTTTTAAAGTGCAAGTTCCTACTCTAGTTAATACGTCCGATTTACAAGTGTATGATATCGTTACTGTCCCTATTTCTGAAAATGAATTGGGATTTTTGGATCGATTGAAAATACCTGCAAATGTATTGCCAGAGTTAATTTCGTATAACAGTCGAGAAAAAACCTTAGCACAAATCACAATAAATCCCCTCCTAAAAACCCCATCCGGCTATCAAAAGCTTGTTTCTTTTCGTTATCAAATTAACACTGCTAATAAAAGTGTTCAGCAAACAAATGCGGTTCCAGCAATTACCAATTCAGTTTTAGCAACGGGTGTATTCAAGCGTTTTTATGTTGAGAAATCAGGGGTTTATAAATTGACAAAAAGCTTTTTGAATTCATTGGGCCTTCCTGTAAATTCTGCCGACCCACGTAAAATAAAAATTTATGGCAATGGCGGACGCATGGTTCCACTTTCCAATCAAGCCGATTACCCGTTTGATTTGGCCGAAAATGCGGTTCAAATTATAGGCGAAGATGACGGAACTTTTAATGACTCCGATTATATCTTAGTCTACTGCGAAGGCGTCGATAATTGGAGTGAAGAAAATGAAACGCACAACAATTTATATGCTAATCGCTCGTATTATTATGTAACTGTTGGAAGCGATTTGGGAAAACGTATTCAAGGTTTATCCCAACCCACATCGGCTCCCAATCAAGTGTATACATCTTATGATGATTACCAATATCATGAAGTTGATTTGACCAATATAGGCAAGTTAGGACGTATTTGGTTTGGTGAAAATTTTAGTACAGATTCGGAACAAGAATTCTCGTTTTCTTTTCCAAACAGTACACCTGCAGCAACCACTAGGGTTCAAATCCATGTAGGAGGCAATTCCTTTTCTTCATCGCGTTTTAATGTAGCAGTAAATGGACAAAATCTAGGCATAATCGGACTAGCGGCGGTAACTCCAAACACAGGGACAGAAGCAGCTCATAATTATTTGAACGCTACGGTGCCAACTTCTCAAAACTATACGGTAAAATTGCAGTTTGATAATGAAGGAGTCCCAACGGCTAAAGGATATTTGGATTATATTATTTTCAAAACGCGAACCAATTTAGTTGGTACTGGCAAACAATATCGCTTTTATGATGCGCTAGCCGCTTCACAAAATGGGATTGGGGAATTTCAATTTACCAATGCAAGTTCAATTCAGCAAGTTTGGGATATCTCGGATATTTATAATGTGAAAAATGTTGTAAATACAGGTGGATCTTCCTTTTCAGTAAAAATGGATCTAGGTACAGATCGTCGGTTTATCACTGTAGTAGAGGGGGATTTTTATTCACCTTTAAAGGAAAGTGTGACTGCTGTAGCTAACCAAGATTTAAAAGGCACCTTATTTTTAGATAATTCGGGTAATTTTAAAGACATTGATTATGTTATTGTAACTCCCGATAATCTTAAAGCCCAGGCAGATCAGTTGGCTGATTTTCATCGTTCTTACAGCAATTATAACGTGAAGGTGGTCACTTTGCCAATGATTTACAATGAATTTAGTGGAGGAAAACAAGATATAGGCGGTATTCGCAATATGATGCGGTATATTTATCACAATGCTTCGATCGCTTCAAATCGAGTTAAATATTTAAATCTTTTTGGAGACGCCTCTTTTGATTTTAAAAATCGTATCGCCAATAATACGAATATAGTACCCATTTATCATGCATTAAACAGTTATTTTTCGGGTGAAAATTCTTTTGCATCCGATGATTTTTTTGCATTAATGGATGCAACAGAAGGGGATCCGATTTTTGGTTTTGCAGCAGATATTGCGGTTGGGCGTATGTTGGTGGCATCACCCCAACAAGCAGCTGAGATGGTTAATAAGGTAATCGAATACCACGATCCAAAGTCGTTTGGAAGCTGGCGTAACAATTATGTTTCGATTGCCGATGATGCCGATAAAAATCCTGATGCTAGTCTGCAAGTCCGCCAAAATGAACTAACCGATGAAATTTATACCCAAAAGCCATTTTTGAATTTCCGAAAAATCTTTTTGGATTCCTATGTACAACAAACCTCTTCCGGTGGGGACCGTTATCCACAAGCCAAATCCGATTTGAATAATGCCTTTGAAAAGGGTGCTTTAGTGTTTAATTATTTAGGACATGGAGGAGAAGACGGGCTAACTGGAGAACGGCTTTGGGATAAGTTTGATGGTTACAACTTTCAAAATCAATACCGCTATCCTTTATTTATTACGATTACTTGTGAGTTTTCACGATTTGATAATCCGCAACGAGCAACAGCAGGAGAGTATACTTACTGGAATCCAAAAGGTGGTGCTGTTTCAATGATTACTACAGTTCGCTCTATTGGACAATTTCAGGCCGAAAATTTCAATGATAATTTATCGTCTCAATTGTTTTCATACGGGTCCAATACTTATGTTTCAATTGCAGAATCGTTGCGCTTAGCTAAAGCGATGTCCAATAACAATTCAGCCACACGCGTCGTGTTTTATTTAGGTGACCCTGCTTTAAAATTGGCTATTCCCGAACCAAAAGTGGTGCTAACAAAAATTAATGATGTGCCTATTTTGCAATCGACCGATGATTTAAAAGCGTTGAGTACGGTCAAATTAAGTGGCGAAATTCAAAATGAAACGGGAGGGCTACTCACCAACTATTCGGGCACATTGGCTATTAACGTATTTGACAAACCTTTTACCAAAAACGCATTGAATAACGATGGGTACAGTACCCCTTTAGTTTTTTCAAATTTAGGAGAGACCTTATTTCGAGGTAATGTTTCAGTTGCAAATGGATTGTTTGAAGTTACATTTGTAGTCCCTCGCGATATTCGAATTCCTGTCGGCAATGGAAGGGTTAGTTTTTATGCGCAGCAAAATCAAATTGATACCGATAAAACCGGGCACAGTTTTGCCATTCGTGTCGGAGGTGTAAATACAGCAGCTGTAGTCGATGATGTAGGTCCGCGTGTTCGATTATATATGAATGACGAAAGCTTTGTGGAAGGAGGAATTACTAATGATTCACCTTTTTTATTAGCATTTTTAGAAGATGAGCATGGGATAAATACAGCCAGCGGAATCGGACATGATATTGTGGCTATATTAGACGGCGATGAAACCAATCCGTATGTTTTAAATGATTATTATGAAACGGCATTAAATGATTATACAAAGGGCAAAATTCGATTCCCTTTACGTGATTTAGCAAAGGGGATGCATACCCTTACGTTTAAAGCCTGGGATGTATATAATAATCCCGTGATCGCTACGATTAATTTTGTAGTGTCCGACGGGAATGGTATTTCGTTGAATAATGTGTTGAATTACCCCAATCCCTTTGTTAATTATACCGAATTTTGGTTCAATCACAACCGTCCATTTGAACCACTGGAAGTTCAAGTTCAAATTTTTACCGTTACGGGCAAAATTGTAAAAACAATCAACAAAACCGTAACAACAGAAGGGTTTTTATCTAGAGATTTAAAGTGGGATGGATTGGACGATTTTGGCTCAAAAATCGGAAAAGGAGTGTATGTCTATAAATTAACCGTGCGTTCTACGGTAAATGGCAACAAAGCAGAAAAAATTGAAAAATTGGTTATACTATAAAAAATACTATATTTGTTAACATTTTAAATTGCAAAAATGAAGAAGATCTTTTGGGTCCTAAGCCTTATAAGTATTAGTTCGACGATTACTGCACAACAACGTGTAATTACAACGGGGGTTCCTTTTTTAATGATTGCTGCCGATGCGCGTTCAGCGGGTATGGGTGACCAAGGAGTTGCTACCTCTCCCGATACCTATGCGCAACAGTGGAATCCGGCGAAATTTGCTTTTGCTACCGATGAGCAAGGACTTTCTATAAATTACACCCCCTATTTAACTCAGTTAGTTAATGATATTTCATTGGGACAAGTAACGTATTACAACCGAATTAATGACCGTAGTGCCTTTGCAGGGTCGTTGCGGTATTTTAGTTTAGGTGAAATTGAATTGCGCCAAAGTTTTGATGATCCAGCCAATGTGGTGAAACCAAATGAACTAGCTTTTGACGGTTCGTATGCCTTAAAATTGAGTGATCATTTTAGTATGGCAGTAGCAGGCCGCTATATCCGTTCGAATTTACGCATTCCCGATGCCAATACCGACGCGAAATCAGCCAATACCTTTGCTTTTGATGTGGCTGGTTTTTTCCAGTCGGAAGAGTTTGCCTTAGAAGATTTTAACGGAAAATACCGTTTGGGTTTTAACTTCCAAAACTTGGGACCAAAAATCAGTTACGACAATGATCAAAATGATTTAAATTCCAATTTTATTCCTGCCAACATGCGTTTAGGTGGTGGCTTTGATTTTGTGTTGGACGAGTACAACAAAATTTCAATAAATGCCGAAATTGCAAAATTATTGGTGCCAACTCCTCAAGTAGGCTTTAATAATGGGGAATACAATGGTAATGATATGAATGGTGACGGCACTGTAGATTCTGTCGATATGCAGTTAGCAACGGAAGACTATAAACGGATTAATTGGGTTTCTGGAATCTTGCAATCCTTTGGGGATGCTCCGGGTGGGTTTTCAGAAGAATTGAAAGAGGTCAATTATTCCGTTGGTACAGAATATAACTATCAAGATTCCTTTGCGATGCGTTTGGGTTATTTTAGTGAAAATAAAGACAAAGGAGGACGTAAGTTTTTTTCCCTAGGTGCTGGTTTTAAATACAGTATTGTTAAAGTAGACGTATCCTACCTATTCTCGGCTAGTCAGGTCAAGAATCCGTTAGAGAACACCTTGCGGTTCTCGTTGTCCTTTAATTTTGGAGATAAATATGACGATTATTAGTAGTTAAAAAGCATTATAAACGATCCAAATTTCAATTTTGAAGTTTGGATTTTTTTTCCATTGTATCGAATGAAAGAGATTAAAATAGAAACTCGATTTGATGTCTATGAATCGCAAGCACAACTGCCAGAATCCATTCAGTCACTCATGGAATCGGCAATCGAAATTCGAAAAAAGGCCTATGCACCATATTCGCATTTTCGTGTAGGAGCTGCTTTGTATATGGATAACGGAGAAGTCGTTGTGGGATCCAATCAAGAAAATGCGGCCTATCCATCGGGTTTGTGTGCAGAACGGGTTGCGATTTTCCAAGCGGGTGCTTTGTATCCAGAAGCAAAGATTCTACAGATTGCAATTAGTGCAGCTTCAGATTCAAATCCAACACTAGTGCCAATTCCGCCTTGTGGTGCCTGTCGCCAATCCATTGCAGAATATGAAATTCGTCAAAAAGAGGCGATTGAAATTTATTTTATGGGTGTTGAAGGGGCTGTTTATAAATCAAATTCTATAGCAAATTTGCTCCCCTTAACATTTGATCCAAGTGCTTTGTGAGCTATATCGATGTAGTTGATTGTTATTAGAAATTTCGATTGTAAATTCTATATTTTTAAGGCATTAAATTTTTACTTCTACAATCATTATTCTATTTTTGCATTCCAATTAGCCTTCAAAAATTTCTTTTTCAAAGGCTAGGGTCATTAAAAAATTGTAAAACGCAGTAATTCAGTCATAATGAAAGCAATTACCAAAGAAGTTTACCTTAAATGGTATGAAGATATGCAGTTCTGGAGAAAGTTCGAGGACCGTTTAGCCGCTGTATATATTCAACAAAAAGTTAGAGGTTTCCTTCATTTATATAACGGACAAGAAGCAGTTTTAGCGGGTGCTTTACATGCAATGGACTTGTCTAAAGATAAAATGATTACCGCCTACCGTAACCACGTTCAACCGATTGGAATGGGTGTGGATCCGCGAAAAGTAATGGCCGAGTTGTATGGAAAAGTCACAGGTACATCCAAAGGAATGGGTGGCTCTATGCATATTTTTTCAAAAGAGCATGGTTTTTACGGTGGTCATGGTATCGTAGGTGCGCAAATTCCAGTAGGAGCCGGTATGGCTTTTGCCGATCAATATTTTGAAACGGGTGGTGTTACGCTAACCTATTTTGGTGACGGTGCAGCGCGTCAAGGTTCGCTCCACGAAACCTTCAATATGGCTATGACATGGAAATTACCTGTAGTATTTATTTGTGAAAACAATGGATATGCAATGGGTACTTCTGTAGAACGTACAGCTAACCACACCGATATTTGGAAATTGGGATTAGGGTATGAGATGCCTTGTGGTCCAGTTGATGGAATGAATCCGGTCAAAGTAGCAGAAGCAATGCACGAAGCCATTGAAAGAGCAAGACGAGGCGATGGCCCAACATTTTTAGAAATGAAAACGTATCGTTACCGAGGGCACTCCATGTCGGATGCGCAATTGTACCGTTCAAAAGACGAAGTAGAAGAATACAAAAAAATAGACCCTATTGTGCAGGTGTTGGAAATTATCAAAGCGAATGGTTATGCAACCGATGCCGAAATCGAAGCGATTGACGAGCGAGTGAAAAATTTAGTCGATGAATGCGAGCGTTTTGCAGAAGAATCACCATACCCAGAAGTACAACAATTGTATGATGTTGTCTATGAAGAACCTAATTATCCATTTATACCTCATAAAAATTAAGCAATTATGGCAACAATAATAACGATGCCCCGCTTGAGCGACACAATGACTGAAGGTACTGTGGCGACTTGGTTGAAAAAAGTGGGTGATACAATTAAAGAAGGGGATATCCTGGCAGAAATTGAAACCGATAAAGCAACAATGGAGTTTGAATCATTCAATGCTGGGGTACTTTTACATATAGGAATTCAAGAGGGACAAGCGGCTCCTGTAGATTCATTATTGGCAATTATCGGCCAGCCAGGTGAAGATTTTAGTGCTTTATTAAGTAGCGGATCTCCAGCTCCATCAGCTCCTTCGGTAGTAGAAGATGCAATTTCGACTCCAGAAGCAGTTGCAGCACCCGCAGGAATTCAAGTGATTACCATGCCTCGTTTGAGCGATACGATGACCACAGGTACTGTAGCTACTTGGTTAAAGAAAGTGGGAGATACAGTAAAAGAAGGCGATATCCTTGCCGAAATAGAAACGGATAAAGCAACAATGGAGTTTGAATCGTTTCATTCGGGAACTTTATTATATGTTGGAATTCAAGAAGGTGAATCGGCTCCTGTTGATCAAGTGCTTGCAATCATTGGTCCTGCGGGTACAGATGTTACGGCATATGCACAATCGTTATTGGTAACGGGTGGAACTGTACATACTCCAGTAGCTACTGAATCGGTTGCACAGCCTACCCCGGCTACAGCAGTTGATACTCCGCAAGTGCAGGATGATGGACGTGTTTTTGCTTCTCCTTTGGCACGTCAAATTGCGAAGGAAAAAGGAATTGATATCAAACAAGTTAAAGGTTCTGGTGAAAACGGTCGTATCGTAAAAAGTGACGTCGAAAACTTCACGGCAATACCTGTAGCGACAGCAACTACTTCAATTCCGGCTGAAACGGTTGTAAAACCTTTTGTTCCCGCTGGTGCAGAATATTCGGAGCAAATTAAAAATTCACAGATGCGAAAAACCATTGCGCGTCGTTTGTCGGAATCGATTTTCAACGCTCCACATTTCTACTTAACTATAGAAGTTGCTATGGATGAAGCGATGAAATCGCGTAGTGTAATCAATTCGGTTCCCGATACCAAAGTATCTTTTAATGATATGGTTATCAAAGCTTGTGCAATGGCTTTAAAAAAACATCCAAAAGTGAATGCTCAATGGAATGATGATGCGATCACGATCAACCATCATGTGCATATTGGTGTGGCTGTAGCTGTAGAGGATGGATTGGTTGTTCCCGTTTTACGTTTTACCGATCAAATGGGATTGTCTCAAATTGGTGCTGCTGTAAAAGATTTAGCTGGAAAAGCCCGAAACAAAAAATTACAACCAACCGAAATGGAAGGAAGTACGTTTACCGTTTCTAATTTAGGGATGTTTGGAATTACAGAATTCACTTCCATTATCAACCAACCGAATGCGGCAATATTGTCGGTAGGAGCAATAATCCAAAAACCGGTGGTACGCGATGGACAAATTGTTGTGGGACATACGATGAAAGTTACTTTAGCTTGCGATCACCGTTCGGTTGATGGCGCAACGGGTGCTGCATTTTTACAAACATTACGTGCCTATTTAGAACATCCAGTTACGATGTTGGCCTAATCGTTTATATAATAAATAAAAAAACCTGCTTTAAAAGGCAGGTTTTTTTGTTTTATTCGGCACGCTTCTATTGGGTATTGCTGGTTGCAATCACAAATTTTAATTTGTTTTTAACCCCAATTTGCAATACATCAACCAAATCTTGGACTTGAAGGTTATATGGGATTCGCACGACTATCGTTTCGTCGGCTCCGGGCGTTACTTTTGACATTAAAGCGGTTTCCAATTGATCAAAAGCTACTTCTTCTTTATCTAAGAAATACTTTTTCTCTTCGGTTACCGAGAGACTTATCAATTGTTTATTGGTCTTTTCATTGTTTTTAGATTTCGGCAACGTCATTTTTATAACGTTCGGGTTTGCCAAAGTAGAAATAATCAAAAAGAACAACAACAAGAAAAACATAATGTCGCTCAAAGAGGAGGTGGCGACTTCTGCGTGAAAGCGTTTATTTCGTCTTACCATTTGGACGTTGAATTATGTTGACAAATTCTAATACTTGTTTTTGAATGCTTAATACAAAGCTGTCGATTTTACCATTGAATAAATGATAGGCTGAATAGGCTATAATCCCTACAACCAATCCCGCTCCGGAGCTGATCATTTTTTCATATAAACCTCCAGAAATATTTCCGATACTGATGTCTTCAGTTTGTGAAATACTATAAAAAATTTTGATTACCCCCGAAATAGTTCCAATAAAACCAAGTGTAGGAGCAATACCAGCAATTAGACCCAATTGACCTAATTTTTTCTCCATTTCTCCAACTTCAATATTGGCAGCCCGCTCCATATTGGATTCAATTTCGGCAATTGGACGACCAATGGTTAAAATCCCTTCGCGCAACACATAACTTGAAGCGGTATTGTTGCGTTCGGTATATGCAACCGCACGATTTAATTCACCTTCATTCAAAGCCTCTCGAACATCCCGAGTTAAGTTAGGATCAATTTTCGACCGTTTACTAATATACATATACCGTTCGATAATCACATACAAGGTATAAAATAGCAATAGTGCAATTGGAATTAGAAAAAATCCCCCTTTGGTCACAAATTCTAAAACAGAAATTTCTTTAACGGCCACAGTGTTTTCGACTACTGCTCCAGTTGCTTGTGCAATCGTGTCGTTTTGAACTTGAAGAAAAAATAGGTTCATAATGGTTCTTTTTGTTATTAGTATTGGAATTATTCTCAATTTTGCCTTAAAGATAAAAGCAGTTACAATACTAAACTAAATTTTTTGTAATTTATTTCATCTCAAAAATTAGTTATTAAAAAAGTAATGAACTACACCGAAACCGTTCAATGGATGTTTAACCGCTTGCCCATGTTTCAGCAAGTTGGAAGTGCAGCCTATAAAGAAGACTTAACCAATACAATAGCATTTGCAAACCATATAGGTAATCCCGAAAAAAGATTGCTTTGCATTCATGTAGCGGGTACCAACGGGAAAGGGTCAACGTGTCATTTATTAGCCGCTGTATTGCAAGAGGCAGGATACAAAGTCGGATTATTTACCTCGCCACACTTAAAAGATTATCGCGAACGAATTAAAGTAAATGGGGAAATGATTTCAGAGTCATTTGTTGTTGATTTTATAGTTGCACATCAACAATTTTTAGAAGCCCAACAATTAAGTTTTTTCGAAATGACGGTCGGACTTGCTTTCACCTATTTTGCACATGCAAAAACAGACATTAATGTGATTGAGGTAGGAATGGGTGGACGATTAGATGCTACAAACATTATTACCCCTTTAATTGCTGTTATCACCAATATTGGATTAGATCACACCCAGTATTTAGGAACAACACTACCGGCTATTGCAAACGAGAAGGCCGGAATCATAAAGCCGGGTGTTCCGGTTGTGATTGGAGCTTACACCCCTGAAACACGATCTGTTTTTGAATCCAAAGCAGCCCATGCAAACGCATCAATTTTTTGGGCCTCAGATGAGCAATTACAAACCTATCCCTCTATTTTAAAAGGCGCTTACCAAGAGGCCAATAAGAAAACCGTACAACAAACACTAGCAATTTTGCAAAAGACGGGAGCAATTCAAGTCAGTAGTAAACAAATTCAAGCGGGTTTTGCTAATGTAGTAGCAAATACCGGTTTACGAGGGCGTTGGCAAATCTTGGGTTTACAACCTAAAATTATTGCCGATACAGCCCATAATGCACATGGATTGCAAATGGTTATGCAACAGTTAAATGCCGAACCAAAAGACCATTTACACCTTGTTTTAGGAGTGGTCAATGATAAAGATTTAGAGGGTATACTGCCATTATTTCCAAAAAATGCACACTATTATTTTTGTAAGCCAAATGTTACGCGAGGCCTTGATGCTACAATTTTGCAAAAAACAGCCAGTCAATTTGGATTAATCGGTGCAGTATATAATTCCGTGTCAGAAGCTTACCGTGAAGCATGTAAACAAGCAAGTCCAAATGATGTTGTTTTTGTTGGGGGAAGCACATTTGTAGTGGCCGAACTTTTTTGATTTTTTTTCAAAATTTTCTTGCAGAAACAAAAAACAGTAGTATATTTGCAACCGCAATCAAGTACTAATCGGGCGATTAGCTCAGCTGGTTCAGAGCACCTCGTTTACACCGAGGGGGTCGGGGGTTCGAACCCCTCATCGCCCACAAAAACTTCAACAGAAATGTTGGAGTTTTTTTTATTTTTACACTACACGCCATGGAAAATTTTCTTGTTTACATT
>Ga0315905_10004161_pt1 | contig 14764 bp, 14 predicted proteins | sample LakEriMetagenome_5_FD_203522 | JGI IMG/M metagenome (GOLD analysis project Ga0315905, IMG submission 203522) | Freshwater fungal communities from buoy surface, Lake Erie, Ohio, United States - Buoy 4 MA121 | ecosystem: Environmental > Aquatic > Freshwater > Lake | place: USA: Lake Erie, Ohio... | reverse complement strand
TTACGAAACAAGGCCATATCGTGCAAGGCCTCTTTCATGGTCGGGTCACTCAAGCCAAACCACTGCTGCATGAAATGAATGCGAAGCATTGTGGCAGTGGGAAAAGATGGACATCCCGTTTTGCTTGCAGGCGCAAAGGGCTATATCAAGCCAGCCCACTCCGACCAAGGCACATCAAGATTCGTCTCGTCGAGAAATCACGCTTACTTGCTCTCTTGGTGAACAATTCAAATCCAGTGGATGCGAGGGTGGTTTGTTTAATAAAGATATAATGTTTAGGTCAGGTGTTACGATGGCTTTTGCAGAGCTTCCTAAGCGTTTTAGCAATTTTGAGCATTCCAACCTGCATACCATAAATGAAGATACTGCAAGGTAAGAGTTGAATTCGATTGACATAAGTAATTGCTTGGATGCTAGGCAAATAAAGGGCTTGGGGAGCTTATTCACATTACTTAAAAAACTTAATGAGCAGACACAGCAGGATCCACTCGAAATTGGGCTATGTCAGCCCGATGCAGTTTGAGAAAAGCTGACTGGCAGCACAGCTTATGAAAGCCGCATAATTCTTAGGCTAAAAGGTTCGAAAAACAGAGTCAGGTTCACCTCAGATATTTTCGTTGCTTGTTTCGCTTCCAACAAACTCTTGCTAGACGTAAAATCAATGTCTAAACATTAGCACAAATGAGAAAAATGATGAATCAAAACTTAGAAGCAAAAATTTATCCCAATGCAACATTGCCAATCAGCGCTGATGGCAGACTAAATTTAGACTCAAAAATGTCAAGAGCTTTTGGAGAAGAACTATCGGGCACCTATTGTTTCGCTGATCCATTTCCTCACATCGTAATTGACAACTTCTTACCGCTTCCATTTATAGAAGAAATATACAGATTATTTCCAGCTGAAAAACTTGCTGATGATAAGTTTTATGAGAATGAATATAGCGGCTTACATAAAAGACAAGTTCTACCTGAAAGTTGCGAACTAAAAATACGTAATATTTTCTATTTTTTCAATTCAGCACCAATCCTCCAATTTTTAGAAGGTCTAACAACAATCGACGCTTTGGTTGGCGATCCATATTTTAATGGCGGAGGTTTTCATGAGATATTTAGAGGAGGAAAACTTGGAGTTCATGCAGATTTCAGAATCAATGAACAGCTACATCTAAATAGGCGTATCAATATGCTAATTTACTTAAACAAAAATTGGGATTCTGATTTTGGAGGCAATCTCGAACTTTGGGATAGAGGAATGAAAACAAAAGTTGACAGCGTTTCTCCTCTGTTTAATCGCTGTGTAATTTTCAACACTGATGCTGACTCATACCACGGGCACCCAGACCCTCTAAATACTCCAAGTGAAATAACAAGAAAATCAATCGCACTTTATTATTACACGGCATCTAAAAAAGTTTATGAGGATACGCCAGCACATTCAACAATGTATGCTGCACGCCCAAGTGATAGCAATCACACAAAAAGGCAAGTAGCGAAACTAAGGCGTGAAAACTATACAAAAGATTGGATTCCGCCTATAGCTTTTAGAACATGGTCTAAACTTAAGTCTAAAATCAAAGTTACACTTAGTGCTTGAATCCGCCAAGGTTAAACCAACCCCATAGCGGATTTAAGAAATCTTTACTAAAGTCATTTTCTTGCAATCGCCATACAATTAAATCAATAACTTGCAAGCAGATTCTTGGCGAAAATTAAGTATTGCAGAGGTTTATCAGTCAACTTATGAAATTAATTAATAATATTTCAAATCTATTCTTCAAATTAATTGATAGAGGTATCTATCAGCTATCCACAAAATTTGATTTTGGATACGACAGAATTTCAAAAGACTTTAATTTAAATCAGAATTTAATAACACCGAGAAGGCTTGCTGTTTTTACTCAAACATTTAATGAAGGTGAAATGTTATTGCTGTGGGAGCGGTATTGGGCAAAAGAGGTTGGTTATGAAAATTTATTTGTTATTAATAATGGAGGGACAGATGGAAGTTGTGCAAAACTTAATCCTGCTACGAGTGTCATAAATTTACCGCAGACGGAAGTTAGTCACTTTAATTGGGCAATTATACATGGATATTTTCAGAGATTATTGTTGCAACGATACAGGTGGGTGATCAAGACTGATACGGATGAAATAATTGCTTGTGATGGTAAGTTAATAGACTATTTGTCGACACAACCAGCTGGTATTTACAGGGCCGAGCATGGCGTTCACGTAGTACACGACTATAATAAAGAGGCATCTTTCAATTATCAAGAATCTATAATTAAGCAAAGAAGCTTTTTTATTTCAGAGACAAAAGAATTTCTGAGACCTACAATAACTGCCATTCCGGCCTCTTGGGGTCCGGGTAACCATTACACATATGAAAGAGGTGGAGTTTTAAAAGGAGTTTGGGCTTTCCACCTACACGGTTTGGATTTTAACCAAGTTATAAGAAGGCATAATCGCTGGCTTGCTATGGATTTTTCTGAATCTGATTACATAAATATATCGGAACTTCGAAAATATAAGAGTACAAAATTAAATGATATATATAATGTAACAAAGCAACAATTTGATGGGTATTTTAGTCAAAAGAGGATTGATTTACCTTATGGTATACTTACTAAACTGGATTTTTAATAATATATTTTAAATCAAATGTTGTTAAGGAACCTCTAAATAACCATAGCAAAAGCGAGAGTTGATTGATTAAAGTTCACCAGATGAAATTATTTTCTTCTAATTCACTAATTCTACGGACTTTACGCCCGTTAGGTGGCCGCTTTGAGCAACAAGCCCCGCTCGATCAACTCTTACGAAACAAGGCCATATCGTGCAAGGCCTCTTTCATGGTCGGGTCACTCAAGCCAAACCACTGCTGCATGAAATGAATGCGAAGCATTGTGGCAGTGGGAAAAGATGGACATCCCGTTTTGCTTGAGGGCGCAAAGGGCTAGATCAAGCCAGCCCACTCCGACCAAGGCACATCAAGATTCGTCTCGTCGAGAAATCACGCTTACATGCTCTCTTGGTGAACAATTCAAATCCAGTGAAGGCGAATATGGTTTGCTGCATGAAGTTTTTTCGTTTATGTAAGGCGCTACGATAAATTTGCAGTGATTCCTAAACAAGCATGGTTACAAAGTCAACCTTAATTTTGAATGAGTTTTAAGAATATGTTAGAAAAAAAATTACCAAAATATTTTATATTGGATGTAGACGGTGTAATGACAACCGGCCATTTTCTTTATTCGGCAGAAGGAAAGGTGATGAAAATATTTGGTCCTGATGATAATGATGGACTGTCATTATTAAAAACTAACCTTGAAATTAGTTTTATCACGGGTGACAAAAAGGGGTTTCCAATATCTAAGAAACGTATTGTTGAGGATATGAAATATGAATTAGAGATTGTTAGTACTATTCGTCGAGTAGATTGGATCAAAGAACATTACCCACTTGAGAGCGTAATCTATATGGGTGATGGTATTTTTGATCATTATGTCATGCGTGAGGTTGGTTACTCAATTGCTCCGGCAAATGCTGACAAGCTTGCCAAGCAACACGCAAGCTTTGTTACAGAGCGATCCGGGGGTGACCGTGCAGTTGCAGAGGCTTGCCTGCATATCATGGAAAAATTCTTTACACCTTACAACCCAGAGTCGTTACCAAGCGCACAACATAAACTTTCAGGAGAGTGGACAGTATGATTCATCAAAGACTTCAGTCTTTCTTACAAAAGCGACATTGCACTTTATTAGGCGTCGGCCCCATGAGCGTCAATTGCGTTGACGCCACCATTGAATTGGCCAACGAGCATGAAGTGCCAATATTGATGATTGCTAGTCGTCGCCAGATTGACTCCGAAGAGTTTGGTTGTGGTTACGTTAACAACTGGTCAACACAAGAATTCGCAAATTATGTTACGAATAAGGACAAAAAGGGCAAAATACTCCTAGCACGCGACCATGGCGGCCCGTGGCAAAGCACTAAAGAGAAAGACGCGAAACTCGGTTTACGTCGCGCTATGGACTCTGCCAAATCATCTTTTAGAGCCGACATAGCCTCTGGATTTCAGGTCTTGCACATTGATCCTAGTGTGGATATCCATGGTCAACCGGATGTTGATGAAGTCCTTGACCGTGTTTTTGACCTGTATGATTTTTGCTGGACTCAAGCGCAGCAATCAAGGCAAGAAGTTATTTTTGAAGTAGGAACCGAAGAGCAAAGTGGCAGCACCAATTCACAAGAAGAGTTGGACTACACACTTAATGCCATCAAAAAATTCTGCACAAAAAACAAAATACCACAACCCACCTTTGTAGTTATTCAATGTGGCACGCGTGTTATGGAAATGCGCAATGTAGGCTCATTTGAATCACCTGTTCGCGTCGCTAATGAAATACCAGCTGAAATTCAATTGCCAAAAATGATTGAAATTTGTAACAGGCACGGTATTTTAATGAAAGAGCACAATACCGATTACCTTTCAGATGATGCACTTCAATGGCATCCCCGCTTGGGTATTCATGCTGCAAATGTGGCCCCCGAATTTGGGGTTGCAGAAAGCAAGGCATTGGTAAATATTTTAGAAGCGAATGGTTTAAATCACCTCGCTGATAGATTCCTGAAAATCGCATTCGATTCCAACAAATGGGACAAGTGGATGATCGATAACACAACAGCAACTGACCGTGACCGATCATTAATTGCGGGTCACTATGTCTTCTCCACGCCAATGTGCAAAGATCTTAAGCTTGAAGCTGGAAAAAAACTAGCTAAAAAAGGGTTAGACCTTGAGCAGCACCTTAAACAACAAGTCAAACAAAGCATATTGCGATATTTCCGCAACTTCCGATTGTTGAGAGCTGTATGAAGCGAATAGCCACAATTATCCTTAACCGCAACCTGCCCGATGTTACGGACCGGCTTTTTGAGCATTTAACGAAATATGATGGAGATCACACTGACATTTATGTGGTGGAAGCCGGGTCTGATGTCAAGAAACTAAGTCAGCATGCTACATGGCACGCCAACTCGCCAGACATTATGAAAAATGGACTACGCTACAGCCGTGGCATGAACTATGGGTTAGTTCAACTCCTCAAGGAAGGCAAATTTGATCAATACGATGCATTCTTCCTGCTCACAAACGATACCGAATTTCAGACCGTGCCAACTTTGGCTCCACTGATTCATTTGCTAGAAAAACACCCACGCGTGGGCATTCTTTCACCATGCTCTGAGCGATGGGGTGAGCGTATGCTACTTTCCAAAGAAAGTACTAAATACTTTTGGTTTATTCATAATAACGCCTATCTTTTACGTCGTGAATTTATTGAGTCGATTTGCGATAAACAACGACCAGACTTCATGGATTTTGTATTTGATGGTAGCAATTTCCGAGGCTACGGTTCCGAGAACGAGCTCATTGCCAAAGCCTATGCCAACGATTGGGCGGCAGCCATTACCAAAGATGTCTGGGCAAACGAAAATGAATCTCACCTACTTGACAACGCTGACCAAATCAAAACTGAAGCTTATGAACAAAACATCAAGCTGTATGTTTCAGAAGGTCGTCAATGGATGAGAAAGAAATATGGATTTAACAGTCATTGGTCAATGCAACAACACGTTAAGAGCTACTACGACAAGTTCTTTGAATTTCATCCAGAATTCGATGCATTCAAAATCTAATTGCAATTGCAGCGACTTATTTGGTAAACGACAATTATGAAAACAAATCTCTACGGTGGCAACTTGGTCAAGGTCTTCGAATTAGGAAATTCAGGCAAGCAATTGCTAGGCTCGGGGCCATATGAATATTACATCTACGAAACGAACGCAGACGATCAGATAACGTTTGATGAACTGCGGTCATTTACTGTTTATGTATTGGAGAAACCGGCAGGAGCCAATGTGCATGTTCGGGGCGTTGAAGGGAAAATGATGCAAGGCGATCGAGTGCAGGCCGAAGATAAGCCCGTCGTGCTAACTGTAACTGGTGGCGTAGTCAAGCTACTGATCTCCGGCACGAAGGAGGCACACCCTGAGCTAAAAGGCCTGTTCTACTGCAGTCATTCGAATTTGTACAAAGTTGACAAGCCTTGGGGCCATGAACTTTGGATAAATGGCCAGCATCCACATTATGCGCTCAAGAAAATTTATCTAAAGGCTGGTAGCAAGACCAGCTTGCAATACCATAACCTTAAGCAGGAAACCAATGTACTTTTTGATGGCCGTACCAAACTTCACTTCAAGAATAATGAAGCGGTAAAAAACGATGATGTCGACTCAAGCGATCTAAGCCAAGTGGAATTGGGTCCGATCAGCAGTATTGATGTTGTTCCTGGGATTCTGCACCGTCTTGAAGCTATCACTGACATTCTGCTGTATGAAACATCAACGCCTCATCTGGACGATGTTGTTCGAGTGTCCGATGACAGCAAACGTCCACACGGCCGTATCGAACAGGAACATAGGTTTTTATGAATGCGCTAACTGTTTGCATGTTGACCGCTGGTAAAGGCTCTCGTATGGGGGGGATCGGCCGTACCTTGAACAAAGCGCTGTTACCGATCGACGGCATGGCGACCATTTCGCACATTATCAATAAGTTTCCACCTCGTACCGAATTCGTGATTGGCCTAGGCTACCTTGGCCATCAGGTGCGTCAGTACCTCCAGATAGCGCACGCTGATCGGAAATTCAAATTTGTCCAAGTGGACAAATTTGAGGGTCTCGGCAGCGGGCCAGGCTATTCTCTTCTTTGCTGCCGTGAATTGCTGAAAAAACCATTTTATTTTGTGTCCTGCGATACGCTGTGGGATAACACGCTGGATTTTTCGCTAAATATCAATTGGTTGGGTGTTGCCCGCGTTGATCCGATGCAATCCAATCATTACTGCAATCTGAAGATTGTCGATGATCGTATTGTAGGCTTAAGTGACAAAACCATGGTGACCGATCCGACCTACCAAGCCTTTGTCGGACTATGTCATATCCAAGACTATCTGATATTTTGGCGCGCACTGGAAAGCACTACATTGGTAGCAGGCGAGCACCAAATTTCCAATGGAATCCAGGCGCTTATCCACCAAACAAATGTACTCCCGCAGACAATCGCCTGGAGCGACGTCGGTGACGCCGAAAAATATAAGGAAATTGTCAGTCGCTACGAGAACTTCGATTTCAGCAAATCGAACGAGGCGCTTTACATCATCAATGGGAAGGTCATTAAGTTTTTCGTCGATCCGAAAGTTACCGATCAGCGGGTAGCGAAATCTAAACTCAATCCTTCTGTGTTCCCGGAAATTAACAAACACGAAGGGCAGTTCTATGCCTACGATTTCCTACCTGGTGAGACCTTGTACAAAGCGAACAATCAAGCGATTTTCCGCCGCTTCCTGGATTTTTTAATCAAAAATCTTTGGCTACCGCAAGATGTCGATGCAGAGAAAATGCGCGTCATCTGCACCAAATTCTACCATGAGAAGACTACGGAACGCTTGGCCTTGTATGCGCAAAAATATCCGGGCCCAGATGTTGAAACGACAATCAATGGTAGCAGTGTGCCACCAACCGCCTCTTTGCTGACAGCAGTGCCTTGGACACAATTAGAAGACGGCATTCCGAGTTTTATACACGGTGACCTACAATTCGATAATGTCCTATATGACGCATACACCGACACATTCAAGCTATTGGACTGGCGCCAGGATTTTGGAGGCCATGTAGAATTCGGTGATCGCTATTACGACCTCGCCAAGCTTTATGGCGGTATCTTGCTTAACTATGATTACATCAAGCTAAACCTATTGTCGTATAGCGAGGATAGCCAAGGCATCTTTATCGATTTTGCCCAGCGCTTTCAGACTGACAGCTATTTACAAATTCTTAGCGACTTTATCGTTGCCCAAGGCTATGACTTGGCGCGGGTCAGACTGCTGGTGTCCTTGATTTACCTGAACATGTCGCCGCTTCATCACTACCCGTTCGACAAATTGCTGTATTCACTCGGACGTCAGATGCTCAATGATGAAATCCAAAAGCTGCAATTGAATGATGATTGACAAGGACACACAGTTCTGTATTTCTATCGCTGAAATTCCAAGCAATTTTGGCACAACTCTGCATAACATGGCTTACAAAGCGCTGAACCTCAATTTTGTCTACAAAGCTTTCGCGATAAGCGATCTCGCAGGTGCCATAGCCGGTGTACGCGCTTTGGGTATACGTGGTTGTAGTGTATCTATGCCGTTCAAGCAGGCCGTCTTACCTTTCATAGATTCGCTGGACGAAACGGCAAAAAGCACCGGTGCGGTCAATACTATCGTCAATGACGGCGGACATCTTACCGGATACAACACAGACCTCATCGGTGCGCATATAGTTCTGGCGTCGTTACAGCCGCAGGCAGATGAAAGCGTCTTGATCTTGGGCGCAGGTGGCGTGGCGCGATCAATTTTGGTCGCATTGCGACAATTGGGATACAACCGCGTGTCTGTGGCAAATCGGGATGTGGGCAAAATCGCTGCATTGAATACCATCTTGCCCTGCAGTACTGTAGCGTGGGAAGCGCGTGAACAGCGACCTGTGCAGTTGTTGATCAATGCGACATCAGTGGGCATGAATCCTCTTGCAGAACAGATGCCAGTGGATGTCGATTTTATCAGGGGTGTGCGCGCAGTGATGGACGTGGTAGTCTCGCCAATGGAATCGCGCCTCATCGCCTGTGCGCGCGCCTCAGGCAAGGAAGTAGCGTTCGGCTACCAAATGAGCTTGGAGCAGGCCGCGGCACAATTTACGTTGTACACCGGACGTGCTGCACCTCGCTCGGTAATGGAAGAGGGCATTCGTTCACTGCTTGCGACCTGAGACCAGTTTAACAATATGAAGATCACTGCAATTAAATATTTTGAGGCTTTTGAAAAAAAAGATATCAATTCAATTCGAGAAATATTCGATATCAATGTGACATTAAGAGATTGGGAAATTAGCGCATTAGGAATAGATGCTGTTCTAGCTGCTACTGCTAAGACTTTTTATTTCGCAGAAACAATATCAATTCAGATAATAAATATTTTTCAAGATCACGCCTTCCTAGTTTGCGAGTTGAAAGTAACAATTAATGGACTCAACCCCATTCATGTGGTTGATATTATTGAATTTAATTCAATAGGAAAAATTTGTGTGATACGCGCATTTAAGGGTTAAATTCATGACAAATAATAGTTGACGTGGAAAACGACTTTACGGAACAAATCTCTTTGTTCATTCAGCAAGAATATTGCGTAATAATGATAATCCTATGATTATTTTGTAAAAACTGATATTTATAATATTCAAAAAAAAGATATTTTCAAAAATGTTAATAACTCAGACATATTTTTACAATGTAATTCCTGACGATCTTGTGCGTGCATTTGGCAAAAATGGCGAAATTAACTTCAGGGAAGCTCTAAATATCCCCCGCAAAAGCGTTAGTTGATTGATAAAAGTTCACCAGATGAGATTATTTTCTTCTAATTCACTAATTCTACGGACTTTACGCCCGTTAGGTGGCCGCTTTGAGCAACAAGCCCCGCTCGATCAACTTGGCATTAATGGTGGCGAGCATTTGAAAAGCCAAGTTGTTGGCTTCAAGCAAGTGACGGAATCTGAGAATGGTGCTCTCATCAGCCAAGCGTGCGCCGCCAGCGTCGAGCTGGGAGAACTCACGAAACAAGGCCATATCGTGCAAGGCCTCTTTCATGGTCGGGTCACTCAAGCCAAACTACTGCTGCATGAAATGGATGCGAAGCATTGTGGCAATGGGAAAAAAGGTGGACGTCGCGTTTTGCTTGCAGGCGCAAAGGGCTTGATCAAGCCAGCCCACTCCGACCAAGGCACATCAAGATTCGTCTCGTCGAGAAACCACGCTTACGTGCTCTCTTGGTGAACAATTCAAATCCAGTGGAAGCGAGGGTGGTTTGTTTAATAAAGATATAATATTTAGTTCAGGTGTTACGATGATTTTGCAGGGATTCCTTAGACAGTTGCTGACTATATCCTTATTGCGAAAATCGCTATCTGCGAGGAGGACATTATTGCTTACGAGATGACCAATCAAACAAGTCGAAAAACATGAGTCGCTTAACCATTATTGATACGCCCATCGCTGATCTCAAGATCGTGAGACGGCAGCAATTGGGCGATAGCCGTGGCTTCCTTTCTCGCCTTTTTTGTGCAGAAGAATTTTCTGCAGCCGGGTGGAATAAACCTATCGTACAGATTAATCAGACTTTCACACAAAAGCAGGGCACGATCCGCGGAATGCACTTCCAGCGACCTCCGCATTCAGAGATGAAACTCGTTACTTGTTTGCGTGGCGCGGTTTGGGACGTCGCAGTGGATTTGCGTGCCGAATCGCCCACCTATTTGCACTGGTATGCTGCAGAGCTTTCTGCAAGAAACGAGTGCGCACTGCTTATCCCGGAGGGTTTCGCCCACGGTTTCCAGACTCTGGTTGAAGACTGTGAGCTGATTTACTTGCATTCGGCGGCTTATGCACCTACGGCTGAAGCTGGACTAAATGCGAAAGATCCCAAGCTATCAATTAACTGGCCATTGAACATTACCAACATCTCGGCACGAGATTCGGGGCACAAAATGCTTGACAATCTATTCAAAGGAGTGGAATTGTGAAATGCCGGCACTGTAAGGTGATATCAGAGAACACATTCTTGGACCTAGGGTTTGCCCCTCCTTCGAATGCTTATTTGACGGCAGATGACCTCACTAAACCTGAGAAGTTTTACCCCTTAAAAATCAAAGTCTGCGATCGATGTTGGCTGGTGCAAACCGAAGATTGCACTAAGGCTGACGAACTTTTCAGCGCCGACTATGCTTACTTCTCCAGTACATCACTCGGCTGGTTGGCACATGCGGCTAGCTATGCCGAAAGTATGACAAGACGTTTCCAGCTTTCCAAACAAAGCCTGGTTATTGAAGTTGCTTCCAACGACGGCTATCTCCTTAAGAATTTCGTTGCGGCAGGTATTCCGTGTCTAGGTATCGAACCCACTGCCAGCACCGCTGCGGCTGCCGAGCAGTTGGGAATTCCAGTTATGCGTAAATTTTTTGGTGAACAACTCGGCAAGCAACTTGCTGCCACTGGCAAACAGGCTGATCTCATCATTGGCAATAACGTCTACGCACATGTGCCTGACATCAATGACTTTACATTGGGTTTGAAAACTACACTGAAACCTGGTGGATCCATCACTCTGGAATTTCCTCACTTGATGCAATTGCTGGAACACAACCAGTTTGATACCGTTTACCATGAGCATTTTTCATACCTTTCGCTCTACACGGTAGAGCGTATTTTCAATGCTGCCGGTTTGCGGGTTTGGGATGTGGATGAATTGCCAACGCATGGTGGTAGCTTGCGAATTTATGGCTGCAATGTTGAGGACGCTCGAGAGCAAACTCCTGCCGTTTCTTTAATGGTCAAAGAAGAAGTCAAACGTGGCTTGCAGACTTTATCTACATATGAAATCTTTCAGGCTAAAGCTAATCGGGTCAAGGACAACCTGTTAGCCTTCTTGATAGAACAGAAAAGTAAGGGAAAAACGGTTGCTGGATATGGAGCGGCCGCCAAAGGTAACACGCTACTTAATTACGCGGGTGTAAAGCCAGACCTGTTGCCTTTTGTTTGCGATGCGGCTCCATCTAAACAAGGTAAGTTTATGCCTGGTAGTCATATTCCCATATTGCCACCGCATGTTCTAACAGAGCATCGTCCTGACTATCTTCTGATTTTGCCTTGGAACCTGGCTTATGAAGTGAAGTTACAAAATGCCAATTTACTGAAATTGGGTACCAAGGTTGTCACAGCCGTACCAAATCTTGAAATTCTATGACTAGACTCACATTGCTTACGGGGGCAACTGGTTTTGTTGGTCGACAAGTTCTGCGTGCGTTGGGTGAGAGAGGCTCAAAAGTTCGTTTGGTGGTTCGTGAAGACAAAAAAGGACAACTTGCAAATTTACAAGCAGTGGATTCAGTTGTTTTTTCGCCTGATCTGTTTGCGGAGGAAAGCAGGTGGTGGGCTAACGTTTGTCAGGGCGTTGATACGGTGGTTCATATTGCCTGGTATGCTGAACCTGGTAAATATCTCGAATCTGACAAGAACCTAGATTGTTTGATAGGGACGCTTCAGTTGGCAAAAGGTGCAGTTCAGGCGGGTGTAAAGCGCTTTGTCGGGATTGGCACTTGTTTTGAATATGCTCTCGATGCTGGTTGTGTTTCACTTGAAACCCCGTTGCGGCCGCTGACACCTTACGCAGGATCCAAGGCTGCTGTTTTTATGGCATTGTCCAAATGTCTTCCGCAATTGGGACTTGAGTTTGCATGGTGCCGTTTGTTTTACCTTTATGGCGAAGGAGAGGATTCGAGGCGTCTAGTGCCGTATTTGCGTGCCAATTTGGCTGTTGGGCTACCTGCCAAATTAACCAGTGGCAAACAGATTCGTGATTTTTTGGATGTTTGTGAAGCTGGCCAAATGATTGCTGAAATAGTTCTGGGGCACGAACAAGGGCCTGTCAATATATGTTCTGGCATTCCTATTACTGTCCGTCAACTCGCCGAGCGGATTGCTGATGAATACGGACGGCGCGATTTACTGGAGTTTGGTGCACGTCCTGATAATTTGACCGATCCACCTTGCGTTGTGGGTGTCAAGCCGCGTTGGGCTGTTAGTGACCAATAATCTGGGAGGCCTTTGACGTCAATAACCTAAAGGAAGAACTCCCTGTTACGCTTTGTTGCATCGGGACTGAGGTCAGAAAAGGCATTAGTATTTGGATTGTGCTACAAGTTAACCCATCCGAATCGGACAATAGTGGTTGAATTTATGAGATTGTGTGAGGCATGTGATGAAACATCATGAATTGGAATAACCTAAGAGTGGCTTATGCCCCCTATCACAAAGATCTAGTCGTACCTGGTGATAGAAGAAGATTTGTGTTCTATGCCAATGAAAGGGGGATAAAATTCGAATTAGCGGATCCATCAAAACTATATGATATTGTTTATCTCACTTACGGTTGTAATGTTAGTGATTGGATTCAGTATAAAAAAAATAATCCGAATACAAAGCTAGTTTTTGAATTAATTGATTCTTACCTTTTGGAAAACTATAATAAATTAACCTTCTTTAGAGGTTTAGCGCGGTATTTTTTAGGGAAAGAAAGTGAAATTTGGCTAAACTATAATTTGGCTTTAAGGAGAATTATCTCAATTGCAGACGCTGTTGTTTGTTCAACAAAAGCGCAAATGATGAACATGCTTTATTTAAATAGTAACATTCATATATCGTTAGATTATTTTTCAAATGATATATTTTCTAAGAAAAATTCGCTACAAAGTAGTGATAAATTAAAATTAGTTTGGGAAGGGCAGGCGCATACAGTTGGCAATTTATTATTATTAAATGACGTTTTCGAAAAGCTTGCTGATGAATTTGAACTTTACATAATTACAGACCCCGTCATTGAATATTCATATAAAATTTTTAATAAAAAAACAAGTAAAAAATTAAGCAAGTTAAAATGTAAATACCACATAATTGATTGGAATAAAAAAAGTCTCTCTGAAATTATAGCTAGTTCGGACTTAGCAATAATACCTATAAACTTTAATAATCCAATGATGTGGAACAAGCCAGAAAACAAGCTATTACTTTTGTGGGAAATTGGGATTCCAACACTCACGTCAGCAACGCCTGCATATAAGCAAGTTATGAACTTAGCAGAGCTTGATTTGTACTGCTCATCCGCTGATGATTGGATACAAAAAATTAAAGACTACAAGAGCAGCTCAATTGATAGTCGGAAAGTAACAGTTGAAAAGGCAAATCTCTATCTTCAAAAGTTTCATAATAAGAAAAACATCCTAAAAAATTGGGATGGAATCTTCAATTCTTTGCAAATAAGTTCGGATAACAAATGAAAGCTGTAATTCTGGCTGGTGGACTTGGTACTCGCATTTCGGAAGAAACACACCTTAAGCCAAAGCCACTGATAGAGATTGGTGGCAGACCTATACTTTGGCACATAATGAAAAGCTACTCTGCGTATGGCGTAAATGATTTTGTGATCTGTTGCGGCTACAAGGGCTACCTAATTAAAGAGTACTTTGCAAACTATTTTTTACACATGTCTGATGTGACTTTTGATATGGTCAACAACCGAATGGAAGTACACCAACAAAAGGCTGAACCATGGAAAGTAACCTTGATTGACACTGGTGATATTACGCAAACAGGCGGGCGTCTGAAACGAGTTGCAGATTACATCAAAAATGAGGAGTCATTCTGCTTTACCTATGGCGATGGGGTCAGCAATGTAGATATTTGTGAGTCTATCAAATTTCATCAGAGCCATGGCAAACTAGCAACTGTAACTGCAGTGTCTCCTCCTGGACGATATGGCGCTATAGAACGCGACGGTGATAAAGTTAAAGGGTTTATTGAAAAACCGCGTGGCGATGGAGGTGTTATCAACGGCGGATTCTTTGTTCTGTCGCCTAAGGCTCTTGACTTCATAGATAGTGACCAAACAGCTTGGGAGGGTGAACCCATGTCCAGAATTTCGCAGATTGGTGAAATGATGGCATTTGAACACAAAGGTTTCTGGCAACCCATGGATACTTTGCGGGAGAAAAATCTGTTGGAGGAGCTATGGGCTTCTGGCAAGGCGCCATGGAAAAATTGG
>Ga0315905_10004160_pt1 | contig 14765 bp, 13 predicted proteins | sample LakEriMetagenome_5_FD_203522 | JGI IMG/M metagenome (GOLD analysis project Ga0315905, IMG submission 203522) | Freshwater fungal communities from buoy surface, Lake Erie, Ohio, United States - Buoy 4 MA121 | ecosystem: Environmental > Aquatic > Freshwater > Lake | place: USA: Lake Erie, Ohio... | reverse complement strand
GATGTCCATCTGGGTGGTCCTCTTTTAAGCTTTGAGTGCCTGGCCGAGCATGTCGAGCCGGGTCTTCAATGACGAATCAATCAGGCGGCTGCCGACGCGCACCATCAGGCCGCCCAGGATGGACGGATCGACGTTCACGGTCAGCGCCACATCGCGGCCGATGCCGGCCTTCAACTTGACGCCCAATGCCTTCTGCTGCGCCGCAGTCAGCTTGTGGGCCGCCGTTACGGTGGCGGTCACTTCACCCTTGCGGGCAGCGTTCAGCGCGGCAAAATCGCGGATCACCGCCGGCAACAAGGCCAGCCGGCGATTGGCGGCCAGCACGCCAAGGAAATTCTTGGTCAGGCCATCAAGGCCCAGCCCATCGGCCACACCCGCGACAGCGGCACTAGCCGCCCCGCGACCAACCAGCGGCGACGATGTCAGCGCGGTCAGATCAGCCGATTCGGCCAGCGCTTCGGTCAGCGTCGCCAGGCTGGCCTCAACGGCGCCCAGCGCCTTCCCCTCGATCGCCAGCGCGAACAAGGCACGGGCATAGCGCCCGGAAAGGCCGGTGGCCACGCTGGATGAAATCTGTGCGTCCAAGGCTTCAGCCCCGTTTTGAATCGGATATGACAAAAGGCGCGATGAACATGGTCCACCGTGTGCGGGGCGCGGCTAGCATGGGGCTGCCGATGTTGCAAGGCAGCATTAGACGCGGGCGGGCTTTATCAGCAGCGGCAGCGCCGCAAACGCCAGCTGCCCGGCCAGCCCAATGAACCCATCAACCGTGAAGAACGACACCAGATACGCGCCCGGCGCTCGCCCGAACGCCATCGCCAGCCCGAACTCCGCCAGCATCAGCCACACAAACGCCGAGCCGCCCATCACCGCCCGGTCCGCCAGGCCAAGCTTCTGCCGCTCCAGCAGGCGCCGCCCCCACAACCAGCTGACCGCAAGGATGATCGGCAGCTCCATCGCCACAGCGGCCATTGCGCCGATGGCCGGCGCCAACAAAAGCGTGCGGATCGTGCCCATCGCAAACGCGATGGCGAACACGCCGACGAAGTAGCGCAGGCCAAGGGCAAGGGCGGTCATCATCCAGCCATGATAACTTGTCCCTTGCCCTCATGAAATCCTGTGGCCAAACAGTGGCAATCGCAGGAGTGATGCCGTCCCACCATGCCCTGGCTGTTCACCATCTTTCTGGCTATTCACGTCGGCGCCGGCGTGGTGGCGCTCACCAGTTTCTGGGGGGCGGTGCTGACGCGCAAGGGCGGCCCTGCGCATCGGCGGTGGGGGTTCGTGTTTTCGGCCGCCATCTATACGGCCGCCGCGCAGGCGCTGGGGATGGGGGTGCTGTCTTTGGTATGGCCGCTGGCGATGCACCCGCAGCTCACCGACGCGGTGCTCTATCGCGGCATGTTCGGCACGATGATGGTCTATCTGGGCCTGCTGGCGATTTCGATGACGCGTTACGGCCTCGTGATGGTGAGCAACCGGCGTGATCATCCGGGCAACCGCCACTGGTCCATGCTGGCGGTGCAGGGCGGAACCATGCTGGCGGCGGGTATCTGCCTGGTGCATGGGCTGTATCTGCTGGACAGAAATGGCCCGGTGATGGAGCCGATCCTGATGGTGATGGTGGCGCTGCTCGGCTTTGGCACCTCAACCACCTATTTCCGCTATATCTTCAGCACGCCGGCGTCCCCACGCGCCTATATCCCCGAACATTTCAAGGCGATGGTGGCGACCGGGATCGCGGCTTACACGGCGTTCCTGTCAGTCGGGCTGATCGAGATGTTCCCCACCCATGCCTTCAACCCGGCGATCTGGGCGATCCCGACGATGTTCGGACTGGCGATCATCATTCATTATCTGCGGCAATACCGGCCGGCAGGGAAAACCCAGCCGGCGGAGTGACTATTCCGCCAGCGCGGCGTCGAGCGCGGCGATCGTGTCGGGAATGTCAACAAGATGCGCCCGCTCTGCCGCCACGATTGCACGGAAGGCGGCGCGGCGGATTTCTCCGAGCGTGGCCGCATCGGGCCTTGCCTTGGCGGGAAGGGAGGAGACCACCAGATCGATGAGCCGCTCCGCCCCGTGAAGTCGGCCCCACAGATAATCATGTTCCCGATAGGCGCGGCTGAAGAAGGCACCGAAGGCATTGAACAGCGCGCCTTTCAGCCGTTGGCCGCCGGCGCTGGTTAAGGCCGAACAATCTTCCGGGCTGATGCGATCGACCTTGATCTCGTCCAGCTCGTCGATGTTGCCATCGGCGATCAGCGGCAGGATGGCGATGTCGAAGAAGGGGAAGCCGAGATAGGCCGCCACCAGATCCCGCCGCAACCGGCGCGGCAGCCCGCTGGCCAGCAGTGCCACCAGCTCGGCATCGCTGCGGCCATCAAGGCCCTTCAGGTCGAGGGCGTTGGCCACGGCGGCTAGTGCGCTGGCGGGATCGGCGATGGCGTTGCCGGCGGCTGCCAGGCTGCCGGCGCTGGACCAGCACAGCAGATGGGGGGCCAATATCGCATAGAGACCGGCCTTCACCTTGCCCAGCGCCGCCGCCGTCGCTTCGTCGGCGCCGGTGAGTTCCATGTTCACCCGGCGGATCAGGAATCGCAGGCGGCGGATGCGGAAATCGACATCGAAATTACGAAGGAACAGCACATAGCCCGAAGCCGCCCCCGCCTTGCCCAGCGCCGTTTCCGGCTGGTTGATCTTCTGGGCGTTCAGGTGCCGCCACAGGCTGGCCCGCACGGCGCCCACCTCCTGCCCGCCCAGCGCGGCGATGCGCTCGGCCAGCCGCTCGGTCACCAGCGCGAATTTCAGCCGACCATAGGCGCCATAGGCAAAGCCCGTCGCCTTGGCCGCCTCGCTGTTCATGCGGCTGCGCCAGGCCGCCAGCCGTTCGAGGCTGGGCGAGAACAGCAGCAGCCGCATGCCGATGGCGGCATCGATGGCGATATCCACCTGCGGCATCATGCCGATCACGATATGGCGCAGCCGGCGCGACCGGGTCGAAATCGCCTCGATCGTGCCCAGGCTGTCGCGGATCGGCTGCTGCCGGGGGATATCGGCGAGGGAGCGCAAGATGGTGCCGAAAAAGCCGGGCGGCTGGCCGGTCACCGCGCCATCGTCGTGCATCCCCGGCTTGGGATCGAGATAGACAAAGCGCCGGTCCACCTCGCGATGCGCCGGGCGCTTGCCCAGCGCGGCCAGCGCCGGGCCAAATGGGCGGTTGTCGAGCACGGCTCCATCGATGAGATCGACGGCCTCCGGGTTGGCGCGGCCGGGCAGCACCCGATCGATGAAGGCCTGCCGTCCCGGCCATTTCTCGCCGCGGCTGGCCAGCAGCGTGTCGATCTCGGAAATCCGTGCCGGCGGGAAGGCGCCGGGAAAGCTCGCCGTGGCCCGCGCCGCAAACACCAGATCCGGCGTTGGGCCGAGGTGCCGCTCGGCGCCATCGCCGGGGCAGGCAAAGCCGATCACCAGGCGATGCTCCGGCTCGGTCACTTCTTCCGGCGTGTTCAGCCGCAGGCGTTGGGGGGCTCCGTGATAATCGGTCACCGTCACGAACAGATCGAACGGGTGCAGCCGAGGCACAAGCGGCGGCGTGCGCTCGCCTTTCTCCATGGCAGCAAAGGCATCGGCCAGCAGGCCCGAGAAGACCGCGCCGGAAAACGGCGGCTTGAACCAGCGGCTGCGCATGAAGCGGGAAAGCTTGCGCTTCACCTCGCCGTGCGCCGCGACCTCGGCCTTGTCCTCATCTTCCAGGCCGCGCCGGCGCATCCACCACACCAGCGGGATCGCCCACAGTTTCGACAGCGGCCGCGACGCCGCCGCCTTGTCGAGCAGCACATCCGAATCCGCCCCATCCAGCCACAGGCCGCGGATGGCATCCAGATCATGCCCTTCCACCAGGGCCCGGGCCAGCAGCACGCCGTTGATGCCGCCGGCCGAGGCGCCGGCAACGATGTCACACATCACCCTGAGGTCAAGATTGGGCAGGCTGTCGAGCAGCGCCTGGTAGACAATCTCGGTGTCCCTGGCCGGCGGCAATCCGGCTGGGCTGTGCCGCCGCATCGAGGCGCGCGCCAATTTCCACACCTCCTTGGTGAGGCCGTGCATGTACACCGCCAGGCTTACCCCGCCGTAACAGACCAACGCGAGGCGCAGCTCCTTTGTCTGCAAAGGGGCCTCCTTTCACAGATCAGTCTGGCTGACGCTTAAAGCCCCCGCAAGTGCTGGGGAATTTCAAGGCGAGAAGCTGGAAGTGCCTCAGCGCTTGATGTTGGCCACTTCTACCACGATGTCGAACGCCGTGGTCAGCCCCTTCACGAACGCGCCGCGCTCCACGTTGACATATTCATCCAGCGCGTGGGCGCGGAAACCGCCCCCGCCAGCGCCCAGCGTGATGGCGGGGATGCCGAGGCTGATCGGGATATTGCTGTCGGTGGAGCTGGGCATCAGCTGGGCATCGTAGCCACCGGCTTTCAGAATCCGTTCGGCAGTTTGCACCAGGGGGTCTGTGGCCGGGGTGGTGCCGGCTGGCCGGTCGCCTATCAGTTCGGGAACCGCGCTGATCTTGCCGTAGCGCGTGTCGCGGGCGGCATTTTCGGCGGCAACGCTGTCTTCGATGATCTTCAGGAACTGGCTTTCCAGCGCCTTCAGATTGGGGGTGGAGGCCGAGCGCATGTCGAATTCGGCGAGGATGAGATTGGGGATGGAGTTGACCGAAGTGCCGCCGGCAACGGTGGAAGCAGCGAAGGTCGTCTTCACGTCTGTGGGCGGCACGATCTTGTAAAGGCCCTGCACGGTCCCGGCCATGGCAGCCATCGGGTTGACGATGCCGAACGCGCCATAGCTGTGGCCGCCCGGACCCTTGAAGGCGACGCGGTAGCGGCGGGAGCCGACACCGCCGTTGACGATGCGGGCGACATTGCTGCCATCAAAGCTTATGAAGTCCCCGATGCGGGGCTTGAGCGGGCTGGCAGAGAAAATGTGGCGTACGCCGCGCAGATCGCCTTGGCCTTCCTCGCCGACATTGGCGACGAAGATGATGTCCCGCGTGGTCTGGATCTTGCCGGCATCCATGGCGCGGACGAAGGCGAGCAGTGCGGCGAGGGTGACGGTGGTGTCGCCGATGCCGGGCGCGTGCAGCGTGTCACCTTCGCGGCGGACCTTGATGGCGACATCGGGCGGGAACACGGTATCGAGGTGGGCGGCGACCATCAGCGCTTTGGCGGTGCGATCCTTGCCGGGGCGAATGCCGATGACATTGCCGACAGCGTCCAGGTGCACGTCGCTAAGGCCCAGCGCCTTGAACTTTTCCAGCATGCGCTGCCCGCGTGCCGCTTCCTTGAACGGCGGGGCGGGGATTTCGGTCAGCTCGATCACTTCCGCTATGGTCTGATCATAATCGGCGGCGATCTTCGCGTGGGCGGCCTTGATCGGTGCTGGCTGGGCAAGCGCCGGTGCAGCGGTGGCGAGGAGCAGGGAGAGGAGGAGGGTGCGCATGGGCGCATCTGGCACGGCAGGCATGCCGCTTGCAAGACCCGGCGCGCCCGCCTAATGTTTCCTATCTGTTCTGAATGGGATGTTATGGCAAAGGGCAAGACGCGCTTCGTGTGCCAGGCCTGCGGGGCGGTGGCGCCGCGCTGGGCGGGGCAGTGCGGGGACTGCAAGGAATGGAACACGCTGGTGGAGGAAGCCGCCCCGGTGTTCACGCCTTTTGCGGCCAAGCAATCGCTGCAAACCGGCGGGCGGCGCATCGCGCTGGAAAGCCTGGCCGACGATGTGGCGCTGCCGCCGCGCTTGAGCACCGGCATTGCCGAACTTGATCGCGCGCTTGGCGGCGGGTTGGTGCCGGGCAGTGTCACCCTAATCGGCGGCGATCCCGGCATCGGCAAATCCACCTTGCTATTGCAGGCGGCCGGCAAGATGGCGCGCACGGGGGCGAGTGTCGCCTATGTCTCGGGCGAGGAAGCAGCGGACCAGGTGCGGCTACGGGCGCGGCGGCTGGGGTTGGCCAAAGCCGATGTGGCGCTGGCGGCCGAAACCAATGTGCGGGACATTTTGACAACGCTGACCAGCCTGAAGGCACCGCCGGGGCTGCTGGTGATCGATTCGATCCAGACGATGCACAGCGACACGCTGGAAGGCGCGCCGGGTACGGTTTCTCAGGTGCGGGCATCGGCGCAGGAACTGATCCGCTATGCCAAATTGTCGGGCTGCGCGCTGATATTGGTCGGCCATGTGACCAAGGACGGGCAATTGGCCGGCCCGCGCGTGCTCGAGCACATGGTTGATACCGTGCTCTATTTTGAAGGCGAGCGCAGCCACCAGTATCGCATCCTGCGCGCTGTGAAGAACCGCTTTGGCGGGACGGACGAGATTGGCGTCTTTGCCATGGGCGCCGATGGGCTGGAAGAAGTCGCCAATCCGTCGAGCCTGTTCCTGACCAACCGGGCCGAAGGGGCGAGCGTGACCGGGGCGGTGGTGTTCCCGGCGCTGGAAGGCACGCGACCGGTCCTGTGCGAAATCCAGGCGCTGGTGGTGCGGGTGCCATCGGGGGCAACGCCGCGCCGGGCGGTGGTGGGCTGGGATTCGGGCCGGCTGGCAATGCTGCTGGCGGTGCTGGAAGCGCGCTGCGGTTTGGCGTTCGGCGGGCATGAAGTCTATTTGAACGTGGCCGGCGGCCTCAGGATTGCCGATCCGGCGGCCGATCTGGCGGTGGCTTGTGCGCTTGTTTCGGCGCTCACCGATCGGCCGTTGCCGGCGGATGCGGTGGCCTTTGGTGAAGTGGCGCTTTCGGGCGAATTGCGCCCGGCGGGGTTGGCGGGCTTGCGCCTGAAGGAAGCGGCGAAGCTGGGTTTTGGCCGGGCATTCGTGCCGGATGGCACCACTGGCGGCGGGCCGATGCTGGTCAGTGGATTTCGGACGATGAATGGCTTGGTGGATCATCTTGGCCGGCCGGAATAGGCTTTTGCGGCGCTGCCAAATCGGATAGGCGCTGCTGTATGGACACTGTAACGCAGCTTGCCGGCTTTGACTGGATCGTGGTGCTGATTGTCGGCATCACGGCCGCCTTTGGACTGATGCGCGGCTTCATTGCCGAGGTCGCCAGCCTGGCGGCTTGGGTGGCCGGCTTCATCGCCGTGCGCCTCTTCTACACGCCGGCCCGCGCCATTTTCGAAACCGCCAGCGGCAGCGAACTGATCGCCGCGGCCGCCGCCGTGATGGGGCCGTTCCTGATCGCCGTTCTGCTGGTCAAGCTCATCGGCAGTTTCCTGTCGAACAGTGCCAAGGGTAGCGTGATTGGCCCGGTGGACCGCTTGCTCGGCCTTGGCTTTGGCCTGGTGAAGGGCTTTTTGGCCGCCAGCCTGATTTTCCTGCTGATCACGCTGGGCATGAAGATCGTGCCGGGTGACGACAGCCGGCCCGATTGGTTGGCACGCGCCAAAACGACCCCAACGCTGGCGCTGGTGGCGAGCGCCATGGTCTCTTACGTTGGCGATGCCTGGAACCAGCAGCAGAAGCTGATAAACCCGGAGCGTGACCCTCATGCCGGCCTGCCCGGCTTTGGCGATGACGAGGAGGCTGACGGTTACGGCAAGCAGGAGCGCAACTCGCTCGACAAGCTGCTCGATCAGCAGGAAAAATCCAGCCCTGGAACCGCCATCTGATGATCCGTCTGTATAACACCGCTGCCCGCGCCAAACAGGAACTGGTGCCGATCAATCCGGATCGGGTGACGATGTATGTCTGCGGCCCCACCGTTTATGGCCGGGCGCATATCGGCAATTTCCGCCCCGCCGTGGTGTTCGATGTGTTGCAACGCCTGCTGCGCCACGCTTATGGCCCGGAAAAGGTTATCTACGCCCGAAACATCACCGATATCGACGACAAGATCATGGACAAGGCCCGCGCCGAGGGCGTGAGCATCGACGTGATCACCGAACGGTACGAAGCGCTTTATCTGGAAGAGGCGGCCACCCTGGGTGTGGAGCGGCCCGACATGCACCCGCACGCCACCTCCAGCATCCCGGCAATGGTCGACATGATTGCGTTGCTGATCGTCAAGGGTCATGCCTATGCCGCCGAAGGCCATGTGCTGTTCGATGTTGCCAGCCACGGCGATTATGGCAGCCTGTCGCGCCGGCCGCTGGACGAGATGATCGCCGGCGCCCGCGTGGAAGTGGCGCCGTACAAGAAGAACGCCGCCGATTTCGTGCTGTGGAAGCCGTCGAGCAAGGACCAGGCCGGCTGGCCCAGCCCGTGGGGCCGCGGCCGGCCGGGTTGGCACATCGAATGCTCGGCGATGATTGCAGAAAGCCTGGGGACCACCATTGATATCCACGGCGGTGGCGTCGATCTCACCTTCCCGCACCATGAGAATGAGTGCGCGCAGAGCGCCTGTGCCCACGACGGCGCTCCACTGGCCAACATTTGGATGCACAACGGTTTCCTGAACTTCGGTGGCGGCGAGAAGATGTCGAAGTCGTTGGGAAATGTGCTCAGCGTTGGTGAACTGGTGGAGGCCGGCTGGACCGGTGACGAACTGCGCCTCGGCCTGCTCTCCGCCCAGTATCGCCAGCCGCTGCTTTGGGACGAGGCGCTGCTGGGCCAGGTACGCGGCAGGCTGGACAAGTGGTTGCGCAAGCTGGGCGATGTCCCGAAGGGGGTGCGCCCGCCGCCGCCAGCTGCCGTGGTGGAAGCCTTGTCGGACGATCTCAACACGCCCGCCGCGCTGGCAGCCATCGCTGGCATTGAGCAGGACCGTGAGGCGCTGCTCGGTGCGCTCGCGTTCTTGGGCCTGCCGTCGCTCAGCCCGGAAAAGAGCCGCCATGCCAGCGAGCAGCGCAGCGCTGATCCGGATGCGGCCCGCATCGATGCGATGGTCGCCGAACGTGTGGCGGCACGGAAGGCGAAGAACTGGGCAGAATCCGATCGCATTCGCGACGCGTTGGTGGCTGAAGGCGTGATCCTGGAAGACGGCCCGGCCGGAACGATCTGGCGGCGGACCTGAAGGGCGGCATTTTCCCGCCTATCCATATCGGCAGCCGGGCGGCTAAGGTGCAACGCATGTCCGAAGCCCTCTACAATGCGGCGATTCTGCGCCTGAAACTGGCGGGCGAGGTTGCGCACCGGTTGGCGGCGGCGGACGGCAGCGCCACGCGGGTCTCGCCTGTGTGTGGCAGCAAGATCATCGCCGATGTGGCGTTGGATCCTGATGGTCATATCGCGGCAGCAGGACTGGACGCGACCAAGGCCTGCACGTTGGGCCAGGCCAGCGCCGCCGTGGTGATGGAGCGCGTTCCAGGCATGGACGCTGCCGCCCTTTCCCTTACCCGCACTGCGCTGGCCGATTTTCTGGCCGGCCGCGCCGAAACCGCCCCCGATGGCTGGGCGATGTTCGCCCCCGCCCGCGCCCACCGTGCCCGCCATCCCTCGATCCTGCTGGCGCTTGATGCCGTGCTGGCCGCTCTGACCCAAGCCGGGCAGGTCGCTGCCTGATGGAGCATGGCTCCACCCTGCTGCGCGATATCGTCGTCTATCTGGCGGCGGCGGTGGTGCTGGTGCCATTGTTCATTCGCTTCAAGCTGGGGGCGGTGCTGGGCTATCTCGCTGCAGGTATCCTGATCGGGCCGGCGGTGCTGGGCCTCGTTGGCAATGCCGAACAGACTCTGCAATTCGCCGAGTTCGGTATCGTGCTGCTGCTGTTCGTGATCGGCCTGGAATTGCAGCCGTCGCGGCTGTGGGCACTTCGGCGCGATATCTTCGGCCTTGGGTTGGCGCAGGTGCTGCTGTGCGGGCTGGGGCTCACGGGGCTGCTGCTCGCCCTCACCAGTTTCACGTGGGAGGCGGCGCTGGTCGTCGGCCTGCCGCTCGGCCTGTCCTCCACCGCACTGGTGATGCAGTTGCTCAACGAGCGCCAGATGGCTGCGACGCCCTTTGGCGAGCGCAGCTTTGCCATGCTGCTGTTCCAGGATCTGGCCATCGTGCCCATGCTCACCATCGTCGGCGCCCTCAGCCGCGCGCCGCGCGCCGATCCGGTGTCGGGCTGGCAGACCGCGCTGATGACGGCGGGCGCGCTGGTCTTTCTCGTGCTGGTCGGCCGGTATGCCCTGCCGCGCCTGTTCCGCATCATCGGATCGCTGGGCGCCCGCGAAGCCTTCGTGGCCGCCGCCCTGCTTTGCGTGATGGGAAGTGCGTTGCTGATGGCCAGCCTGGGGCTTTCGATGGCGTTGGGCGCGTTCGTCGCCGGTGTCATGCTGGCCGAATCCCCCTATCGCCACGCTCTGGAGGCCGACATCGAGCCGTTTCGCGGCCTGATGCTCGGCCTGTTCTTCATCGCCATCGGCATGAGCCTTGATCTCAATATCGTCGCCGCCAATTGGGCACTGGTGCTGGCACTGGTGGTGGGCGTGATGGCCGTGAAAACCACCGTGATCGCCGTGCTGGCGCGCAGTTTCGGCACCGAATGGCCGCGTGCCTTCAAGATGGGGCTGCTGTTGGCCCAAGGCGGCGAATTCGGCTTCGTGCTGTTTGCCGAAGCCGAACGCGGCCTGTTGATCAGCCATTCGGCGGCACAACTGTTCGGCGCAGTCGTCACCTGCTCGATGGCGCTCACGCCGCTGCTGTTCCGGCTGGCCGGGCGGATGATCGCCGGCAAGGACGATCCCGGCAGCCGCGACGGGCCGGAAAGCGCCGGCACCGCTGGCCACGGCGGCCATGTCGTGCTGGTCGGCAGCGGCCGCGTGGGGCAGGTAATCGCCCAGATGCTGCGGGCCCGCGGGCAGGCCATCACCGCCATCGATCTGGATGCCGAACTCATCGATATCACCGCCCGCTTTGGCAACACCGTGTTCTGGGGTGACGGCACCCGCCTCGATATCCTGCGCACCGCCGGCATCGAAACCGCCAGCGCCCTGGTGTTCGCCATCGATGGCCGCTGGGACCCAAAGGCGGTGCTGCAACCAATCCAGACCGAATGGCCCGATCTGCCCATCATCGCCCGCGCCTTTGATCGCAGCCACAATATCGCCCTGCGCCAGGCCGGCGTCGAACAGGTGGTGCGCGAAATGCTGGATGGCGCCGTTGCCATGGGCCGCGAAGTGCTCGCCTCGCTGGGCACGCCCGAAACGATGATCGACGCCATCGAAGCCGAATATCGCCGCCGCGATCTGGAACGGCTCGATCTGCAATTGTGCAGCGGCGACATCATGTCCGGCGCGGACACGATCATCCGCGGCGCCCTCGATTTGGACGAAGCACCCGATCCGGCGTCCCTGGGCGAAATCCCGCCGGCGTGAGTGAGCCGCTCCGCTAAGCCAGATACGCCAGCAACGCAGCAGGAATGTCCTCCACGGGCAACACAAGATCGACGAAGCCGCTGTCTGCCGCGCTCTGCGGCATACCCAGCTTTGAGTGATGATCAAACGCAGCCTCGCACATCGTCAGCCCCCCGCGTTCCTTGATGGCCGCAATGCCGGCCGTGCCATCTCTGCCATAGCCGGAAAGGATGATCCCCACCGCATTCGGGCCCTGATCGTCGGCGAGAGAAACAAGAAACAGATCCACCACCATGCGCCGCGCCTTTACTGGAGGGGCCATTATTAGGCGAAGGCGGCCCTCGTGGATGGTGAGGACGGCGCAAGGCGGGATGATCGTGATCGTATTGGGCGCCGGGATCATCCCATCACGGGCGAAATCGACGGGCATCGCGGTGTAGCCGGCGAGGATTTCGGCCAACGCACTGTCATGTTCCGGATCAAGATGCTGCACGAGCACAAAGACCATGCCGCTATCGGCCGGCATCGCGGCGAAAAACGCCTCATACGCAGTCAGGCCACCGGCAGAGGCAGCAATCCCGACAACTAACCGGCCGCTCTGGGCAATCACTGATGCGCCGCGATCCGCTGCCACGTCCAGTCCTCCCCTCTCTGCCAGAATGCGACGCCCACGCTATCACGGGCCAATCCTTGCGAATCACACCCTCCTTCTACCCCGTCCACTATTGACGGTTTTTCCGATTCTTGCGGGTTTCAGGACTTTTTTACCACCCACCGCCATCCCGCGCCCAAACGCCGGGCAGCGCCATGATGACAGGCTTTGCCCGTGCAGGACAGACGGGCGGCTGTTCGCGATATCAAGACAGAATGAAGCCGCCAGCAGCTCTGCTTTTTCTTGTATTTTTTCGGCGAACTATGTTCCCGCGTACCACTCGTAGCCGCGGTCCGGCCAGTAGCCGCCCTTGCCGCCGCCGAAGGGGGCCAGGCTGTCGGCGACGACGATTTGCATCAGAAATTTGGCCTGTTTGTAGCCCAACTGGCGTTCGACGCGCAGGCGCAGAGGGGCGCCGTTGCCGGTGGAGAGCGGCTGGTTGTTGAGGCTGTGGGCCAGGATGGTTTGGGGGTGGAAGGCGTCGAAGAGGTCGATGCTCTCGTAATAGCGGCTGGCGGATTGCAGGCCGCCCTTGCTGGCCTCGCCGCCATAATCGTCGGCGCACAGGAACACGATGTAGCGGGCGCCGTCACGCAGGCCGGCGGCTTTCAGGATGTGCGCAAGTTGCGGGCCGGTCCATTGGCCGATGGCGCTCCAGCCTTCCACGCAGTCGTGGCGGGTGATCTGGGTGCGCTGGGGCAGGGCGCGCAACTGGGGGAGGGTGAGGGAGAGCTCGCGGTGGACAAGGCCGGTCACCTTGAGGCGCCAATTGGCGAAGTTGCCGGACGCAAGCCGCTGCCATTCGGGGTTGGTGGGTTCGTGGGTGCCGTTGACCTTGAAGGTGGGGGAGATGTCGGACGCGGCGAATTCGCGGGCCAGGCCGTCGCGGCCGACCAGGTGTTGCCAGCGATAGGTCGCCTGTTCGCCGGCGCCGATCACCGCCTTGGCGGTGGGGTTGCGGGTGAGCGCGTCGCAGCCGGTAAGCAGCAGGCCTGCGGGCAGGGCGGTGAGGAGGTAGCGGCGATGAAGGATCATTTGTCGCCTCCGATGGTCATGCGGCCGGTGATCATCGCGCCTATCTGGCGGATCGGGCCGGAAAGGAAGACGAGCACGAGGTGGAGGAGGAGGAAGCCGGCGATGCCGCTCATGGCGAGGAAATGCACCGATCGCGCCGATTGGCGGCCGCCCCACAGTTGATCGAGCCATGGCCAGGCGGCGTCCATGCCCGGCGACATGGCGAGGCCGGTGAGGATGACAGTGGGGATGAGGACGAGGGTGACGCCGGCATAGGCGAAGCGTTGCAGCACTTCGTAGGAGAGCGCGGCCTCGCCCTTGGGGAAGTTCAACTTCGCGTGTTCCACGATGTCGTTCCACAGATGGGCGCGGGTAAGTTGGCGGCGCTTGGGCAGGATTTCGCGCCACAGCCGGCCGGAGAGCAGGCCGTGGAGCAGCCAGGCCAGGCCGTTGAGGATGATCACCCAGGCGAAGAAGAAATGCCACGTGCGGGCAGTGGCAAGATCGCGGCCCGACGGCAGCGTAGCCCAGTGCGGGAAGGCAACGAAGCTGGTGGTGCCTTTCGGCGATTGCGACACGCCGATGAGGCCGGTGGTATCGAAGCGTGTGCCCGCGATCTCGAGCCAGCCTTTCGGCGCCGACCAAGGCGGCGACGCACCCGTTTCCAGCCACAGTCGTTCCCGCTGGTCCACTGATCCGGCATCGCCCCAATAGAGCCGCGGATGGGCGCCGAAGATGTTGAGGCCCGTCATCAGCAGCACGATGATGGCGGCCGCGTTCAGCCAATGGGTGAGGCGCACCAGCCAGTGGTGGCGCAGCACGCGGCAAGGGTGGGGAACGGAAGGGGCGTCGGTGGCCATGGCTGTTATTGGCCTGTTCGCAGCCAAAGGCCAATTGGTTACAGGCGCCGCAGGCAAGGGGTGCAAACCGTTCGATGTTGCGCCATGGTGGGCCCGATGCTGCGGATCTTCTCTGCCACGGGCCACCAACTGATAGGCACGGGTGATGCCCTGCCCGACGATGCGGTGTGGATCGACCTGTGCAACCCCACGCCGGAGGAAGAAAAGCAGGTCGAAGCTGCGATGGGCTTTGAAGTGCCGACCGCCGACGAGATGGCGGAGATCGAGACGTCCAGCCGGCTCTATGTCGACAATGGCGCAATCGTGATGACGGCGACCCTGGCCACAGGGCTGATCACCGAAACGCCGGAAACCGTGCCGGTGAGCTTCGTTCTGGGCAAAAGCCACCTCGTTACGGTGCGCTATGCCGAAATCCGCAGTTTTGATCGTTTTGTGGCGCAACTGGAACGGGCACCGGGCCAGTGCGGCAGCGCGCCGATGGCGCTGATGGGGCTGATCGATGCCATCGTCGATCGGCTGGCCGATGGGCTGGAGCATGTGGGCCGCGAAGTGGACCAGATCAGCCGCGCCGCCTTTCGCCGCGCCGAAGCCGGTGCCCGTGGCCGCCAACAGCAGCGCCGGTCAAATCTCGCCCTGCAGGCGTTGCTGACCCGGCTGGGCGCAGCGCAGGACGGGCTGAGCAAGGCGCGCGAATCGGTGGTTTCGCTGACCCGGGCACTGTCGTTCCTGCAGTTCGCCGCGCCGAAAGACGCTGGTCTTTCCGCCCAGATCAAGACCCAGGTGCGCGATCTGGCCAGTCTGGCGGATCAGGCCAGTTTCATCGGCGGCAATCTCACCTTCCTGCTCGATGCAACGCTGGGCCTGATCTCAATCGAGCAGACTGCGGTGCAGAAGATCTTCTCTGTGGCCAGCATTGTGTTTCTGCCGCCAACGCTGGTGGCCGGGGTTTATGACATGAACTTC
>Ga0315905_10004157_pt1 | contig 14774 bp, 3 predicted proteins | sample LakEriMetagenome_5_FD_203522 | JGI IMG/M metagenome (GOLD analysis project Ga0315905, IMG submission 203522) | Freshwater fungal communities from buoy surface, Lake Erie, Ohio, United States - Buoy 4 MA121 | ecosystem: Environmental > Aquatic > Freshwater > Lake | place: USA: Lake Erie, Ohio... | reverse complement strand
GGAATATCCAAGTCCTCTCAGGAGGTGCTCTATCCCTAGGTAGCATCGATGCTGGTTCTGGCCGAGTCTACTTACAAGCCGCCAACGACATCATCGACTCGGATCCGTTGACCAATTCGACGAACGTCACTGCAAATTCATTGGCGATGCGTGCCGGTGGCAAGATCGGCGACTCCGATACCAGTGCACCAGCAAACACCAACCGCAATGCCATCGGTACTAGGGTTTCAACCCTTGCCGCACAATCGGCAACTGGCATCTACGTTCAAGAATCCGATGGCGTGACGATCGATGTGGTGAGTGTTTCTGTCGACCAAGTGAACTTCAACTCGACGCGAACAACGCAATCGCAGACGGCAGAAGACCTTACCACGACCAACAACGGCCCAGTAAAACTTCAGAGTCTATCGGGTGACATCGTCGTCAACCCAGGCACCGCAGGCTCTGGCGGTATCAGTGCCAATGCCACAGGCGATATCCTTCTCCAGACCCTCGCCGGTAACATTACGACCAACGCCATGATTGAAAGTGGCAGTGGAGACATCACCCTCGACGCATCGGGTGCAATCACAACTAACAAGGCGATCCAAACCGGTGTAGCAGGTTCGGTGTATCTGGCTTCGGGTACAAATACGACCCTCAACTCGATCACAACCGCAGGTGGCAATGTCCAAATCCTCTCAGGTGATACGCTGACCCTTGGTAGCATCGATGCAGGTCTTGGCAGGGTGTATTTGCAAGCGACCAACGACATCAACGACGCTGACCCACTTGGCAACTCGACCAACGTCACAGCCAGCGCACTGGCCATGCGTGCGGGAGGCAAGATCGGCAACTCCGATACCCTTGCGCCGGCAAATACCAACCGCAATGCCATCGGAACTAAGGTTTCAACGCTCGCAGCGGAGTCAGCATCCGGAATCTACATCCAAGAAGCCGATGGAGTGACGATCGATTCGGTGAATGTTTCGGCTAACCGAGTCAACTTCAACTCGACGAAAACAACCCAATCGCAGTCTCTTGAAGACCTTACAACGACCAACAATGGCCCTGTAAAACTCCAAAGCCTCGCTGGAGATATCGTAGTCAATGCCGGCAGTGCTGGCACCAATGGCATTACGGCTAACGGTACTGGGGACATCCTCCTAGAGACTCTCAATAGTGGATCAATCCTGACAAGCAGCGTCGTCATGAGCGACTCTGGTAATATCACACTCAACTCAAAAGAGGCATTGAACATTGTCGATCTGATGCGAACTGGCTCGCCAGGCACGCTCTATCTGAGATCTTCTCAAAACGTCACCGTCGATCATCTGCAAGCAAACAACGATATCGCGATTGTCTCGGGTGCAACTATCAGCCTTGGTCGAATCGATGCAGGTTCTGGAAACGTCTACCTTGAGGCCCAAGTCAACATACTCGACTCCGATTCTTCTAGCAATTCCACGAATATCATTGCATCAAGCTTGGCGATGAAGGCTGGCGAGTCAATCGGCTCGTCAGACTTAACGAATTCCCAAGACTCGAATCGAAATGCTATTGGGACACAGGTCACCACGCTTGCTGCCCAAGCAGCCAAGGGTATCTATGTCCAGGAGATCGACGGAGTCATCATCGACTCGGTTTCGATCGGCATCGAGCAAGTCCAGTTCAATTCGACTTTGACCGATCGCTCTCAGAAGCTCGAGGATTTGGTAACCACCGACAATGGCCCGATTAAGCTTCAGAGCTTAAACGGAGACATCGTCGTGCGTGGCGGAACCCAAGGCACACCCGGGATTGAGGCAAACGGAACTGGCGATGTTCTTTTGCAGACGGCCACAAGTGGCACGATCATCACCCAGGCCCAAGTTCGATCCCAAACCGGAAATATCACCATCAATTCCGTGGATGACTTGACGATAACCGATCAGCTAAGGACGGCTAGTCCCGGAGTTATTTATGCGACCTCCAAGGGTAACGTTTCGATCGATTCGATCGATACTCAAAACACCAATCTAGCGATTGTTTCAGAGAAGTCGATTCAATTGGGAACGATTCAAGCAGGCAGCGGTAGGGTTTATTTGCAAGCCGCAAGGGACATCGCCGATGCGGATCCTCTCAGTAGCACGACCAATGTGACCGCACAAGCTTTAGCGATGTTTGCCGGTAACAAGATCGGCGATTCCGACCTACCCTCGAGTGCCGATACGAATCGCCATGCGATCGCAACCAAGGTCGATCTGCTGGCGGCCCGTTCCTCAAATGGGATTTATGTTCAAGAGGCAGATGGTCTGACAGTCGATTCGGTTTTTGTTGCTGGCAGCAAAGTGAATTTTAACTCTTCGAAATCCGATGAGAGCCAGGTTTTGGAAGACCTAACGACCACGATCGAAGGCCCGATCAAGCTTCAGAGTTTAACAGGAAATATCCAAATCAATCCAGGTGCTGCAGGCCCATTTGGAGTTGTGGCGGCTGTCTCTGGGGACATCTTGCTGCAAACACTCAACAGCGGCACGGTCATTCTCAATGGAGTAGTCGCAAGCGAGCTTGGCGATATCACGATCAATTCCAAGGATGCCTTGGTAATCGGGGATAAGATACAAACAGGCGGCCCACCCAAATTAGCGACTATCTATCTGCGATCCGATCAAAATGTCACCATCGAAGCTTTGACGACCAACGACTCGTCCCTTTGGGTTGAGTCCGGTGCATCGATCGTCTTGGGCAAGATCCAAGCGGGGACTGCAGGCGTGTACCTCGATGCCAAGGAAGACATCATCAACGGGTCGATCGTACCGGCTATCAATATCGCCACACGAAGCATTCTTGCGATGAAAGCCGGAGGTCAGATTGGACCGATCGTCACGCAAGTCGACTTCTTAGCTGCCGTTGCCGCCGATGGAATCACGATTTCCGAGATCGATGGGGTAACGATTGGGACCGGAAGCGTCAGCGTCGATCAAGTGCATTTCAATTCCTCAAAGACTCAGAGAGATGCAACCCTTGAAGACTTGACCACCACCAATGGAGGATCGATCGCTTTGGAAAGCTTGGCCGGGGACATCGTCGTCGAGCCTGGGCAAACTCCAGGAATAGGAATCTCGGCCAACGGTTCGGGACAAATTGTGCTGCTGACTACCAATAGCGGAAACATCATCGTCAGAGGGGATGTCCTCTCGGGCTCAGGAAATATTTCGTTGAGTGCAGCCGACAACGTTTTGCTTGGTGCCCAAGTAGCAACGGCTGGAGATATGGTCCTGGAGAGCATCCGTGGGGCAATCACGGAATCAAGCGACAGAGCAAGAGTTCAAGCCGATGATCTACTGCTAAAATCCGGCAGCTTTGCACATCTGCACGATACCACCGTAAACACGTTGACGGCTCGAACTTTGACGAACGCCGTTCTGAGCTCATGGCAAGAGTTGAACCTACAAGCTAGCGACCAAGGGGACGATTTTGTCGACGCGTTGGGAACCGTATCGGAGAGCACCAAGAACGCACTCCGGGCCCAGTATCGCTTTGCGGAGCGATACCAGGACATCGGCTATTCGCTCTATGTTGTCAACAGCAAGGCATTGACGATCGACTCGGTGATCGCTGGTAGTTTCACCAGCGGACCATTGCAAAGCGATAAGCCCGGTATCTACGTCGAGACCAAAGCAGGGGATCTGCTCGTCAAGGATGAGGTTGTATCCAGAAGCGCCAGCTCTCAAGCAGGTGGGGTTGTGTTGGTCAGCGGGGCAAAAGTTCTTCTGGATCCTTCCGCAACCTTACAAAGCAATTACATCCGAAACGGAGTCCTAGAGGTTCAGCTCATCAACGATCTTGACCTGAAGGCTAGAATTTTCGATGCACTCGAAAAGCCCAATCCCGCAGGCGGATTTTTTACGACCAGGATCGTATCTCGAAATGCCTTCTCCGAATCGATGCTTCCGGAGAACCCAGTTTCCCCAGGTCCGACCAAGCGAATCCTGCAGGGGGTATCGACCCACTACGGATCGACTAATGAATCGGGATTCGATCTGTACATCGGATACGCCGATGGAAAATTGGAAGCCTTCGGCCGCCAAGGCGATATCTACCAACGGGACAATAACAACCAAGGACCCATCGAGGCCAGACCTCAAGCCACCGGCAGCGTCGGATACCTAGAACGATCCAACCCGTTTGACGGTGATTTCCTCAATAGTACCCAAGAACTACTTACCGATGTCGTGATCCGTCGCTCGGATGACTTTTTTATCTTCCAAAAGGATCAGCCTGTCGGATTTGATAATTTCAATCCTCCCAACGGCCCAGCCAACACGTCGACCGGTTTCTACGATTTGACCGTCCAGACTCATCGGGTTCCCGATGTGATCTCGGAAGGATCCGACAGTGGTCTACCAATGCCACCAGCCCCTGAGATCGAGGTTCCAACTTTCCGCCAGCCGGAACCCTATGTCGTCGTACCATCGGTCATGATCCTCACCGAATCACCGGAATACGAAGAACCCCCTGTGATCGAGCGAAAAAGCAGGATCGTCATCAGTCGCATCAAGGTCGAGGTCCTCGATGAGGGGCAGGATATTGTAAAAGCAGATCCTGATGAACTTGAAAACATCTCCAGCGACAAGTCAAAAACGGTGGATATTGAATTGCCACCCGACCTTTTAAGCGATAGCGGTCAGTTGGAAGGAAATGAAATCGAGCGGATCCGCAAATACCTCGATCTCCAACCGAGCACTAAGCAGGGGCAATACATCATCATTGTCGAGACCTCCGATGGTAGTCGCCAGATTCTCGGCACGTTCATCATCGGCAAAGAAAAGCTCCCCGATGCAAACCCCAATTCCAATACCCCCCCCGAAACCGAGCAGCCTAGCGACCCCGACGAATTACCCTCGGGAGAGGATTCCCAGGAAGAAAATGCAGGAAAACCATCGAATCCTAACGATCAGTCATTATACTTACATCCTCAGACTCCGAAGACCTCGGTCACTTTGGAATCTTCGCTAGACAAGGTATCCGATAATGACTTGGGGCTTATGCTCGGTTCCTTATGGCTTGTTCGCAAGACCAAGGAGCTAAGCCAACCGAAGAGCAACTCGATGACCGACTACACCATCCACTCGCGACGGATCCGAAGACTCTCGTCGCCCGAAAATACTCAAGACCAGTTTGTCCCAGACGACACGGCAAGAGAGTAAACATCAGATCATGAATAAAGATCAAGAAAACTCTGACGAGAATTCCAAAGAGAAAGATTTCCAACCCGACTTCACCGTCGATCTGGATGCCCCTGAGTCGAAAGATCTAAAGGCAGATCAATCGACCATACAAGGCTCCACAGCGCAGGGTTCAACTTCCCAAAGCGAAGGTGTTACGAGTATCAATATCTCGTCGATTGGCCAGACGATGGATCTAACCCCATCGAGCCAGCGCTTGGATGCTGGAACGCTCGACCTAGAGCAAATCAATGACCAAACCGTCGACTTGTCCGAGCAAAATCCACATGAGCCTGAGCTAGACGGTGGGACTCGACTAATCTCCCCCTCGATGTCTCCCTTCGGTGGTAAAGTTTTTGAACCAAGCGCACCTCCGCAAGCACCCGAAGTCGATGGCGGAACACGTCTTATTGGCCAAGATCAAATAATTGGCCAAGATCAAAATCCTTATGGCCAGACCATGGATATCCAAGCTCCGGAAGACTCAGGTTCTGAGCAACCTCCGGACAGGACTATGCTCCTGAGCGATAGCCAACAAGGCTCGCAACCTGGTTCGTCGAGCATCTCTGGCAAATCCTCCTACGATCAGACCATGGATCTGCACGAGTCGGCTTCCGATTCTAAGAGCGGTAGCGATTCTCGAGCAGGTTCCAATAACATTCGAACCGGTCAGTCGGTCAATGCCTCAGACCGATCCAACATCAAGTCGATGGGGGATTCCCAACAGTATCTCAAGGCCGAGCGGGGTATTGCCTCCGATTCGATCTTCGATCGAATCCAAAAAAGAACTATCTCCAATACGATCGACTGGGACAATAAGACCGCCGATTACCAAATCAACAAAAAGATAGATCCTAAGACTGGTAAGCCGGATCTTCATGTGCTGGGAAAAGGGGGTATGGGGCTTGTATATCTCGCGACTCAAAACTCCGTGAATCGCCAAGTCGCCTTGAAAATAATCCGAAAGGACAAGCAGAACGAAACGTTTTCGAAACAGTTCTTTTACGAAGCGGAAATCACCGCCCTACTTGAACACCCCAACATTACCCCAATCTACGAACTTGGAAAAACCGATGAAGGTGTCTATTTCTACACCATGAAATACATCCTGGGGACTCCCTGGGAAAAGAAGATTCGATCCAACTCGATCGAAGAAAACCTTGAAATCTTTGACAAGCTCTGCGATGCCATCGCCTTTGCCCACAGCAAAGAGATCGTTCACATGGACATCAAACCCGACAACGTTCAACTCGGTGAGTTTGGAGAAGTCTATGCGGTCGACTGGGGGGTAGCAAGCAATCTTAAACGACCCGAGTCGGTTCGTTGCGCCGGTACTTGGCAATGGATCAGTCCCGAAGTGGCCCGAGGAGAAAAATCACGGATCGGAAAAGGAAGCGATATCTATTTGCTCGGCGGTATCTTGTTCCAAATCGTCACAGGGCACCATCCGCGATTGCCTAAAGACCCCGCCGAGAAGATGCCCGATGCGGTCCTTAGGAAAGCATCCATCAACAACAGCATTCAGCCGACCGATTGCAAAGACCCCATGGTCGCCGTGGCGCTGAAAGCCTTGGCTAGCGAACCCCAAGACAGGTACGCTAAAGTTGAACATTTGCAAGAAGCGATCCATGCGATACAAAAGGAGCGAGCTGCGATCAAGGCCAGCCAAGAATTGACCGAGCGCTCGATCGTGCTTGCAAGCCAAGCGACACAGCAAGGGGAATACGGTCTGTTTAACCAATCCCTCTTCGGTCTCAAAGACGCGATCGAACTTTGGGATAATAACCCCGACGCCCCCGACGAGCTCAAGAAGGTGCGACTCGCCTATGGCCAATGCGCCTTTGACAAAGGGGACTACGACCTAGCTCTCCAAACCCTCGATCGATCCGAAGCCCAAGAAGACGATCTGTATCGCAAGGCCGAGCAAGCGCAAACCGCCGTCAAACTCCGAGCCCAAAGATTCAGGCTACTACGAAACGCTTTCATCGCATCGCTTTTATTGGGCTCCGGGATTGTAGGATTCCTTTGGATTAGAGCTGAACAAGCAACCAAAAAGGCTGTGGCAGCCAAGGATGATGCCTTAACCGCGCAAGCAGAAGAAAGGAAGGCTAAAGAAAAAGCCTTGCTCGCACAAGAAGAGGAAACGAAAGCTAAAAATAAAGCTTTACTCGCACAAGATGAGGAAAGGAAGGCTAAAGATAAAGCTTTACTCGCACAAGAAGAAGAAAAGAAAGCTAAAGATAAAGCGTTAATCGCACAGGAAAAGGAAGCTAGAGCTAAAGAAGTTGCCGAGGAAGCTCGCAAGAAGGCCGAGTTGCAGCTTGCCAAAACTCAGCTTACCGAAATCGTCTCCCAACTGGGACTGGCTCGATCAAGCATCGGTGAATCGAACCCCTCGGCCGCGTTTGGACTGCTCAAAGGGATCAACGAAAAAATCGATGAATATAAAAATGACAAACGAGCCAAAGCAGAATTGGAAAAGGGTTCGCGAGACGCTCAAGAAAACTCGCTAATTACCAACATACCCGAACTGGAAAAGAACAATTGGTCTAAGAATCGTATCGCATTTTTGGATAACTCTGATGAATCTGTTAGCACAGAGATAAAGATATTCGATCTAAAAGAAAACGAGAAACAGATCGATTTCAATCGCAACGAATCAGCGATGGCTATCGATCCAGTCAACAGCCACTTGGTTGTCGCAAATCCTTCGGGCGATATCCATCGAATCGCCTTTGATGGTTCCAAACCGGATATCATCTCTAACAAGGATACAGAGATCCTAGAAAAGCAAATGCCAGCGAAGCGCATTCGTCCTTCTAGGGACGGTCGAAGATTGTTCCTGAGCTTCGATCGGGAAAAAGATCCCATCGTCTTGGTTGATCTGGAAAACAAAAAGAGAATCGATTTTGAAATCGAATTACCCAAACTCAACGATCTGGTTTCTGTGAGCCCGAATGGTCTAAGCATCGCAACTTCCAAGGGTGGAACCGTTTGGTTCGTTCGAAATGAAAAAGGTGCAAAAGGGGTCTCGATACCCACCAACCAAAAAGCTGAGCAACTCCACTGGCTTACCGACGAGTTGATACTCATTCTCCTAGAGAACAACGGTCGCTACTTTCTCCAACTTGTCGCCCCCTTTGCCAAACTCGACAGCGAGAATCGTCCCGTTCCGATCGATCTGATCGTTGCCTTGCAAGAAGATGTCGTGCGGTTTGCGATCCTCGATGAAGAACTACCCAACCTAGTCTACTCAGTGCGACCTTCTGAACTGATAGACACTGTGGAGATGAGCGACCGCAAGAAGAAAATAGGAGAGGAATTCTCGGCGATCCTTAAATCGCTTCAATTCCTGTTCGGCTTTAGCGACGGCAATCTAGCTCAGGTGAAACTGAACAACTCCAACAAAGCCACCCAGACGAAAAAAGCTAAGGATGTAACCAACGATGTAGAGACCTGGGAACTGACAAATAAATTCATACTGACTCGCAAGCATTATCACAGGATCGAGGAAATCCAAGTTCAAAACGAGTTGATGCTTGGGCAACGAAATCGTCGGATACTCTCTAGAGCTTCCGGGGAGCAAGCCGTACAGATTTGGAACCTCAACGACCAGGCGAGGCAAAACAATGATCAAACCGCTGGACAGAGTAGCGAAAGCGTTTCGCACCTTCTTGCACTTGCAGGCCTACCCCTCGATGATCAATCCTCAGATTTGGGAATTAAGTTAGCCGGATTCACTCGGGATGGCAACGTGCTTTTAGTCAACTCCGAGTTCAAAGCGCAACTCCTGGATGTCGACGAACAACTCAGTCGACAACGACTCGCCCTGGAAACCCCTTTCCAATCAAGTACCTACGAAGAACCCCCCTCTAAGTGGTTGTTCGACACCACGAATCAACAGTGTCTTTCGATTGACGGTTACGGCGCCATTACCAGATACAACCTGATCCAAGGGAATCGAATCCCACTTGGTAAAAACACATCAGCTTGGAGAATCACTCAGAACACCAATCCATTCAACAAAGAGGAAGTTGAAGGAATTGCTTTGCTCGATGTTCAGGGAGATGTGAACTACTGGGGCCATTCTCCGTTCGCCCAGGTCCAGCACTTTGCAATGAGCCCCGACGGGGAAACAGCGGTAAGCATCGCCACAATACCGGCACAGAAGTCAGTCTACTTTGTTCCTCGAAACACTGACAAATTGGCCGAATCACTCAAATTTAAAGAAGTTTGCATTTGGCGTATCGACCAAAAGAATAATAACAGCCAGTTTGTCGAACGACTGGTGTTTCAATCCGATTCTACAGATGTGCTTGTGAGCCCTATTGATAACAGCCGCTTCATCCTTAGCAATTCTCAAACTCTTACTATTCTCGAAACCGGAACTCCGTCGAAGATTTCCGATCAGATGGCAAGCACCGCAGTGCGGCTTTGCGTACCCAACAACATATTTCCGATGTGCAATGCATTTTTCCGGGTCGACGGAACCAAAGCCACCGGCTGGATTGGAAACATACTCTCTGAGAATGCAACAGGCTCCGATCGGGAGCGTTGGTTCTCGCTCGATGACAATCGTAGAGCTTTTGATTCTTCGATTCCCATTGCAGGCTGCTGGAGCAGTGACGGTCTGCGACTCTATGTTCTAGACTCGAAAGCACAAATTCGCAAATTCGCTCTCGATCCCACTGCAGCAAGTCTGCCCATCGCAAACGAAAAGGAAAATTTCGATTTGCTATCATCGGATGATGCCACGGGAAATCAACGAATAGAACTAAACCAGCTTTCAAAAATACTGCAAAGCAATCCTCAAAGAGTAAAGCTTGGGATCTCTAAGTCTCAATCCAAAGAGGGGATTTGGTCGGACGAACTCTATATTGCCATCAACGACCAACTTGCAGGGATGGAAGAAAATCTCAAGAGTTTCATTCATGCCGAATTCAAGAACAACAGTAATCCGACATGGATTTTCTCTGCTGAAGCCTCCGAGAAGCAAAGAGAATTTCAAGACATTTCAAAATCAATTGCTTCACTCTACAAATCCAATCTTTGGGACGTTTCAAAAAATCAGAAGTCGTCCAATCCCGGTGACCAAAGCAGTATAGATCCAACGCATCAACCCCTTCATGCAACCACCGATGCCCATGGCAAACGCGTCTTGCTGCTCTATCCAAAAAGCATTCTGTCCATTTCGATGCAAGATAGCAAGGATCCATCTTGGTTCCGTATAGACAGACAAAAGTATCCCTTCGATCAGACCCCATCCCACTTTAGCCTCTCTCCCGACGGCAATCGCTTGGCGATCGTCGATTCCAAGGGGCTCCACATGTACCAAGTCAACCCGTCGAGCAACGATCAGAGTATCGAGTTGGTCTTGACGCCAAGCACTATCACTGGTGAGAGTCCAGTGAAGTTCTTTGCTTGGGATCCCGAAGGCACCTCCAATCGCTTCTGTTTCATTCGCGAAAATGGATCCTTCGGTTACAGCCAAGACGACCAAATCAACGAACTGGGAGACCTCAAGGACATTGCTATCAGACAGGAAGATGCTGAAAAAACGATCCAAATTGGACTCTCAGACATCCAACGTATCTGGTTCTTTAAGGAATCGCTTGTGGATGAAACCCAAGTACCGCGAGTTTCGAAAACACTCAGGTATCTAGCCATCCAGCGATTCAAGAAATCTACCAACAGAGCCTCAGCAAAAAATGGCAATGACGAACCCTCGAGCATTCTCTTTGTTCAACTCCCAACATCCGACCCCTTAGATACCCCCCACGACAAATTCGTATCCCTCGATATCGACAGGGCCTTTGACAAATTTGCTGTCAATCCAAATGGCGGGGTTATCATCACAGGCAATGCCATCGCCGAAGTCGGAGTTTATTTTATATCACCCTACTGGGCGTTTTCCAAACTGGTCTTCGATGCCAACAGCGAACCGGATTCGAATATCGAGAGCCTCTGTTTTGCCCAGGACGGCAAAACGCTAGTGATCTCCAACGCAAACAACCATGTCTTTTGCCTGCGTACAGAATCCCCCAAGGTCTCGACTTCAAAGTGATGCTCTTTCAAGGTCCAAGTTGGCTTGATACCGACGCGGACCTCGATTGCATCAAGAACTGCAACCCGAGCCCTGCCGCCAAAACGATGCATGCGATTTGGTAAGCCGTCAGTCCTGCAGCCATCAGAGGCTCAGGACGAATCAGTTCGGTAAAAAACCGAAAAACCAAATAGCTCAGCAGATAGATCTTGAGCCGATGGCCAGCAAACCACTGCCATTGATGCATTAGCACCAACATCACCAACGCCAAACCGTGGAAAAGCGTCTCGTAGATTTGGATCGGATGCCTCAGTAACACCCCTTGGTCAGGTGCAAGTGGGAACGCTACCCCCCAAGGCAACTGTGTCGGTACTCCGAAACAGCATCCACCAAAAAAGCACCCCAGCCTGCCGATGCTCAATCCCGCTGCGATCGGGACTGCAAACGCATCACCTGTACCCTGGCGAATCCCAAGCCAAGCCTTCGTAAGTTCGACGGCCACATAACCGCCAAAGATCCCCCCTAAAACCGTCTTGCCATCGCTGAGCCAATGGATCCAAGGACTCAAGCCACTCCAGTCTTTCTCAAGCAAGAAAGGTAACTTGGCCCCGATAAACGCACCTAGCAAAGCCGCTAACGATAAAAAACGCTTCTGATCGTCGCTCAGAGCAAGCTTGATTCGGTTCTGTTTGTAAAGCCAATAGCTTGCAAGCAGCGCCGCGAGCATCAGCAGTGTATGCAAAAAACGACCAGTCGCCAGACTAACCATGATTCAATAGATGCCTTCAGCGAATATTTTAGTCTGCACGAAAAGGAGTGATTCCGGACATAAGCTTCGGGTACTCCCTATCTAGATATATGTCGTAACGGGTAGAGCATTCATCATACGCGGTTCTTCGAGCTATTTTTAGGTTGATGGCTTTGATTTCTCATACTCCTATTCGTCCTCGAAGGCCCTGAGTCCTAATGCTTCTTTTCAAACACTAGTACCATTTCATCGAGGACGAGGACGAGTACCATGAAAGACATCGGTCTGAATTATTACGCGAAAAATTCTCGAAGCCTCCAAAAACTATAATGAACAACTATCGTGAAATCCCTGACGACGACTCCTTTTTCGATAAGATCCCATTGCGGTCCATCTCCTACAGCATCGACCGGGACGATAGGTTATCCGATTACCAAATCCGTAAAAAGATAGATCCCGAGACCGGAAAGTCTGATCTTTATGTTCTGGGTAAAAATGCCGTGGGCGTGATAGTCTACCTAGCTACACAGAACTCGGTCAATCGTCCAGTGGCATTGTGGATCCTTCGAAATGAAAGGCAAGACGAGGTTTTCTTAAAACGTTTTTTCTATGATGCAGAAGTCACCGCACACCTAGAACACCCTAATATCGCCCCAGTTTACGAACTCGGTAAAACACATGATCAGAAGTTTTTCTACACCACGAAATACATCCAGGGAACTCCCTGGGATAATACGATCCGATCCAACTCGATTGAAGAGAACCTTGAAATCTTCGGCAAACTCTGCGATGCCATCGCCTTTGCACACAGCAAAGACATCCTCCACATGGATATTAAACCCGACAATGTCCAGCTCGGAGAATTCGGAGAAGTCTATGCGGTGGACTGGGGGGTTGCAAACGATCTGAAACGACCAGATTCGCTTCTCTGCGCTGGTACTTGGCAATGGATCAGTCCCGAAGTGGCCCGAGGAGAAAAATCACGTATTGGCAAAGGCAGCGATATCTATCTGCTCGGTGGTATCTTGTTCCAAATCGTCACAGGGCACCATCCTCGATTGCCCAGAGATCCTTCAGAAAAGATGCCCGTTGAGGATCTAAGAAACGCTGCGTTCAAGAACATCATCCAGCCGACCAAATGCAAAGATCCCTTAGTCGCCGTGGCCTTGAAAGCATTGGCTACAGATCCCAAAGACAGATATGCTAAGGTCAAAGATTTGCAAGACGCGATCAAATCCGAGCAGGCTAAAATCTCTGTCAAACTCCGAACCCAAAGATTTAAGTTACTGTGGAATGCTTTCATGGTATCGCTAATACTTGCTACAGGAATTTTTGGATCCCTGTGGTTGCAATCTGAGCAAGCAAGACAAAAAGAGACGAAGAAAAGGGATGGAGCAGTAACTGCGAGAAACGAAGCGGTTGACGCGCAGCATAAAGAGGAGATAGCCAAATAACTTGCCGTTGAAAAACGACTGCCGGACTAACCATGATCCAGTATCGGCAAAGGAACATGGCCATTGCGATACAGGACGTTGTAGGCGCAAAAAGGAATGATGTGTCCGCTGGGGAGCACATGATGCGTGCAGCATTTCATCACACGGCGCACGTCAAAATTGTAAGCGTCCAGGAACGATGTAATCGTGATGCGAAGCAACTGCTTGCTTCCAAGCTCCTTCTCGATGGCCTTGGCAAAGAAATCGTCGGCAAGCTTTTGGCGTGAGCCCAGCGATACCAACGCGGGCTCTTGGGCTGTAGCATCCTCTTGTTCAACGCACCCTTCAGGACCGCAGCATGCATTTCGAGCCAGATAAAGCTGGGCCAAACGTTTCCCCTCGTCACGGGTGAAACTCAGACCATTGGCAAGTAGATCACGGTTGGCTTGCGCATCGATAAAGCGTGTCAGAGGGACCAGTGTCCCTTCGTGCCGATAACACATGGCAAGCACGTGGCAATTCGGGTGCGCGCAGGGCAGTGGAAAGAAATCCGATTCGCATAGCCGACCCTGCGACTGCTCGCACAAAAGCCGAATACAATCCGGGGCGGTGATGCGGGCTTCGAGCTGCTCGGGCAGATAATGCCGACCCGAATACGTGGCAGGCTGAAGACTCAGGCCACTGACCCATGGTCTTGCAGCAGCTAGGTCCAATAATCCACCGAGTTGGCATTCGTTGACCCCAGCTTGCAAGGTCGCCACAAGCGTAACGTTCAAATCTGCAGCCCCAAGCCGATCCAGAGCCTGCAGCTTGGTCTCAAGCAAACGCTGGCCTCGGAGTTTTTCAAAGACAAAGTCCTCGACCCCATCCATTTGAAGATAGATCTCGACACGATGTTTATGCAGAGCGATCTTGTCAATCAGCTCGGTATCCTTTGACAAGCGGATTCCATTGGTGTTGATCATCACGTAATGGATCGGTTGCGAAAGAGCATAGAGCAGGATCTCATCGAACTGCGGATGGAGCGTCGGCTCCCCCCCGGAGAGTTGCAGCACATCGGGCTGGCCCTCGGCGGCCACCAAGGCATCGATCGCGCCTTTAACCTCATCGAGCGATTTGTGCTTGAGCCCCGGTCGACTATCGGCATAGCACATGCTGCAGGTAAGGTTGCAGTTATCGGTGATTTCAAGCACGGCCACACACGTATGCTGCTCGTGATCCGAGCACAGGCCGCAATCCAGCGGACAACCCTTCGACGGCTCGACCTGTGTGTGCCTCGGAAGCCGCGCGGGCAAAGCTGTATCGTAACGATCAAACCAACTCCGATCGCTGCAGACGAAGTCCTCGCGAAGGCCATGCTC
>Ga0315905_10004155_pt1 | contig 14780 bp, 10 predicted proteins | sample LakEriMetagenome_5_FD_203522 | JGI IMG/M metagenome (GOLD analysis project Ga0315905, IMG submission 203522) | Freshwater fungal communities from buoy surface, Lake Erie, Ohio, United States - Buoy 4 MA121 | ecosystem: Environmental > Aquatic > Freshwater > Lake | place: USA: Lake Erie, Ohio... | reverse complement strand
GGCCCTCGGCCAGCGGCCGGCCGTGCCGAATCGACGCCAGGAACGCGGCCATGCTGCGGCCGTGCCGTCCGCTGCCGGCCGTCCGTAGGTCGCAGGTGCCGCGGGTGCCGCGGACCATCTCGGCGATTGCGTCGCGGCCCCCCGCCCGCCGGACGATGGCGGCCTCGAAGGACCGGCCGTCGGAAAACACGTAGCGCACGGCCGTTCCGTCCGTCCCCGGACCGGTGAGCGGCTCGGCCCAGGCAGGCGGGGCATCGCCGAAGGCCCAGAGGAGTTTGTCGATGGCATGCACCTGATGCTCGACGAGATCGCCGCCGGATCGCGCGGGGCAGGCGATCCAGTTGCGAAGGTCGGTGGCGGGGAGCGGCGCTCCGTGCGGCGCGCACCGGCGCCAGGCCGGCCCGATCTGGCTCGTGGCGACGCCCGCGACCGGTCTGCCGAAGGCACCCGCCCGCAGCAGGTCGATCGTGCCGATCGTCACCGGGTCGTGCCGCCAGGCCAGTCCGCTGCCGAAGGCGAGCCCGCGGGCTGCGGCCAGCGTGGCGGCGGCGTGCACGGTGGCGACACCGTCCGCTGCGATCGCGGCGGGCGCCTCACAGAACACGTGCCGGCCGGCTGCCACCGCCGCCTCGACCTGTGCCGGACGGGCATCCGGCGACGTGGCGAGGATCACGATGTCGAGCGGGGCATCGATCGCCCGCCGCCATCCGTCCGCGCCGACGAACTGCCGCTCCGGCGGGCAGTCGAAAGCCCGCCCCGTGGTGCGGCCAAGCACCGCGGCGGCGGAATCGATGTGATCGGTGAACAGGTCGGCGAGCACCGTGATCCGCACGGCGGGATCGGCCGCGGCCGCCTGGATGGCGGCGCCGGTCCCCCGACCACCGCACCCGACGACACCGACCCGCAGTGCATCGCCACCGCCGGCAAAGAAGCCGCCGGCGGGGACCGCCGCGGTCGTGGCGGCCGCCAGGGAGCCGGCTGCCGCACAGGAATGGCCGAGAAACGCGCGACGGGGAAGCGGTGCAGAGGGCATGGGTTGGTCTCCGGGGTGATCTGCTGGCGGGCCGCCGGTGGCATACGCGCTCGGCTCCGCCGGATGTGTTGTATGGCTGCGCCGGCGGCGCTGGCAAACGCCTGCGGGCCTTTGCTACGGCCTGCGGGCGTGGAGTCGGGCCATCATCCGCTGCACCTCGGGCTCCAGGGCGTCGGGCGTGGCGCCGAAGGCGGCGGCGAACTCCTCCAGCCGCCGTTCCGGGGAATCGGGGCCGCAGGGCTGCTTGCCGGCGATCGTCCGCAGGTAGCCGGCGAAGGCGTCGCGCCTCGTCTTCATGAGGTAGTGCGTCAGGGCCCAGGCCCGGGCATAGGCGTCGAGCCCATCGGCCGCGCGGCGAAAGGGCTCGTCCCCGGCGACGATCTCGCGCAGCCCGCCAGGCCGGGAGCCCTGCAGGAAGCGATCGAGCCGCGCGGTGTTCACCCCGCCGATCCCCTTCCAGCCGCGGGCGTGCGCCAGGTCGGGCGTTTCGAAACAGGTGGCGATGCCTTCGCTCACCCACAGCGGCACCGGCGCCAGCCGCCGATGCATGCCGGTGTTGAAGGCCATCTGGTGCGTCGCCTCGTGGACGAGCGTGGCGACGAGGCCGGCCGCTTCGGGACTGGCGAGAATCTCCAAGCCGGCGTAGCCCGGGCGGCGGCCCGCCGGCCTCGGGAGCGAGTCGCTGCCGGTGAGGTCGAACGTCGTGACACGATTCGAAAGCAGGTTGTAGTAGCCGACGACGCGGTCGGCCGCCGCGCCCAGGTCGCGGGCCGCGAAGGCCTCGTAGGCCTGTCGGTCGGCGAAGATCACGACGACCAGGGGCCGGTCGGGACGGCGGATGTCGAGGCCGGCGTTGGTCCAGTAGGTGACGAAGGTCTCGGACAGACGCTCGAAGAGGGCGGCGCACCACACGGCGTATTCCCGCGAGGTGTCGAAGCAGACGACATAGTGCCTGGTGACGTGCACGTCGAAGCCGGCCGGCAGCTCGCCGAGAATCCGCCGGCCGAGCTCCCGCGGCGTCGCGGCGGGCCGGGCGGCGGCGCCGGGCCGCCGGGCCACGATCTGGTCGGGCTGCAGGAGTTCGTACCGCTGGTCGGCGAGTTCGAGCAGCAGCCCGCCATCCTGGGCCTCGACCACCAGTGTGCCTTCGAGCGTGCGTGGGCCTGCGGCTGACCGCACCTCCACACGCTCGCGCGGCGGTGGCGGCTCGTCGGCCGCAGCGCACGCGACGAGCGCGGTCGCGGCCAGCGACAACCAGGCGGCGGGGACGCATGTCCTGCTGGGCACGGGCGACGGTCCTCCGGCGGGGAATTGACGATGCAACCAGTTTGGAGCCGGGATCGCCAGACCACATCTCACGGTGGTGGATCGCCGGCCCGGGGGGCTGGGCGATTTCGGAAAACATGCCGCGTGCCCACTGCTCTGGCCGCCGGCCGGGCCGGCGGCTATCGTCCGCCGCCGCTGTTCGCTCCCCGTTCCCCCGAGCCGCTCATGGACACGCTGTTCACCTCGCGTCGGATCATCGCCTGCCTGGTGGTGGCCTGCCTGCTCGCCGCCGTCGGCTGCGCTGCCGGCCAGCCGTGGACGCCGTTTCAGGATCCCAAGAAGGCCGCCCGCGAACGGGAGCAATACGGACCCACGGCCGACGAACGGATCAAGCAGTTCAAGGCAGACGCCAAACAGGCGCAGGCGGGCTCGGCCCACGCGCAGCACGAGTTCACACAGACGCTCGTCGCGGCGCTGCTCGAAGAGCACGATCCGCGGGTCCGGGCCGAGATTCTCGAAATCGCGGCCGAGTTCGACACGGCCGCGGCCACGGCGATCTGCAAGGGCGCGCTCGAGGATCCCGACGAGCGGGTGCGGATGGCAGCCTGCTCGGCGTGGGGCAAGCGCGGCGGGCCGGAGGCGGTGCAGCTGCTCGCCGCGCGGTACCAGTCCGATGCCGAGTTCGATGTCCGCCTGCGGGCACTGCGCGAGCTCGGCACGCTCGGTGACAAGCAGGCCATCCCCGTCCTCGCCCGGGCGCTCGAAGACTCCGATCCGGCGGTGCAGTATCGCGCGGTGGCGGCGCTCAAGCAGGTGAGCGGCCGCGACCTGGGCGACGATGTCAACAAGTGGCGCGAATGGGCGGCCGATCCTGAGGGTAGCGCCGCCGAGTGGTCGATCGCCGAAGCCTGGCGGAAGTTGTTCTGATCCGGGGTCGCAGCCGTTTTCGCGCCGGCATTCCGTCCATCTGCTACGTTCTTCGCGTCCGCTCTTCGCGGCGGACCTCCCCACCGCTCTGCGGGACTGTTCTGCCTCCATATTCTCTCCGCTGCGTCTTCCGGGCTCTGCATCATGCGCCATTTCCGCCGCCACATGCTGCTCGCTGGCCTCGGTTTGCTGGCCCTCGCCGTGGGGCATGCGCGGGCCGACCTGCTGGCCGACTTCGACACCGGCGCCGATCTGCAGCGTTGGTCGGCTCAGGGCAGGATCACGGTGCAGCGGACCGAGGGCCCGCCCGGCCCGCAAGAGGCCGGCCCGAACGGACCGGCAGGCAGCGCCGCCCGGATCGACACGGCGGGAAACAGCGGGCTGTTCATCAAGGCCGGTCAGCTGCCTCCCGACCCGTCGGACTTCGACTCCCTGCGGTTCTGGGTGCACCGCGATCCCGAAGCCGCACCGAGCACCATCGAGGTGCGGTTCTACGAGGCGGACGGAACCGCCTGGTTTTGGCGAAAGGTCGTGCTCGACCAGCCGGGCTGGACGGAGGTCATGGTGCCGTTCAAGTGGACCCGTTGGAGTTCCACCCGCATTCCGCGCTGGGAGAAGGTGGACCGCCTCGGGATCTATTTTCGGGACGCCGCCGACATCCTCGTGGACTCCTTCTCACTGGCCGACGATCCGCCGCCGAACGGCCCTGACGACAAGCCCGTGCTGACTGCGACAGATGTCGCCGCAGTCGCTTTCGGCGCGGCTGCTGCCGACCCCGATCGGGTGCGGATCGTCACCGCCGACGGGATCACGGTGCTCACCGACGCCTCCGCCTGTGACGCCGACACGCTGCGGGCCCATCTGGCCAAGGTGGCCGCGGCGGTGAAGGCCGACCTGCCCTTCGCCGACCCGCCCGCGAACCCGCTCGTGCTCGTCGTCTTTGCCGCGGAGGATCGCTACCGGCAGTTTCCCGTCGCGCTGGGGGAACGTCTCGGTGCCGGCGCCGCACCGACCAAGGCGGCGGGCTACACCGTGCAGGGCATCGCCACGTCCTTCTGGGACCCGCGGCAGGGCACGCTACGGCCGGTGTTCACCCATGAGTTCGTGCATGCGCTGCTCTCGGCGACGCTCCATCTCGACAACACTTCGGAGTGGTTGCAGGAAGGCCTGGCGGCGCACTACCAGCTCCGCTTCCATCCGCAGGCCAATATCCGCGCGGTCGTGACCGAGAGCCTGGATGCCGCCGCCGCCGACACGCTGGCCAAGGTCTGCTCCGGCTCCCGCATCCCGCTCGATCGCTACTGGGTCGCCGCCACGGTCTGCCGCATGCTCCTGGAAGACCCAGCCCTCGCCGCCAAGCTGCCGACGGTCGTGGCCGCGGTGCAGAAGACCGGATCCACGGCCATCGAGCCGCTGCTGCCGGCGCTCGGCCTGTCGCAGGACGAGCTCGACGCAAAGTGGCGGGCCTTCTGCCGCCAGCATTACGGCAGCTGATCCGGCTCACACGCGAGCCTCGCGCACGAACCGCTCCCGGGCAACGACGGTCAGCGCGGGATTTTCCATGCCCTGGCCGCCCCCTTGGCCGCCGGCTCCGGCATGCATCGCCGCCTGAGCGGTGCCGCCGCATGTTTGGCCGGCGGGAGCACGTTTGGCAAGGCGGGAGGATTGCGTCGGGAGGGCGGGCTGACCGGACCCTCGGGCGACCGCCCGGTGGCGCAACGATCCGGCGGAGGTCGGTGCCGATACCCCTCACACACCGTTTCCGCCGCCGCCACCGTCCTGGTCCCAGATGGCGATCCACCCAGAGTCTGCATCCACGATGAGCGAGTCTTCCGTCCGGCCGAGCGGCCGGTCATCCGCCGTCGCGCTGCGTGCGGTGGCGATGCTGCTGGCGTGGGCGGTGCTCGTCGGCGGCGGGTTTGCGCGGCACGTGGAGGCGGCGGGCGCGAAGACCCGTTCACCCGCCCGGTTCTTCGAGAGCCTGCTCGGCAAGGAGCCACCGACTCCCGACTTCATTCCCTTGCCGCAGCCGCCCACCGCCGAGGAGGTCGCGCGGGTCGCACGGCTGGCGTCCGTCCCCGACAAGAGCCGCGTCAAGCCGGCCGCACCGGTGGCGCCGAAGCCGCGGCCGCCGGCAACCGAGAAGCCGGCGCGGCTGCCGACCTGGAATGAAACCGTGGCGTTCGGCACGGCGCTGCAGGTATCCGCACGGAAGGTGATCGGTGACGCCGCCAATCCCGAGTTCAAGCCGCGGCCCCGGCCCGCCGCGCCGCCGGCCCCGCCGACCGCCCTCGTGATCACGTCCCGCGCGGGCAGCCGCCGGCAGACGCCGCCGATCGTGGCCACGAAGCTGCAGGCCACCGGCATGCCGGCGCCCCGGACGCGGCGGTTCGAGCGGCTCCGGGCCACCATCGCCCGCACGCTCGCCACCTACCAGAATCGGCCGCTCAACACGGCGCAGCACACGCCCTGGGAAGTGATGCACGGCTTCATCGCCTTCGGCATCCCCACCCAGATCCGCGTCGGCGGCCCCGCCGGCGACCTCGTCAACGCCATTGGCTGGTCGAACATGGGCGGCCGATGTCGCGGCCAGGTGATGCTCGCCGCCAGCGGTGAGCGGCTCGTCGCCCTCAAGGGCATCGGTGTGCAGGGGCACTCCGCCCAGTACCTCGCGATCCTCGCCCAGTGCCGCGTCGCCGCCAACTCGCCGATCACGCTGCAGTCGAAGTCGTTCACCGTCGCCGACCTCATCGAGGAGGAGAAGCTCTCCTGCAAGGCGGGCACGGAGCTGACGTTCGCCCTCATCGCCCTGGCCCACTACCTGCCGACCGACGCCCGCTGGCAGAGCCGCGACGGCGTGGAGTGGTCGCTGGAGAAGCTCGTCGAGGAGGAGATCGTGCAGCCGATCCGGGGCGCCCCCTGCGGCGGCACGCACCGGCTCTTCGGCCTGGCCTACGGCTGCCAGCGGCGGCTGCGGGCCACCGGCACGCTCGACGGGGCCTATCTGCGGGCCGACAAGTATGTCCGTGACTACCAGAACTTCACGCTCGCGAAGCTCCAGAACCGAGACGGCTCGTTCAGCACCGAGTGGTTCAAGTATCTGGCCGACCGCGACGACGACATCGACCGCAAGATCCAGACCACCGGCCATATTCTCGAGTGGCTGGTGGCCTCGCTCGACCAGGAGCGGCTCTACGAGCCGCGGGTCGTGGCGGCGACGGAGTTCCTGGTGTCGGCCCTGGCCCGGGAGCCGTCGCGGGAGTGGAAGCTCGGGCCGCTGGGCCATGCCCTGCACGCGCTGAACGTCTACCAGGAGCGGGCCTGGGGCACGGTGCTCCCCGGCGGCATCGCGGCCTTCACCGGTCCGATGAAGGCCGCCTCGGCGCCGCCGATGATGGCCGCGGAGCAGGAGCCCGAGGCCGGCGGGTCGCGCCGCCGCTGAGCGGGCGTTCTTGAACCGGCCGGCGGTTGCCCGTAGGCTTGCGCCGCGGATGTGTGGCCCGTGCGACTGGCCGGCCCGCGCGTCGTCCGACGCGCCGCGCGACGTCCGCCGCAGGAGCGGACCATGGCACCGGCCGACATTTCGCCGCAGCTGGCCCAGTTGCTCGACGCCGCGGCCCGGCTCTGCGCGGCCACGGCGTCGGAGGCGATCCTCCTGCTCGTCGATCAGCGGCTCGACTGGGAGCAGGTCCGCCGCCTCACCGGCACCGTGACCGTGCTCGTGGCGGCGGACGACGAGGCCGATCTGGCGGGCACGACCGACCACGGCCTGAAGAAGATGCCGCTCGACGTGGCCGGGCTCCCGGTGCACGAGCGGCTCGCCCAGGCGCTGCTGGAGTGCGTGGCCGACGAGATGATCGCGCCGGAAGCGGCGGTCGTCGCGGTGTACAGCGGCTTCGAGGCCGGCACGATCGACTCGGTGAGCCTCCTGAAACTGGAGGAGCACCTCGGCCAGCTCACGAGCCGCGACCTGCGGAACCTGGAGACGAAGGTGCCCCTGGAGACGCTCAAGCTCGTCGTCGATCTGGCCGTGGAGATCGGCCGCGAGGGCCGCGAGGGCAAGCCGGTGGGCACGTTGTTCGTGGTCGGCGATGCGCGGAAGGTGCTGCAGGCGAGCCACGCCGCGGGCTTCGACCCCGTCCGCGGCTACAGCCGCTCCGAGCGCCGGCTCACCGATCCCCGGGTCCGGGAGGGGATCAAGGAGATCGCCCAGCTCGACGGCGCCTTCGTGATCGGTTCCGACGCCACGGTGGAGGGCGCCGCCCGCTACATCGACGCCTCGGCGGAGAACGTCTCGGTGGCCAAGGGCCTCGGCGCCCGGCATTGGGCGGCGGCGGCGGTCACGCGGCGGACGAAGAGCGTGGCCGTGGCCGTGAGCGAGACCAGCGGCACCGTGCGGATCTTCCAGAACGGCGAGGTGGTGCTGCGGATCGAGCCCTTCCGTCGGGCCATGAAGTGGAAGGATTTCGAGTACGAGCCGCCGGGTTCGGAATGAGCGTCCCCCGCGCCGCCGGCCCCGATCCCGACCTCCGCGGCAAGACCGTGTGGGCGATCGACACGCTCTCCCGGGCCTACCAGCTGTTCCACGCGTTGCCCGAGATGACGGCCCGCGACGGCACGCCGGTGTCGGTGGTCTTCGGGTTCACCCGCGACCTGCTCGACATCGTCGAGAAGAAGCGGCCCGACTATCTCGTCTGCGCGATGGATCCGCCGGGGCCGACCTTCCGCCACGCGGCGTTCGCCGCCTACAAGGCGAACCGGGCCGAGATGCCCGCCGACCTCGTGCCCCAGATCCCGCTGCTGCGGCGGCTGCTCGACGTGTTCGGCATTCCCTGCCTCGAGGTGCCGGGCTACGAGGCCGACGACGTGCTCGCCACCCTCGCCACCCGCACCGTGGCGGCCGGCGGCGGCTGCACGATCGCCACGTCCGACAAGGACTCGCGGCAGCTCCTCGGGCCGCACGTGCGGCTCTTCAACCTGCGCACCAACGCCAGCCTCGGGCCCGACGAGCTGCACGCGGAGTGGGGCATCCGCCCCGACCAGGTCGTCGACTTCCTGGCCCTCGTCGGCGACAGCGTGGACAACGTGCCGGGGGTGCCGGGCATCGGTCCCAAAATCGCCTCCGAGCTGCTGCAGCAGCACGGCACACTGGATGGCGTGCTGGCCGCGGTCGAGACCATTTCGGGCGCGAAGCGGAAGGAGAACCTGCGGGCATACGGCGACACCGCCCGGGCCGGCCGTGAACTGATTCGTCTCGATGCGACGGTGCCGCTGGAGATTCACTGGGACGCGGCCGCCCTGCATCCGCCCGACAGGGAGGCCTTGGCGGAACTGTGCCGCGAGTGCGGATTCCGCAGCCTCCTCGACCGGGTCGTGCAGGCAGGGGCGCGGACCGCCGCTCCGCCGCCGGCGGCGAAGCCGCGGGCGGCGGGCACGCTCTTCGACCTGGATGGGGAGGAGCCGGCACCGGCGGCCGCTCATCCGCAGCTGGTGGTGCACGAGCCGCGGGACGCCACGGCGATTGCGGCCGCCGTGCAGCGGCTCCGGGCGGGCGGCAGCGTCACGATCTGCGTGCCGCGTCCCGCCGCCGGCGGGCTGCTCGCGCGGCCGCCGGGCGTCATGCTGGCGACCGGCACCGACGCCTTCTGGTTCGACGCGGCTGCGGTCGCGGCGCACGACGCCCTGCGTGGGCTGCTGGCCGATCCGGCCGTCGCCAAGCACGGCCACGACCTGAAGCGCCAGGATGTCGCGGTGCGGACGCTGGGCGTCACGCTCGCCGGCAGCGTGTTCGACACGCTGCTCGCCGCTTATCTGCTCGAGGCCGGCGAGCGGAACCTCGGCCTCGTCGAGACGGCGATCCGGCACGGCGTGCCGGTCGGCGATCCGGCGGCCGCGGCCGCCGTCGAGAGCCCGACCGGCACGGCCGATGCGGCCCGCCACTGCGCGGTGGTGCAGCCGCTCGCCGCGCGGCTGCCGGAGCGGCTGGCCGCCGCCGGGCTGGCCGACCTGTTCGCGACCGTGGAGATGCCGCTGGCGCGGATTCTCGCCGCCATGGAGTTTCGCGGCGTGCGGATCGACACGCCCGTCCTCGCCGCGCTGGCGACGGAGTACGCCGCCCGCCTGGCGACGCTCGAGACCGAGATCCACGCCCTCGCCGGCCGGCCGTTCGCGATCGCCTCACCGCTCCAGCTGCGGGCGGTGCTCTTCGACGAGCTCGGCCTGCCGATCGTGAAGCGGGGCAAGACCGGGCCCAGCACCGACGCCGAGGTGCTGGAGCAGCTCGCCCCGCTCCACCCGCTGCCGGCGAAGCTGCTCGAGCACCGGCGCTACGCCAAGCTGAAGAGCACCTACGTGGACGCCCTGCCGGCGCTCGTCGATCCGACGACGGGGCGGATCCACACCACGTTCAACCAGACCGTGACCGCGACCGGGCGGTTGAGCTCCTCCGAGCCGAACCTGCAGAACATTCCGATCCGCACGGCCGAGGGACTCCAGATCCGCGCGGCCTTCCTGCCGGCCGCGACCGGCTGGCGGTTCGTGGCGGCCGACTACTCGCAGATCGAACTGCGGATCCTCGCCCACCTCTCCGGCGACGCCGCGATGCAGGCCGCGTTCGCCGCCGGCGAGGACATCCACGCGCGGACGGCGGCGGCGGTGTGTGGGGCGGCAGCCGCCGACGTCACGCCGGCGATGCGGCGGCTGGCGAAGGCGGTCAACTTCGGCATCCTCTACGGGCAGTCGGCCTTCGGCCTGGCCAAGGCCCTCGGCATCCCGCAGGCCGACGCCGCGGAGTTCATCGCCGGCTACTTCCGCGTCTTCGCCGGGGCCGCGGCCTTCATGGACGACGTGCTCGATCGCTGCCGGCGCGACGGATTCGTGACCACGATGCTCGGCCGCCGCCGGTCGATCGCCGGCGTCCGCGATCGGGACCGCCGCCGCAATGCCGCCGGCGTGCCCGCCCTCACGCTGCCGGAGCGGGAGGCGGTGAACACGGTCGTGCAGGGATCCGCCGCGGATCTCATCAAGCTGGCGATGCTGCGGGTCGACGCCCGCCTGCAGGCCGAAGGCCGCCGGGCGGCGCTGGTGCTCCAGATTCACGACGAGCTGCTCCTCGAGGCGCCCCCGGATGAGGTGGCGGCCGTCGAGCGGCTGGTGGCCGACGAGATGCGGCAGGCGATGGCGTTGACGGTGCCGATCGAGGTCGCGGTGCACGCGGGCGGCACCTGGGCGGAATGCGAGTGATGAGGACCATCCTTCAACCTGGCGTGGTTCGCTGGTCGGGGTTGCCCATGCCCCATCGCCGGAGGTTCGCTACGGCCTTCCGGGCCTTCGCTCTCTCGGAGGCGGCTGCGCTCCGGCGGGCACCGATCCGCCGCAGGCGGATCGGTCGTTGCCTGCGCTGGCCGCCTACGCCGGCTCCCGGGGCACGGGCAACCCCTTCCGAATGCTGTTTCAGCAAGAAGTTTTTTGAGCGAGAGAATCGAGGCGATTTCGAGTGAGGCGGCGATGATCGTCATCGGGCTCGTGGGTCGGATCGGCGCGGGGAAGTCCACGGTGGCGCGGATGTTCGCGGCGCTGGGGGCCGACGTCATCGACGCCGATGCCGTCGCCCACGAGGTGCTCGACGATCCGGAGGTGCGGGCGGCGGTCGTGGCGCGGTTCGGAGCCGAGGTCGTCGACCCGGCCGGCCGCGTCGCGCGGGCCGCCCTCGCGGCGCGGGTCTTCGGGCCGACGCCCGATCACGCCACGGCGCTGGCGGACCTGGAGGCGATCGTGCATCCGGCGGTGCGGACGCGGATCGCCGCGCGGCTGGCCGCGCTGCGGGCGGCCGAGGAGGTGGACGGCCGGCGGCGGGTCGCGGTGCTCGACGTTCCCTTGCTCGTGCAGTCAGGATGGGACGCGGCGTGCGACCGGCTCGTCGTGGTGGCCTGCACCGAGCAGGTCAGGCAAACTCGGCTCGCCGCCCGCGGCTGGAGCCCGGAGCAGATTGCCAGCCGGGACCGGGCCTGGGAGCGGAAGGGCGGCAGTCCACTGTCCCTGGCACGAGCGGCTCCCGTGGATACCTCCGGGGATCCGGCCTATACTGCTCGGGAGGTGGAACGGATCTGGAACGCACTCCCGTCTCGTTGAGCCGCGGGGTCGTTCCCGGCACCGGTCACCGCCAGCCTTCCGGGGTTCCCATGTCTTGCCGGTGCGTGGCTCCGCCACGCCCGGTCCCGCCTGTCTCTCCTCCACGATTCACACCTTCGACGTTCAGGTCGGGGCCTCCTCGCCCCGTGGGTGCCGTATGCCAGATGCCGATCCCCCACCGGACGACCATGACCGCGAGCCGATGTCCTTGGCGGAGGAGATCGCCGCCGAGTTCAAGGACGGAGGGGACGTCACGGGCCACTACGAGGCGCTCAAGAAGGGCGACTCGCAGGTGGCCGAGCTGCAGAAGCTCTCGATGCAGGAGCTGGTGGAACTCGCCCGGCGGGAGCAGATCGGCGACGTCACGGGCGCGAAGAAGCAGGATCTCGTGTTTCGCATTCTCCGCGAACGGGTGAAGCTCAACGGCCTGATGTTCGGCGAGGGCACGCTGGAGATTCTGCCCGACGGCTTCGGCTTCCTCCGCAGTCCCGACGCCCACTACCTCTCCTGCCCCGACGACATCTACGTCTCGCCCAGCCAGATTCGGCGGTTCGGCCTGCGCAACGGCATGAGCGTGGCGGGGCAGATTCGGCCGCCCAAGGAGAGCGAGCGCTACTTCGCCCTTCTCCGGGTCGAGGCCATCAATGGCGAGGATCCGGCCAAGCTCTCGACGCGGAGGTTCTTCGACGAGCTCACGCCGCTGCATCCCGACGAGCGGATCGTGCTCGAGACCACGGGCGAGGAGATCTCGACCCGCGTCGTCGATCTGATCGTGCCGATCGGCTTCGGCCAGCGGGGTCTGATCGTCAGCCCGCCGCGGGCCGGCAAGACGATCCTCCTGCAGAAGATGGCCAAGGCCGTGCTCGCCAACTATCCCGAGGCCTACGTCTTCATGCTCCTCATCGACGAGCGGCCCGAGGAGGTCACCGACATGGAGCGGCAGGTCAAGGGGCCGTCGTGCGAGGTGATCAGCTCCACGTTCGACGAGAACGCGAGCCGCCACGTGCAGGTGGCCGACATGGTGATCGAGAAGGCGAAGCGGCTCGTGGAGTATGGCCGTGACGTCGTCATCTTCCTCGACTCGATCACGCGGCTGGCCCGGGCCTGGAACGCCGAAGTGCCGAACTCCGGCAAGATCCTCTCCGGCGGCGTCGATTCCAACGCCTTGCAGCGGCCGAAGCGGTTCTTCGGCAGCGCCCGCAAGGTGGAGGAGGGGGGCTCGCTGACGATCATCGCCACGGCCCTGGTGGACACCGGCAGCAAGATGGACGACGTGATCTTCGAGGAGTTCAAGGGCACCGGCAATCTGGAGATCGTGCTCGACCGGCGGCTCGTGGACAAGCGGATCTATCCGGCCATCGACATCAACCGCTCCGGCACCCGCCGCGAGGAAATGCTGCTGGAGTCCGATGAATACCGCCGCATCTGCGTGCTGCGGCGCGTCCTCGGCGACATGAACCCCACCGACGCGATGGAACTGCTGGTCAACCGGCTGTCGAAGACGAAGTCGAACAGCGAGTTCCTCATGTCCCTGAAGTCGTAGCGGCGGGAGTCTCATGGACGACGGCACTGGCAAGTCGAGGCCCCGCGGCGGCACGTTCGCCGGGCTGCCCCCGGACACCCGGGTGGCGGCGGTCGTGGCCCGCTGGAACGAGACTGTCACGCGGGGCATGCTCGGCGCGGCACGGGCCACGCTGGCCGCCGCCGGTCTGGCCGATGACGCCGTGGACGTGGTCTGGGTGCCGGGCTCGTTCGAACTGCCGCTGGCGGCCGACCGGCTCGCCGCCACGGGCCGCTACGCGGCGGTCCTGTGCCTGGGCGCGATCATCCGCGGTGAGACGTCCCACGATCGGCACATCGCCACCGCCGTGGCCGGCGGCATCGAGCAGACGGCGCGGGCGCGGGGACTGCCCGTCCTGTTCGGCGTGCTCACCTGCGACACGCCGGCCCAGGCTGCCGCCCGGTCGGGCGGCAGCGCGGCCGACGGCTACGCCGGCAACAAGGGCGCCGAGTGCGCCGCCGCGGCCCTGGAGATGATCGCCGTGCTCGCGGCGATCGGCCGCCCGGCCGTCCGCACGGAGCCGACCGCATGACGCGACGCAGTCGGGCCCGGGAGGTCGCCCTCCAGGTGCTGTACCAGGCGGAAGTGAATCCAGGCACCGCCGCCCGCGACCGCGGGCGGTTTCTCAAGGGCCGTCTCCGCTCCGGGGCGCTGGTGGAGTTTGCGGAGTCGCTCATCGACGGGGTCGGCCGGCATCGCGAGGCGATCGACGCGGTGCTCGAGGACCGGTCGCGAAACTGGCGGGTGGCGCGGATGGCCGCGACGGACCGGGCGGTGCTGCGGATCGCCGTCTACGAAATGCGGCACACCGACACGCCGGGGGCCGTCGTCGTGGACGAGGCCATCGAACTGGCCCGGCGGTACGGCAATGAGGCGTCTCCGCGGTTCGTGGCGGGCATCCTCGGCAGCCTGCTGACGTCGGGATGCACGGCGGCCGATCCCGTCACCCCGGTCACCTGATTCGAGGATCGTTCGCGATGGCCATCTTCGGTTTCGGACGCAAGGACAAGCCCGATGCACCCGCCGCCCCGCCTGCCGAAGCGGAGGCGGAGCGACCGCGGGGGATCCTCGACCGGCTGCGGGCCGGCCTGGCGAAGACGGCGCAGGTGCTCAAGACCGACGTCCGCGATCTCTTCAAGCGGGAGGGGCGGCTCGTCGACGAGCCCTTCCTCGAAGAGCTGCGGGCCGCACTGATCCGCACCGACATGGGGCCCGCCGCCGCCGAGGCGATCGTCGCCGACGTGCGCGAGCGGCTCCGGGCGCGGGTCGTCGATCCCGCGGTGGTGCTCGACTCGATCCGCACACAGTTGCTGGCGCGGCTCGCGCCGGCCGAAGCCGGTCTGAAGGTCGCGGCCACCGGTCCCACGGTGATCCTCGTCACCGGTGTCAACGGCTCGGGCAAGACGACGTCGATCGCGAAGCTCGCCCGGCGGTTCACCCGCGACGGGAAGCGGGTCGTGCTCGGGGCCGGCGACACCTTTCGGGCGGCAGCCGTCGAGCAACTGGCGTTGTGGGCCGGCCGGCTCGGGGCGGAGATCGTTCGCGGCGCCCCGGGCTGCGATCCGGCGAGCGTCGCCCATCGGGCGGTGGCCCGGGCGGTCGAGGGAGACTTCGACGTGTGCATCGTCGACACCGCCGGCCGGCTGCAGACCCAATCGAACCTGATGCAGGAGCTCGGCAAGATCCGCCGCGTGATCGCCAAGCAGATCCCCGACGCGCCGCACGAGACGCTCCTGGTCATCGACGCGACCGCCGGCCAGAACGCCCTCTCCCAGGCCAAGGGCTTCAAGGAGGCGGCCGGCTGCACGGGGATCGTGCTGGCGAAGCTCGACGGCTCGGCCCGCGGGGGCGTGATCGTGCCGG
>Ga0315905_10004154_pt1 | contig 14783 bp, 14 predicted proteins | sample LakEriMetagenome_5_FD_203522 | JGI IMG/M metagenome (GOLD analysis project Ga0315905, IMG submission 203522) | Freshwater fungal communities from buoy surface, Lake Erie, Ohio, United States - Buoy 4 MA121 | ecosystem: Environmental > Aquatic > Freshwater > Lake | place: USA: Lake Erie, Ohio... | reverse complement strand
AATGCGGAATGTTGAGCGCCGAGATCGTGCCTTCCGTCGGCAACGGCTGCACCCGACCCCCGGCGATCAGGGGCGCATCGGCCAAGAGCTCCAGCACCATCAGCGCGCCGTGCTCGGTGCGCGTCTGCCATCGCCACGAAAGCTTCAACCCCTGTTCGTTGAGAGCGCGCTCGAACCCCATGCGCTTCAGGTTGTCCTCCAGCGAGTGGTACGCGTCGGTGTCGGCCAGGAGCTGCAGATCGATAACGATGTCGACATCCAGCGTGCCGGCGTGCGCAGGCACGTCGGGTGGGCGCTGAGGCACCAGATAGCGCGGCGTCAGACCTCCGACCAGGAAGACCGACTCCTTCCAGGGCCCGAGCCCGCGCAACAGCGTGACGAGGACACGCTCGCAGTCAACGGTATAGGCATCGCTGTATCCGCCGAAGTGCGAAGGTTTGACCATCAGAAGCCGATCCTTTCTTTGCGCAGGTGCTCGGCCAACTCCTTGGAGCGACCCTCGGCGCGCACCAGGTCCAGATAGGTCTGGATCGGGCTGGCCAGCCAGACACCGTCCATCCGCTGCCTGAACAGCAGATCACCTGGCGACTTGGCGTCGATGACCACCAGATTCGCGCCCTCGCTGACAGGGCGGACGGCCAGCTCACCCAGCGCAGCCTCGGTGGCAGAACCGGCTGGCAAGCGGATGCGAACCTGCGAGACGTTCGACAGAAAAGGGGCGTAGCGCTGGGCAGCCGCTTCGTGGGTGACCGCGTAGTCGATTCCATGCGAAGAACACACACCGTCGAGTGCTGCGGCCAGGGCGTCGACCTTCATGGAAGGAACGAAGAACCTTCGCATCGCCTCAGCCGGTTGCTGCCGCAGGCTCGTGGCCCAGGCATCCAGCAATGCCGCAGGCTGACTCACGCGCCGCTGCTTGCCAGGCCCCTGCCCCCGTGAATCCAGCCAGTCGAGTCGTTCCAGTTCGGTCAAGACCATCGACACCGTCGACGGGGATGCCGAGACGTCCTCGGCCAGCTCTGTCACACCCAGCCAATCCTCGCGGCGCATCAGCAGGCCATGCAACACGTGAGCGCGACGCCCGGAAAACAGCGAACGGATGGCCCGGGAGGTCGACTTCGAGGGTGGCTTGTCCACGAAGAAGAGCGCCCCCGGTGCCGGGAGGTACAGGCTGCCCCCGGCGTCGAAATAACCGACCCGCTCCGCTTTCAGTAAGTCTTTGGCGCCTGGGGAAATCGATTCGGCCGCGAGCAGCGGCACGGCGCCTTCTGCGCCGGCATCGCCACTGCGGCGCGACGCCGCATCCCGGATCTGCCAAAGTGCTTGCCGGACATCCCGCGGATAGAGCGCCTTTCGGATCCCGACCAGCAGCGCCAAGGGACGCCCGGCAACCTGCATCGAGACTGAAACGTCGCTCACCGCCGCCTGCCCGCCAGCGTCGACTTGGCACGCGAGATCGGCCGTCACGTCCGGGAGGGCCCGCAGGGCTTCCAGGAGTTCGGCAATCAACGCGCTCTCGACTTCAGATATGTTCACGACCATGCCTCATGGGTTATTCGCTGTACAGCGAATGAGGGAACTGTATAGAATATTCCGTAAGAAGGCAATATTTGCTGCACAGCAAAATTGACTCTAGATCAGCTCAGTCGACCCAAACACCGTCACGACACCTTCGAAGGGAGTGCGCCGACCATGACCTCAAGCAAGCCGCCAAGGACCCGCACAGGGGCTGCCCACGACCCCGGCCTGCAAGCTCTGCTGGCCCTCCCGCCGGGAGAGCGACGGGACGCCGTGGCCAAGGATGTACGCCGACGGGCGCCGCAGTTCAGCGCCATCCCCGCCCATGATCTGGCAGATGCACTGGACGTCCCGGAGCACTGGCGGCCGGGCAGCGAATGGTCGTTCACCCGCTATGCGCCGATCGTCAGCGTCGAGGAACATGCCCGGTACAACTCCCCGGCATCCGAACTCGTCTACTTGATCGAAGAGGCCGTCTCGGCCGAGCGGTTCCAGCAACTTCTGAAGCATTCCGAGCCGCTGGACGAATCCGACGACCCGAGCTTTGCGTTCTTGACCAAGGGCGAACGCAGCCGCCTGGAGGATGCGATCGCCGAGAAGCAGATGGAAGCCAACGAGTCGAACGGCATGAACTGCATCGCTACATGCTCGGTCGAGAGCGACTCTGGGGCGGTTCTGGAATTCGAAGGAGACGTCGAGGACGACGGGGCCTGCATCAATCTGCGCACGCCTTACGACAAGCGCGCCAAGCGATTCACAGACCTCTCTCGTTGCCTCACGTCGGGCTGGTAGTGGTCGTCGAGTCCGAAATCCTTGTCGAAAGAGCGGCGCAGCCATGAACCCAGCGACTCCGACATCGCCAGCCAAGGGCAGGCGCCCGAGCGACATCTTCAACGGTGCCGCGGTCAAGCGGAAGTTTGTCGAGGAAGTGCTCGACATCATCCGCAAGACCGCCACCTCGCATCAGACCTTCATCGAGGGAACCATGGTGTCGTCGTCCGAGCGCAACGAGTGGACGCTGCCCACCGGCAAGGCAGTGAAGACCGCTCCGTTCTGGGGTCGCCCGAATTCTCTTTACGTCGACGATGAACAGGCTCGTGCGCGGATCATGCAAGCCATGGGCATCGACCTCAAGAACAGCCATACCTACCGGAAGTACCTGTAGCACCGACCCCGGTCGACCTACAGGTGCTTCTTGTAGAACGCCCACTGCTGGCGCGCCATCCAGGCAGTGAGGATGACGATCAACCCAGCGCAAAGCTCCCAGGCCACGGGCCCCGGCCAGACCAACAGCGCGACGCCGCCTAGCCCCAGGGCCACCATCTGCAGGTACTTCGCGCGGTGGTACAGGCTGGCTGACTCTCTCCCTCCGCAGGACCTGCGAATCGCGCGCTCGGTCAGTCCGTCGGCTGCGCCCACCGCGTACAGGAGCAGCAGCAGCGGGAGGAAGCGCATGAGCGTTGCGAAGCGCACGCCCAGCAACTGGGTGCCGACCATTGCGGTATCGATGGCCTCGCGATTGGCCAGGTAGCTGCGACGGATCACCGTGTCCGGGATCGACAAGGCCGATGGTTCAGCGAAGCGCAGCCCCATGTCATGGATGCCGGTGACCTCGAACACCAAGCCATACAGCAGGTTCGCCGGCCCGGTGATCTCGGCAGCTCCCCGACCCTGCCGAACCGCCAACCCGATGCCGTGCCCGAGATCGGCGGCCAGCAGACCGCGCAGACGGTCCACACCATCCGGCCTGACCCGCGACACGAACACCCAGTCGATGCTCCAGGCGACCAGCAAGAGCGCCACCAATCCCAGCCCCAGCGAAAGCGCCAGCTTCAGCGGGCTCAGCAGCACACTGGCCAAGGCGCCATCGTGAAACGACGTGTTCTTACTCGCCACGGCGGACCTCCACTTCCGTAGCCCGGTCCTCGTATTCCTGCGGCCGATTCCATGGGCCGTCCAGTCGGCTGCGCAACGCCTGCCCGATCGCCGTCAGGCCCTCGGGCATCCGCGAATCGTGTTCGGCACTGGGCAGCGGCATCCGGATCTTGTGCAACCGGCCACCATGGATCAATGCAAAGGCCTGGCCCTTGGGCAACTGCACCAGATCGGTCGGCTCCAGCATGCGCACGCTCTCCGGGGCGATGCGGTCCTCATTGCGGCTGGCGAAGTCGGTGAACTCGCCCGGATCGTTGGTGTCCGAGACCGACGACGACACGATGGTCGACACCACATGAACCTCAGGCAACTGGTCGGTCAGCAGCTCGGCCGTGGCGACCTCCTTCACCCGCAACATGATCAGCGTGTTGAAGTTGCCGGCGATCTGACCGGCTTTGGCGGGTGAGCCGATGCGCGCTTCCACGTCCGACCAGGTCTGCGTGTACGCCGTCACCTGAAAACCCGCCCCTCCCGCCTTGTTCAGCAGCGGGATGAATTCGTCGCCGATCAACTCGTTGAACTCGTCGGCATGGATGGCGATGCGCCGCGGTCGGGTCTCGCCCGGCAGTCCGCGCCCTGGACCGAACTTGTAGAGGCCGCCAGCCACGCTGGTGAGATCCGCGAACATGGAATTGCCCACCGCGCCCGCCACCTCGTAGTCGGACAGCGCATCGAGCCCGACATAGACGATCCCGCCCAGATTGATCACCGAAGTCCAGTCGAACACCGGCCGCCAGTCGGTCGGATCATCGAGCGTCGGCGACAGCAGCGCTGCCGTGCGGCCGGTGGTGAGCTTTTCCATCAAGGGCAGCAACGACGCCACCAGCTTGTCGAAGTGGCTCTTCTCGTAGTTCAGGGTCGAGGCCAGCGCATGGGCGATCGGGTCGTAGAGCTTGCGGCGACGGGCGTACTCGACCAGGCTGACCGCACGCGCACCGCGTGACTGCAAGCCTTTGTCCAGACTCTTCTTGTCGATCGCCATGGCCTGCAATGCCTCACGCCAACCGGCGGCAGCCGGCTCCTGGTCGAACCAGTGCTCGAAGTAGTCGACCAGCAGCGGCTCGACATCGGAGGCGTAGCGGTTGATCTCCTGGTAATCGGGCTTTCGGCCCAAGGCCACCAGCGCGCGCGCCATCACGTTGACGAAGCGCCAGACGAACTCCTTGAACGCGGCCGACTGCCCTTCCGACGGCAGCTGGCCGGCGATGCGCGTGGCCACCTCGGTGATGCGCGAGAAACTGCCCACCGGGTTGTAGCGCGCCGAGATTTCCGGGTGTCCCAGGTGGAACATGAAGAACTCGTCCGCGCGCCCTGCCCGCTCGGCTTCGCCATAGATGCGCCGCAGCAGGTCGATATCACCCTTGGGGTCGAACACGATCACCACCTCGCCGCGACGGATGTCCTGGGTGATCAGCAGTTCCGCCAGGCGCGTCTTGCCCACCCGCGTGGTACCCAGCACCAGCGTGTGACCAACCCGGTCGGCGATGTCCATCCAGATGTCGGCTTCACCCGGCTCGACCCCGTGGATCGCCGGATCGCCGCCCAGGCCAACGGGTGCTGCCGCCTGCGGACGCAGGTGCGTGAACAGTTGAACCAACAAACCTTGCTGCAGCAGCGGCTGGTTCTCCGGCCGACGGGCCTCGAACAGGCGCTGGGTGTGGCGCTGGTCCCACTGGAAACCCCGCCCCAGAAACAGCCGCTCGGTCGACCACGGGATCTCGGTCGAGGTCACCTCGTAACGGCGCTGACGTCTCAGGTTGGCACGGTAGCGCAAGGTTTGCAGGCCGGCGGCGCCTCGCCAGGCCGCGTGCGCCACCAATGCACCGGCCAGCAGCCAGTCCCACGGTCGGCTCAGCAGGAACAGGCCCGGCGCACCGATCACCACGCCCGCGCCGAGCGCAGACGCACAGGCCGAACGAAGTTCATGCGCCGGCCGCAGCAGGGCTTCTAGCGGGTAAGCCATCAGGTCGGCACGCTCGCGCCTTCCACCACGCGCACCAGAGCCGAATCGATGGCGGGAAGTGCCTGGATGAATCGCTGCGGCTCGCGGATCACGATGCCGTTGATCCGCGTACTGCCACGGTCGGACCGCTTGCGCTCGTAGCAGAGGATGTTCACGCCGCGATCGGCACGCAGGTGCCAGCCCTCGCGCAAGACCTCGCGTTGCACGCGCTTGGCCTCATCGGCAGCGGACTCTGGCACCCCGACTTGCTGTTTGGCGAACTCCCGGAAGATGCGTGGCGAGGCAAGCAACAAGCCTTCAGCCACCACATGCACGAGCGCATCAGGCTCGTTCACCGATAACGTGCCATCGAGCATGCCCTGGCTCAGCCACGCCATGAACTGACGAGCAAGCGCGGATTCGTCAGGCGACACCTCCTCCAGGAATTCAGGCGGATCCACGGCGAGGACGCTCCGCGCCTCGGGTGAACTCACCGTGACGACGGGTGTCGCTGCCGGAACCACGGGCGTAGCGCTGACCGCCTGGGCTTTACCCAGCGACCATCTGGGCGCATCACTTTCCACCAACTCGCTGAGGACGCCGTCCGCATTGGCATCGCCAGTCAGGCACGCTCGCAGGTCGGCCATCAATGCCGAGTCCTCCCTAAGCCAATCGTGGATGGCAGCCGGCACACAGCGCTCGAAAACCTCCCAGGCCACAGCCGCATCGAACGGGTCCGGCACCACCCCAGGCGGCAAGGTCTCGACGACATACCCGAGAGCGCCGCAGGACCGCATCGAGCCCGCCGCCGGGTTCCATGCACGAGGAACGCCGGTGCCCATAGCCATCCACACGCGCATCCCATCGCTGACATAAGGCAAGTCGCGCAGCAATGCCGCCACGAACACCGCGTAGGTCCAACGATGCGCCTGTGCGCCGATGACCTCGGGGGCGGCACCGCGCGGCAGGATCTGGCCGCGTCGCCGATCGAGCGAGCGCAGCGCTGTCGCAAGCGCCCTGTGAAGTTGTCCTCCAGCCCGCCCAAGCTGTCCCGAGCCCGACACGGGCAGCATCTGGACGAACGCGGCATGGCCCTCGATCAGCGGCTGCGCTGCCAACGCAAACACCTCCGCCGGGAAGGCCAGCTTGATGCGCAGGCACCGAATCGCATTGCCGAGTCCGAGGCGATCGATCAGCGACTGAGCGGCCAGCACAGGCTGTTCGACACCCACACCAGAAGGCATCCCGCGCGTCGCGATCGGCGCCTGCATCCGCTCGCCGATGTCGGCTCCAAAGTGGGGCTCGCGCCTGACGTCAAGTTGAGGCATCCGGGCAGTATTCCGCGCGCGCGGGCCAGCAACAGCAGTGACTGCGGCGCGAGCAAAGCCCTGATTCGGCCTTGACACCGCCCTCGCGCGGCGACCTGCCAACGGTGCACCCGGGTCACACGGAAGACCTCCAAGGAGAGCGCCACTCACCCCACTGGAATCGCCCGCTCTTCAAGGGGGAATCGGGGCTTCAGCGAGGCCCCGATTGACCCTCATTCTGGGGCCTTGCCTGCCTACGATGGCCACGAAATGCGATGTGCCGAACGTGGCCAGCGCCCGTACCAACGTGTGAGGAGGTCCTGTTGCCCAAGTCGATCAGCTGGCGTCCCCGGGCGGGGTGGTTTGTCGCGATCAGCCTCATCGCGGCGTTCCCCGCACACGCCTGCTGGGAGCAGGCCGGCGAACGCTACGGCATCAGCCCCGAGTTGCTCTACGCCATCGCCCGCACGGAATCCGGCCTCGATCCGCAGGCCGTCGGCCGCAACCGCAACGGCTCCCGCGACATCGGCCTCATGCAGATCAATTCCGCCTGGCTGCCCCGTCTCTCGGCACACGGCATCGCAGAGCGCGACCTGTTCGACCCCTGCACCAGCATCCATGTCGGCGCCTGGATCCTCGCCGGCAATGTCCGGCGGCTGGGCTACACCTGGGAGGCCGTCGGCGCCTACAACGCCGCGAGCCCCACGCTGCGGCAGGCCTACGCCGAGCGGGTCTACCGCCAGGTGACCGCGTCCCGAGCGCCGCCCCGGCCCGGGCCGTCCTCCGCCCCCTCCCTCCGACCGCTACTCACGGCGAGCGCGCAGTAGCGGCTGTGCATGCCCGCCTCCATCCCCCGACCGCTGCCTCCCCACAGAAAGGACTTCCCCATGAACCCATCCCGCCGCATCGCCGTCATCGCGCCCGTGGCCATCGTCCTGGCGCTCGGCGCCAGCTCGGCCTTCGCCGGCACCACTGGGACCGAGTTCCAGACCATGTACACGACGCTGCTGAACTGGGCGACCGGTTATCTCGGCAAGGCCATCGCCGTGGCCGCGTTCATCCTCGGCGCGGGAATCGGCGTGGCCCGTTCCTCGCCGGTCCCGGCCCTGGCTGGCGTGGTGTTCGCGCTGTTCATGGTCTACGTGCCGACCATCATCGACTCGATCATGACGGCGACGATCTGACGCGACGCGGCCATGACTGACGCCTCGCTCGACATCCCCCGCCGCCTGAACGATGCACCCCGCATGTTCTGGTGGGAGATCGACGTCGCTCTGATCTTCCTGGGGGCGGTGTTGACCGGGATGGTGGCCGGCTTCTTCATGACCGGCTGCGCCCTGGGCGTGCTGCTGGCCTGGAGCTTCGGCAAGGCCAAGTCGGGCGAGCATCCCGCCTTCGCGTTGCACCTGCTGTATTGGCACCTGCCAGCGCAGATCGCGGGGCTCAAGCGCACGCCACCGTCCCACCAGCGAGACCTACTGGGATGAAGCTGGAATGGCTGCGCGCCGACATCGCGAGTGCCCGGCGGGCCACGACCTTTCTGGCCGTGCTGCTCACCGGCTCGCTGCTCGTCAACGTCGTGCTCGCCTTCTTGACAGTGCGCCTGTCCGACCGTGAACGGGTGGTGCTGGTGCCACCCACGATCAACAAGACCTTCTGGGTCGAGTCCGAGCGGGTCAGCGCCGAGTACCTGCAGCAGATGGCGTACTTCCTGATGCAGCTCACGCTCGACGTCACGCCGCACAGCGTGGACCACCAGGCCAGCGTGCTGATGCAGTACGCCGCACCGGCGTCCTTCGGAGAGCTGCGCACGGCCATGGCCGCCACCGCCGATCGACTCAAGCGCGACGGAGCCTCGACGGTCTTCAGCGCACGCGACCTGGTCGTCGACGAAGCCACGCAGCGCGTGGGCGTGCGGGGCCAGCTCACCACCTACGTCAGCGACCGCCGCGTCTCCGAAGTCTCGAAGGGCTACGCCATCGAGCTGCAGTACGCCGGCGGCCGAGTCTTCCTCAAGGCATTCCGCGAGACCAACCCCAATGACCCCCTGGAAACCCAGTCTCATCCTGCTGCCGCTTCTGCTGCTCGTTGATCCCGCCCACGCGCTCCAGATCGTGGATGCGCAGGACGGGCAGACAGCGCTCGGCAAGGTCTCGCGCAAGGAGGTCACCCGCATCGCCTTCGAGCGCGGTCGTGTGCGCAAGGTCACTGGCAGCGCCGGCGAGTTCGTCCTGGAGAAGGACGACGAGAAGGGCCAGATCTTCGTGCGGCCCACCGACCCGCAAAGCACCAAGCCGATCAACCTCTTCCTCACATCCGATCGCGGCACGGTTGCGTTGCTGCTGCAGCCGGTCGACACCCCGAGCGACTCGATCGTGATCCGCGAGCCGCGCGAGCGCAGCGCGGCGCCCACCCGTCTCGAGGCCAGTGGCCGACATGTCCGCACGCTCAAGAACCTGCTGCTCGCGTTGGCTGAAGACGCCCTGCCCGACGACATGGAGGTCAAGGAGCCTGCACGCGACATCGCCCTTTGGCTGGGCACCCGCCTCACGTTGCAGCGGGTGCTGCTGGGGTCTGGCGTGGTGGGCGAGAAGTACCAGCTGACCAACATCGGCAACACGACCTTGGAGCTGGCGGAGGCCGAACTCTTCAAGGCCGGCGTGATGGCTGTCAGCCTGGAGCAGCCCAGCCTACGACCGGGCGAGGCCACCAACCTCTTCGTGATCCGGGAGCGCAAGAACGATGACTGAGCCCGTCCCCAGTTCGGTGGCCGTCAAGCGCCGACAGTACCTGCTGCTGGCAGGAGTCGGCGCGGTGATCGTCATCGGCACGGTCTTCTCGGTGTCGCTCACTGGCTCGAAGCCCGCCACCGAACGCCAGTCCAAGCCCAAGTCGACCAACATCCTGGCGCCCGGCGCCCAGGTCGATCCGCGCGATGCCTGGCGTGGGCAAGCCGACGCCCAACTGCGCGCGATCGAGCAGAAGTCGCGCGAGCTCGCCCAACGCGACAGCGAAATGGAAGGCCAGAGCCGCGAGATGATCGAGCGGCTGCGCAAACTCGAAGGCAGTGGCGCTGCGGGCTCCGCAAACGGTGGACTCACCGCCCTGCCTCCGCCTCCGATCGCGGCACCGGCCACCCGTCCGAGCTTTGGTCCCGACGCGGCCGATGGGGCGCAAACCGGCAGCGGGCAGCAACGCGCTGCGGCCCTCCCGCAGCTCCCACCCCCTCCACCCCCACAGCCGAACCGTGCCGGCAGCTTCGGCCCGATGCCGGCACCCGGCTCGAATGGCCTGCAGGCCGCCCCGCTGTCGGGAATCGTGAGCATCACGCTGGCCGATACGGCCTCGGGCCAGGCCGCGAAGCCCGGCACCGACCCCGCGGTCAGAACCGCCGCACCACGCGACACCCGCCGCTACATCCCGAGTGGTGCCTTCACCCGCGCGCTGCTGCTCGGCGGTCTCGACGCCCCCACCGGCGGGCAGGCCCAGCGCAACCCGCAGCCCGTGCTGCTGCGCCTGATGGACAACGCGGTGCTGCCCAACCAGTTCCGCTCCCAGGTCAAGGAATGCTTCGTGGTGGGCGCCGGCTACGGTGACGTCAGTTCCGAGCGTGCCTACATCCGCACCGAGTCACTGTCGTGCATCACGCGCGACGGGACAGCCATCGACGTCCCGGTCAAAGGCTATGTCGCCGGCGAAGACGGCAAGGCCGGCATGCGCGGCCGCCTCGTCTCCAAGCAGGGCCAGATCCTGGCCAACGCGCTGTTGGCAGGTGTCGCCAGTGGTATCGGCCAGGCCTTCACGCAGAGCGCGACCACGATGTCGATCTCGCCGCTGGGCACCACCAGCACCGTCGACCCGGCCAAGCAACTCCAGGCGGGCCTGGGAACCGGCGTGGGCAAGGCCCTGGATCGGCTCGCCCAGTACTACATCACCCTCGCCGAGAAGGTCTTCCCGGTGATCGAGATCGACGCCGGACGCACCGTCGACGTCGTGCTCACCCAGGGCATCGCCCTGCAGGGATCACTGGACGCCGCTACACAGGACGCCGAGACCTATCCGCGACTCGCAGCCCGAGCCAACCAACGAAGGAGTTCCGAAGATGACGATGAATGAGCCGCGCACGCGGGCCACACGTGCCTGGCGCGCACTGAGCTTCACCCCCGTTTTCGCGGGCCTGCTGGCCGCCGCGATCGCGCTGCCCTCTGCGGCTGAATCGGCGAACCCGGCGGCCACCGCGACGGCGACTGCAGCATCCAACACCACGGCCGCCGCGATCGCGATGGGCACACGCCTGCAGGCGCTCTACCCGTCCACCCGTTTCGGTGCGGTCAACCCGACACCCTGGCCCGGGGTCTTCGAGGTGGTGATGGGCGCCAACCTGGCCTACGTCGACCAGAGCGGCCAGTACTTCCTGTTCGGTCACCTCTACGACATGAAGTCGCAGCGGGATCTGACCGCCGAGCGCAAGGACACGCTGGCACGCATCGACTTCGACGCGCTACCGCTGGCCGACGCGATGAAGGAAGTACGCGGCAACGGCTCACGCGTGCTGGCGATCTTCAGCGACCCCGACTGCCCGTACTGCCAGAAACTCGAAACCGACCTTCGTGCCCTGACCAACGTCACGATCTACACCTTCCTGATGCCGCTGGTGTCCCTGCACCCGGCAGCGCACAGCAAGGCCGTATCTGTTTGGTGCGCCAAGGATCGCACCGCCGCCTGGCACGCCACGATGTGGCGTGGTGAAGCCGTACCCCAGGCCGACTGCCCGCATCCGGTGGATCGCAACGTGGCGCTGGGCGAGCGGCTGGGCATCAACGGTACGCCCACGCTGATCGCTGCGGATGGCCGGATGCTGCCGGGCGCGGCGAGCAAGGAGCAGATCGAGGCCTGGCTGGCTCGATCGGCGGCCAGTGCCCAAGGCGACGTCAAGTCGGAGGTCGTCCCCCGATGAACTCGACCGCGCGGGTCGCGCCGGTGAGCCTGGCGGTAGTGACCACCATCGTACTGAGCGGCTGCGCCTCTTCCCTGTCAGGCGTCGGGAGCACGGAGAACTACGCCTGCAAGGCTCCCATCGGTGCCCAGTGCACTTCCGTCTCCGGTGTCTACGCCAACGCCAACCCCCTGGCAGCGCGCGCCGTGCATGAGGCCCCACTGCCACCGCAAAGCCTCCTCGCGACGATGGCAGGCGCCGCTCCTGCCCGTCAAGCCAAACCCGCTTCGCCGACCGGAACCTCGATGGTCCCACCATCCGGCGCCTCGGCCGGTGCCGCGACGGCGCCCAGCCCTGCGGCACTGCGCTCGGCCCCTCGCGTGATGCGACTGTGGATCGCACCGTGGGAAGACGCCGATGGCGACCTGCACGACGGGTCCTTCGTGCACGTCGTGATCGACACCGGGCGGTGGCTGATCGAGCGGGTCCGCCCGGCATCGCGCACGAAGCTCGACATCGCCACGCCGCCGCTGACGCCTCCCGCCTCGTTGGCCCCTGCCCCGGCCCCGGAGACGAGGTCGCCGGCCGACCTCGCTCCCACCGAGCCCTGAACATGCTGCGCAACCTGATCAACGATCTCGAATCGGCCCTCGCGAATGTTCGCGCCACCGATCTGCTGCCAGGCTCGCGCACCGGTCGAGCGCCAGCTCTCGACGACAGCGCCAGCCTGTCTCGATGGTTACCGTACCGGGCCTACCTCGAGGACCACCAGATCTTCGTCAACCGGGACGCGCTGGGCTTCTGCCTGGAAGTTCGCCCGCAATCCGGGGCCGACGAGGACATGGCGCGGGTGCTCACCGCGCTCTATGCCGCATCCCCTGCCGGCACCGGTATCCAGTTCCACCTGCTGGCCAGCCCCGACATCCGCGGCACCCTCGGCCGCTACGCCGACCTGCGATTGCCCGATGAAGTCGTGCCTGAGTTCGACGAGCTCGGACGTCCTGGCCGACACGGCAATATCCACCGCACCATGGCGCGCCGTCGCGTCGGGCACTACCTGGCAGGCGCCCGCCAATCGCTGCTGCCCAACCAGAGCTACCTATTCCGGAATTTCCGGCTGGTCGTCAGTGTCTCGCTGCCGGGCAGCCCGGAGAACCTGAGTCGTATCGACGAGCTGCTGCTGCTGCGCGACGGACACCGCGCCACGCTGCACGCAGCGGGTTTTCCGTCGCGACCCTGGACCGCGACCGAACTCATCAACTGGGTGTCCGCGCTGGTCGATCCGCACCGCCAGAGCGGCGAGGGCCTGCCATTGACCTACGACCCGGGCCGGGAACTACGCGATCAGGTGGTCGACCGCTCGACCCGACTCTTCATCCGCCAGACCGGCATCGAGCTCAGCAACCCAGCCAAGGCCGAAGGCCGCGAGCTGCGCCTGCTGTCCGTGCGTTCCTTCCCGCCGCGCTTCGCGCTGTGGAACATGGGCAGCCTGATCGGCGACCTCTACCAGGCCACCCTGCAGTACCCCTGCCCTTTCATGATCACGCTCGGCGTGCATGTGCTCGACCCCGAGGCCACGCGCAACTGGGCCTATCTCAAAGCGGCCCGCGCCACCACCAACGCCACGAGCTACATGGCACGCTTCCTGCCCGACATGCAGGAGCGCAAGGCCGACTGGGACATCGTGCTCAAGGCCATGGACGACGGCCAGCAACTCGTCGACCTCCATCACCAGGTGGCGCTCTTCGCACCCCTGCGCGACATGGCTCGCGCCGAACAGTCGGCCCGCTCAGTCTTCCGCGCGCGTGGGTTCGAACTCTCGCGCGACACCATGATGATGACCCAGGGCCTGATCGGCTCGCTGCCGATGACGATGTCGCCCGCCTTCCATGGCGACCTCGGCCGCATGAAGCGCGTGACCACCAAGACCTCGGCCAACGCGGTGCACCTCGCACCTCTGGTCGCGGAGTGGCAAGGCACCGGCACGCCAGTGCTGCTGCTGGGCGGCCGACGCGGCCAGGTGATGCAGCTCGACGTCTACGACAACCCGGCCGGCAACTACAACGTCGCGATCGCCGGCACCTCGGGATCCGGCAAGTCGCTGCTGCTCAACGAGATCGCCGCCGCCTATCTCGGCACCGGCGCTCGCGTCTGGATCATCGACGTCGGCCGCTCGTACGAGAAGGCCTGTCGAAACTTTGGCGGCAGCTTCATCGAGTTCACCGAGAACGCCGGCCTGTCGCTGAACCCGTTCACCTTCGTCGACGACATCGACGAGGACATGGAGCTGTTGCAGCCCCTGCTCGCCCAGATGGTATCGCCACGCGAACCGCTGGAGGGCTTTCAGTATTCGACGCTGGGGGCGGCGATCAAGAAGGTCTGGCGGACCAAGGGACGTGAGATGACCGTCACCGACATCCACGATCTGCTCGCCACCGGCCGACTCGACGACCCCAAGGACAGCGACCTGGACGGCAGTGCCCCCGTCGCAGAGGGCGATCGGCGCCTGAAGGACCTGGCCGCCATGCTGCAGCCCTACACACGAGACGGCACCTACGGCAAGTACTTCGACTCGCACGCCACCATCGACTTCAGCAGCGACTTCATCGTGCTGGAGCTCGAAGAGCTCAAGGCCAAGAAGGACCTGCAGACCGTGGTGCTGCTGATCGTGATGTACCGCATCACCCGTGAGATGTACTTCTCACGTGATCGCAAGAAGATCGTGATCATCGACGAGGCCTGGGACCTGCTGTCAGGTGGGGCCACGGCCGAGTTCATCGAGGCCGGCTACCGCCGAGCGCGCAAATACAAGGGCGCCTTCATGTCGGCCACCCAGGGGGTGGACGACTACTACCGCAACCCGGCGGCGAAAGCGGCACTGGACAACTCCGACTGGATGTTCCTGCTGCGCCAGAAGCCCGAGTCCATCGAGATGATGGACAAGCTCGGCCAGCTCACCATGGACGACGCGATGAAGCGGCTCCTGCAGTCGCTGCGCACCGAACACGGCGCGTTCTCCGAGGTCTTCATCCACTCACCGGCCGGCAACGGCATCGGCCGGTTGATCGTCGACCCCTACAGCCTGCTGCTCTTCAGCAGCCGGGCCGAGGACTTCGGCGCCATCAATGCCAAACGGGCGACAGGC
>Ga0315905_10004152_pt1 | contig 14786 bp, 18 predicted proteins | sample LakEriMetagenome_5_FD_203522 | JGI IMG/M metagenome (GOLD analysis project Ga0315905, IMG submission 203522) | Freshwater fungal communities from buoy surface, Lake Erie, Ohio, United States - Buoy 4 MA121 | ecosystem: Environmental > Aquatic > Freshwater > Lake | place: USA: Lake Erie, Ohio... | reverse complement strand
AAATACCATCTATAGTAAAAACGATTCAAAAACAACCCATACAAGAAATAAACTATGCATTCCATAAAACAATTTCTTATAGCCAGTTCTCTATATATCATGAGTGTCCTCACAAGTGGGAATTACAATACAAAGATAATTTACAACAATATGAACCTACTATCCATACTGTGTTTGGAACCGCAATGCATACTGTTATTCAGCATTACCTTACTGTGATGTATAATGAAAGTGGAGCAGCAGCGGATAGAATAGATATAGAGACATTTTTTGAAGATGAGTTTAGAAAAGTATACTTAGAAGAATATAAAGCAAATAAAGATACTCACTTTACTAGTGCAGCGGAAATGAGAGAGTTTTATGATGATGGTATTGCTATACTAAGTTTCTTTAAAAAACGCAAAGGACAATACTTTAGTAAACGAGGATGGTATTTGATTACTTGTGAGTTACCTATTGTTATAACGCCTAATAACGCGTTTAAAAACGTTTTATATAAGGGTTTTATTGATCTTGTAATGTATCATGAACCTACAAATACCTTTAAAATATACGACTTTAAAACGTCTACTCGAGGATGGAATGATGATGCTAAAAGAGATGAACGTAAACAATTTCAATTAATATTTTATAAAAAATATTTTAGTGAACAATATAACATCCCTGAAGAGAATATTGAAGTTGAGTTTGTTATATTAAAAAGAAAAATATGGGAGGAAAGTGAATATCCTCAAAGTCGTATTCAAGAATTTGCTCCTCCAAGTGGTAAAATCAAAATGAAAAAAGCATTAACTGCTATAGATAATTTTCTAAATGAATGCTTTAATATTGATGGATCATACAAAGACACATCACACCTTGCGACACCAAGTAAAAATTGTAAATGGTGCCCTTTTAATGAGAGAAAAGATCTTTGTAATAAATAGTGTTTTTGTATATATTTATATATAAATAAGTGTTATGGATAAAAAGGATATGACATTAACAAGTGTAAAAGTTCAAAGCGACTTGTTTGAAGACTTCAAATTAGAATGTGTTAAGCGAAAATTTTCTTTACAAAAGCTTGTAGATAGAGCAGTCCATTTATACCTTACATCAGACGAATTTAGAAAGTCAATTCACAATCACAATAATTTAAATCGATAAAAAGTTTTATGAATCAAAGTTTTGGTTATCTTCCTCAAAATGAGAGAAAAAAGATACTCCTTATATGTGATGATATAAGAGTACACTCTGGAGTAGCTACTGTAGCTCGAGAATTAGTATTAAACACAGCCCAACATTTTAATTGGGTTAATGTAGGAGGTGCTATTAACCATCCTGAACAAGGTAAACGATTAGATTTATCACCTGATACTAATAACAATACTGGTTTAACTGATAGTTCTATTATTTTATACCCAAGTAATGGATATGGAGATGCTAGATTAATTAGACAATTAATCCAAATAGAAAAACCAGACGCTATTTTCTTAATTACTGATCCAAGATATTTTATTTGGTTATTCCAAATTGAAAACGAGATTAGAAAGAAAATGCCTATTATTTATCTTAATATTTGGGATGACTACCCAGCTCCAATGTATAATAGAGCTTATTATGAGTCATGTGATGCTCTATTAGCTATCTCTAAACAAACTAAAAATATTAATACTTTAGTATTAGGCGATAAATCTAAAAATAAAATCATTCAGTATGTACCTCATGGTTTGAATGAAGATATCTTTAAACCACTTGATAATACTCCTGAATTAAAAGAATTTAAGAAGAAATTATTTGGGAGTAAAGAAATTGATTTTGCTTTATTCTTTAACTCTCGAAACATTCGCCGCAAACAAATCCCAGATACAATGATGGCTTATAAGTTATTTATTGATGGGTTATCTGAAGAGCAAGCAAAACGTTGTGCGTTTGTATTGCATACTCAAGTTGTAGATGATAATGGTACTGATTTAGAAGCTATAAGAGAATTATTATTTGGTGATGACCCAAAATATAATATTATTTTTTCACCTCATATGCTCCCATCTGACCAAATGAATCTACTTTATAATAGTACTGACTGTCAAATTCTATTAACTAATAATGAAGGTTGGGGATTAAGTTTAACTGAAGCAATATTAGTAGGTAATCCAATTATTGCTAATGTGACAGGTGGAATGCAAGACCAAATGCGTTTTAGTAAAAAAGGTAAATGGATTGATTTTGATGCTAAGTTTCCTTCAAACCATACAGGTACAATTAAAGAACATGGTGAATGGGCATTCCCCGTTTACCCAACTAATCGTTCAATTCAAGGTTCACCATTAACTCCTTACATTTGGGATGATAGATGTAATGCTGAAGACGCAGCTAAACAAATTAAAGCTGTTTATAATTTATCTAAAGAAGAAAGAAAAGCACAAGGTTTAAAAGGTCGTGAATGGGCTTTATCTGATGAAGCAGGATTTACAAGTAAAAAAATGGGTGTTAATGTTATTAAAACTTTAGATAAATTATTTAAAACTTGGAAACCAAGAGAAAAATATGAGTTAGTAAATACTAATGAAATCAAACCTAAAACAGTACCTCATCAATTAGTTTATTAATACCAAAAAGTTATATGAAACCATTATTTTTTATTAGTTGCCCTATTGACACATATAGTGGATATGGAGCACGTTCTCGAGATCTAGTTAAAGCAATTATTGAGCTAGATAAATATGATGTTAAAATTATTCCTCAAATGTGGGGTAATACACCTTGGGGTTTTATTGAAGATAATCCTGAGTGGTCATTTTTAGCGAATCATTTGTGGGTTCAACCTCAACTCCCAAAACAACCTGAAATATGGATGCAAATTACAATTCCAAGTGAATTCCAACCAATCGGTAAGTTTAATATTGGTGTGACAGCAGGTATTGAAACAACATTATCACCTGGTGACTGGATGGAAGGTATTAATAGAATGAATTTAACTTTAACTTCTTCTGAGCATTCAAAAGAAACATTCCTTAAAACTGTACTTCAAAAAGTAAACCAACAGACTAATCAACAAGTTGGAGAAGTAAAAGTTGAAAAACCAATTGAAGTATTATTTGAAGGAGCTGATACTAATATCTATAAACCACTTGATATAGTAGAATCATTCCCTGAATTGAATGATATTAAAGAAAAATTCTGTTACTTATTTGTAGGTCACTGGATTAATGGTGATTTGGGTGAGGATAGAAAGAATGTTGGTTTATTAGTCAAAGCATTTTATGAAACATTTAAAAATAAAAAACAAAAACCAGCACTTGTTTTAAAGACATCTCAAGTAGGTTCTTCATATATTGATCGAGATGAAATTTTGAAACGAATTAATATGATTAAAAAAACAGTTAATTCAAAAGATTTACCAAATGTTTATCTACTACATGGTGAATTTACTGATTCTGAAATGAATGAGTTATATAATCATTCTAAAGTAAAGGCAATGATTAATTTAACTAAAGGTGAAGGTTTTGGTCGTCCATTATTAGAATTTAGTTTAACTAAAAAACCAATTATTACAACTAATTGGAGTGGCCATAAAGATTTCTTAGATGAAAAATTCACCACTATGCTCCCAGGCACTATGACAAATGTTCATCCAAGTGCTGCTAACAATTGGTTATTAAAAGAATCACAATGGTTTTCAGTTGACACAGGACATGTAGGACATCATCTAAAGAATACATTTGAAAATTATAAAACATATACTGATGGTGCTAAGCGCCAAGCATATAAGAGTAAAAGTGAATTTAGTTGGGATAAAATGAAGGATAAAGTAAATCAATTGTTTGACCAATATATTCCTGAGTTTCCAAAACAAATTCAACTACAATTACCTCAATTAAAGAAAATTGAATTACCGAAACTTAAAAAAGTAGAAAAAGTTACAACTAATGAAGCTTAATCAAATGGAAGATAAAATTATTACATGCCCTAAATCAGGAGGTGATTTATGTTATGAAACACAAGTCACACCTGAAATTACAAATTGGATGTCTTTATCTTGTGGTTATTGGACTAATAGTTTAATGACTAAGGATAGTGATTTTTATAAAGAACAATTTGAAATTTTACCTGAATTATATAAAGTATTAGCTTGGGAAGACCCAAATACTAATTTAACTTGGTTACCTCAAACTATCAATCATCCATCACAAGGTATGGTATTTGCTAATGGGGCGTCTGCTGATAATTGGAAATGGGCAGCTGTTAAAGCAACTAAAGTGACAGAAGAAGAAAAAGAAAAATACCCAATCCCAAAACAACCAGGTAAATTTTATGAGTATAGAATGAATATGGAAACACTCCAACATTTTGAAGAAAGAGAATTTATAGATGCTTTAGAATATGTTGGCTTATTAGGATAATTTATTATATTAAAATTATATGAAAATTAGTTACGCTATAACAACTTGGATTGAACATGAAGAATTATATCGATTGTTATCCTTTCTTAAAAACCACATTGATGATGAAGATGAAATCATCATTGTTTATGATCAAAATCGAGTTACTCCAAAAGTACTTGATGTTATGAAATCATTTGAAAGACATAATTATAGTTATTATCCTTTTAATTTTAAAGATAATTGGTTAGAAAATAAAAATTATTTAGGTTCCAAATGTGTTGGAGAATACATATTCCAAATAGATGCAGATGAAGTGCCTTCTGAGTTTTTAATTCAAAATCTTAAATCTATTTTAGAAATGAATTCTATAGATGTATTGGTAGTTCCTAGGATTAATTTAGTTGAAGGATTAACTCAAGAACATATTCAACAGTGGAGATGGAATGTTAATGAAAAAGGATGGGTTAATTTCCCTGACCCACAAAAACGCATTTATAAGAATAGTCCTGAAATACAATGGCGTGACCCTGAAGGTCAACCACAAGTACATGGTATGGTAACTGGTTATAAAACTATAGCTGATTTACCATTTGAAGAAAAATTTAGTTTACTTCATACTAAAACTATTCAGAAACAAGAATATCAAAACAAAACATATAATGATGTTTTAACCGGAAAAGGACGTGAAGACTAAAACTGCTTTTATAACTGGAATATCTGGTCAAGATGGTTCATTATTAGCCAAATTTCTTTTAAATAAAGAATATCAGGTATATGGATTAATGAAAGAAAAATCATTAAAAGATAACTTAAAAGACATTTTCCACCACCCAGATTTACATATAATATATGGAGATTTATTAAATAGTGATTTATTACGTTTAATTTTAGAGACTAATAAATTTGATGAAATTTATAATTTAGCTTCTCAAAGTAACATAAGATTAAGTTATGATGATCCTCTTTTAACATTTAATGTTACACTAATAGGAACACTAAGTTTATTAGAAAATATAAAAAAATATTCTCCTAACTCAAAAGTATTCCAAGCCGGCTCATCAGCTATGTTTGGTAATTCAATAGATAAAGATGGTTTTCAAAGAGAAACAACTCCTTTCATTCCTATAAGTCCATATGCTTCCTCTAAATTATTTGCTTATAATATATGTAACAATTATAAAGAAAATAATAATTTATTTATAAGTAATGGTATATTATATAATCATGAATCTATTAAAAATAAAACACTTTTAGGTTTAATTAATACTATAGCTAAAAAAGCTGTATTAATTGCAAATGGAGATATACCAGAATATTATATTCCTAATTTAAAAATTAATATAGATTGGGGCCATGCAGATGATTATATAGAAGCAATGTGGTTAATTCTTCAACAACCTATAGCAAATAATTATATAATAGCATCTGGGGGAACTCACAATATTGAATATGTTTGTGATTATATATTTTCATCATTAGGGTTAGATTATAAACTATATATTAAAACTGAGTTTGATACTATAGAGTCATCAAAATTAAAAGGTGATCCAAGTGTGTTAAGAAGTATCGGATGGAAACCAAAGTATACTTTTAATACAATGTTAGATGAAATAATTAATTATTGGATAAAAAAAATAAAAAATAAAGCAATCATATGAGAAAACAAGATATTAAAAAAACAGCTTTAGTGCTTGGTGGAGGTGGATTTATAGGAGGACATCTAGCAAAACAACTTAAAAATGAAGGTTTTTGGGTTCGTATTGTTGATATTAAAGAAAAACATGAATATTGGAATCATGAGGATATATGCCATGAATATATTCAAGGTGATTTAAGAGATCCAATGTTAGTTAGTAAAGTTATGTTTGCTCCAAATCAAGAATCTGAATTAGATAATATTAATTCATTTGATGAAGTTTATCAACTAGCAGCAGACATGGGTGGTGCAGGTTATATCTTTACAGGCGAAAATGATGCTAATGTAATGCATAACTCAGCTTTAATCAATTTAAATGTAGTACATGAAGCAGCTAAAAAATCAGTAAAACGAATATTTTACAGCTCATCAGCTTGTATGTACCCAGAGCATAATCAATTAGATCCTGCTAATCCTAATTGCGAAGAATCATCAGCGTATCCCGCTAATCCAGATTCAGAATACGGATGGGAAAAACTATTTAGTGAACGTTTATTTTTAGCGTTTAATCGTAATTATAAATTAGATGTTCGTGTAGCTAGATTCCATAATATATTTGGTCCTATGGGTACTTGGAATGGAGGTAAAGAAAAAGCCCCAGCGGCTATGTGTCGTAAAGCAGCTGAGGCTTTAACGGATGATGAGATTGAAGTATGGGGTGATGGATTACAAACTCGATCTTTTCTTTATATAGATGAATGTGTTGAGATGATTCTTCGTTTTATGAGACAAGAAACATTCTTAGGCCCTGTTAACATTGGCTCAGAAGAAATGGTCACTATTAATCAATTAGCTGAAATGGCTATTAAGGCTTCAAATAAAAGAACTTATATTAAAAATATAACTGGTGAAGAATTTAAAGCTAAATATGGTTTTAAATGTCCTGTAGGTGTTAGAGGGAGAAATTCTGATAATAAACTTTATAAAGAAAAAGTAGGATGGGAACCAACTCAACCACTTTATGATGGTATAGTTAAAACATTTGAATGGATTAATAAACAAATAAAATAATAAAATAGTTGTGAATAAAAAACAACAACTTTAACTAATTAATCTAACATGGAAAAAATTTGTTTAATATACCAACCAGCAGGATTAGGAGATATATTTTATACTATTGGTATTGCTAGACATTATCAAAAATTAGGATATAGAATAATATGGCCTGTTGTAAAAGAAATAATAAGTACTTTATCTTATATTCCTGGAATAGAATTTTATGATTGGGAAGGAGAATTTCCAATGAAAAAATATTATAATAATAATTCATTAGATACTATTATTACAGAAGAGTTTATATTTCTCCCTATCCATAAAAGCACTGATATATTAGGTGGATTAGTAATGCCTAGTAAATATAATCTAGCTTCTCTAAACCCGGAGATTTGGAAAGATAATTTTATATGGACACGAAATTTAGAAAAGGAAAAAGAATTATATTATAATGTTTTATGTTTATCTAAAGATGAACCTTTTATTTTAGTAAATCAAAATTTTGTAACTCCTCCAAGAACATTAAAATTTCCTATTGATTTAGATACTAAACATAAGATTATTTCTATGGATTATATTGAAGGATTTAATGTGTTAGATTGGGCTTTAGTTTTAGAAAAAGCTAGTGGTATTGTAACTATTGATACTTGTATTCAATATATGATAGAAAATCTTAATTGTGAAGCAGAATTTTACTATTGTTATTTAAGAAATGGTATAAATACTTACTATCAAATAAAAGATTTATTTAACACACCATGGACTTTTTTAGATAAAGATAATAATTTAATACAATAAAGAATAAATAATTTAATACAATAAAAATGGAAACAGTAAATTTTAAAGGACATAATTATCCTAAATTTCAATCAGAAGGAAATGCTGCTCAATTCGCTATTCCTTACGCTAAACATTTCTGTAAAGGAAAAGGAGTAGATGTTGGATGTAATAGACCAGAATGGAGTTTTCCTGGATCAATATTAATTGACCCAGCTATTAATCCTCAATATGATGCTATGAATTTTTCTCCTGAAGCTCATGATTTAGATTATATTTTTAGTTCTCATTGCTTAGAACACCTACAAAATTGGGTTAGTGTTCTAGATTATTGGACTTATAAATTAAAATCAGGCGGTGTCTTATTCTTATATCTACCAGACTATTCTCAAGAATATTGGAGACCATGGAATAACAAAAAACACCTTAATATTTTCACACCAGATATTATTAGTGATTATATGAATGATAATGGATATAAAAATATATTTAAATCAAATATAGATTTAAATAATGCTTTTATGGTGGTTGGAGAAAAAATATAATAATTTCTTTAATAATTATAAAACAATTTATATGGGAGAATTAAGATTTTTTAATTTAACAGATTCTATAAAGGATTATGATTTAACAGTCTTTATTGAGACAGGTACTGGACAAGGAGGAAGTGTAGAATCCATTTTATGTTATGATAAAATAGAACATATATATTCTATTGAAATTATAAAAGAACTTTATGATGAATGTGTTAAGAAATTTGAAAAATATAGCAATATTAAAATAATAAATGCCAGTTCATATGATGGCTTAATAGAACTATTACCTACTATTCCTAAACATAAAAATATCTTATTTTGGTTAGACGCCCATTTCCCAGGCGCTGATTTTCATTTTACATCTTATGAAGATACTTCTAATGAAAAATTAAGAATTCCTTTAGAATCTGAAATAGATTTAATATATTCATTAAGAAAAGATTGCAGGGATGTTTTTATTATTGATGATTTAAGAATTTATGAAGATGGACCTTATGAAGCTGGAAATTGGGATAAAAGAAAAGAATTAGGAGGAGATGGATTAGATTTTATAATTAATAAATATGCTTCTACTCATATTATACATAAAGACTTCAACCATCAAGGATATTTATTTTTATTACCTAAATAATTAATATGAAAGTACTAGAGTTTTTTAATAAAGGAAATGGAGGATATTTAGATGATCCTTTATATTATTTTAATTTTCAAAGATTTGAAGATTCAACAGATGATTTTTACTTATTTTTAGGAGATGTATATCAACCATTACTCTCAAATGATTATAAAGATAAACCTAGAGTAGTATTATCTTTAGAAGAACCTAATTTTTGTACCCCGGGCCACCATGTGGATACTTTTAACCAAACTGATTTAGTTTTAAGTTTATGTCCATATACTTCTGAGACTTTAAATAATAGACAATTTGTATTTTTCCCTTATCCTGAATCTTTAATTAAAGATAAATTTGATAAAGAATATGATATTATATATACAGGACATTATCATGGGAGTTTAATACCTAGTTTTGTTAAAACCATTTCTCAATTTAATTATAGATTTGTTAAGTACCAACCAGATCCTTTAGTGACAAATCCGGGGTGTTCTTATCTAGAGAAATTAGATTTATACTCTAAATCAAAAATATCATTAGTACATAATTTATTATTTCCTAATATGGGAGATGTTCCTCGTTATAAACAATTTCCAAATGCTGATAAGAATAAAGCTTTTGAATTATTAGATTATGGTTTAATGCCTCAAATTAAATCTAGATTATTAGAAGCAGCGTTTAATAAAAGTTTAATTTTATGTTTTAAAGATAGATGGAATGTAATTGAATATTTATTTGAACCTAATAAAGAATTCATTTATTTTGATAATAATGATGATTTAAAAGAAAAAATTAATTATATATTAAATAATTATTCTGAGTTTACTCATGTTATAGAAGCGGCTTATAATAAAGCTGTTAACAATTATACTACTTATCATTTTTATGAAAAATACTTAAAAAATATAAATATATGAAATATCAATTTAAAGAAAAAAACCAATCCCCATGGTTAATAGATATATATAATGAATATATACCATATAAAACTGATGGATTTTTAGTAGAGATAGGCGTAGGACACACCCTTAAAGGAGTAGATAAATATCTCCCACAAGATTTAACAAATATTGAACGATGTAGCTCTAATACAGCTGATCTATTAGATTTAGGATGGTCTGGGATATATATAGAACCAGTTAAAGAATATTGTATAGAAGCTGAAATAGCACATAAAGATAATTTAGATAGATTATCAATAGCTAATATTGGGGCGTCTTATAAAGAGGATGAACTTGAATTATTCTTGGGGGATAGCTTTATTCCTAATAATTATGTTAATCCTGGATATGACTGGATTAATAGAAAAATACAAACCCAAGTCACATCAATTATATTAGAGAATAATAAATGTCCAAAAAATATAGATTTAATGTCTATAGATGTTGAAGGATTTGAAGCTAATGTGATTCAAGGAATTGATTTTACAAAACATCTTCCTTATATGTTAGTGATAGAAATAGATAAAATTCCTGTAAGTGTAATTAATGATCTTTTACCTAAATTTTATTCTTATGTAAAAAGTGATTATATGAATGGAGTTTGGATTCTAAAAAATAAATAAATGAATATATTTTCAAATTATATAGAAAAAGAAAGATGGGAAAAATCACTTAATGACCTATCTCATCTAGATTTTACTTTATTTTATGATTATCAACCTAGCCAAAATGAAATTAATCTATCACCTATAAATATTTTTATAGCATGTGAACCTAATGAATATTTTGGTAATCATGATTTTGCAATCCATAATAAACATGCTTTTAATTTTATATTAACTTGGAGTTCTAAAATATTAAACAATACTTCTAATTCTATACTATCTATATATGGAGAGAGTTGGTGGCAAAATAAACCATTTGAGTATACTTCTATAGAAAAACAATTTAAAGTATCATTTTTAAGAGGTAATTTACTTAAATTACCTGGTCACTATCAAAGATTTGAATTATTTGATAGACAAAATGAAATAACTACCCCAATTCAGTTTTGGGATAAGTTAGGTGAAAGAGGAATAGACAGTTTTGAGCGATGGAGACAATACAAGATTGATAGTTTTAGACCATACCAATATTCAATCTGTATAGAAAATACATCTCATGAAAATTATTTTACAGAAAAAATCACAGATTGTATTCTAAATAAAACTATTCCTATATATTGGGGTTGCTCTAATATAGGAGACTTTTATAATACTAAAGGTATTATTCAAGTTAAAAATACTGATGAGATAATAAAAGTTATAAATAATTTGGACTCTAATTATTATGATAGTATATTAGATGTGATAGAAGAAAATTATCAAAAAGCATTTCAATATAAAGATTACACAGGGAATATAGCTAATCAGATTAAAGAAATTTTTAAATATAATAATTTAATATGAAATCCACTTTAGTTTGTGTGCATGTTATGCCTAAAGAAATTGAGTTATTTGAAATATTTATGACTCAATATAAAAGAGCATTATTGTATTTAGAAAACACAGATAAAGTTACTATTAAAGCATCTCTCAATCTAAATCCTGAATTAACAGATTGGGATGGGAGTGAGTTAAAACCTGAGTATTTTATCTCTAGATTTGAGAAATTATTTGATGATGTACCTAACATTAATGAAATTATATTAGATAATAAATTAATGGGCACTACTCAACAAAAACGAGAAAGTATAGCTTTAAATTATGATCAATTTATTTTTGTAGACGCTGATATAGCATTCCCTGAACAATTATTAAAGTATCAATTAGAAGCATCTTATTTATTAAAAGATAAATATATTTTAATTCCTAATATAACTAAACTTTGGGATTACACTTGGGATATTTTAGTACATGATGATTTTAAAGATAAACCATATGGATATTATCAACAGCATGATCCTATAGATACTATTAATCAGAATATTGAGAATGTGGAGGTAGAATTATCTCCTACTATTAAGTTTGGTTGTGGTATGTATACTTTATATTCTAAAGAATTCTGGGATTTTATAAATATTCCTGAATCATTTGGGGGATATGGTCCTGAAGATACATTTGGTATGTATGCTTCATTAATAGCTATTCAAAAAGGATATCAAATAAATGAATATATATTAAAAGGAATCTATATAACAGAAGATTATATTAATAGAATTCCTAGTTTTGAAAATCAAATAAAAACATTTAATAGAAAGCAAGAATTTAGAGATAAAGCTGAGTCTCAATTTCAGTATGAATTAAATAAATTTAATAATAAAATATGAAAAAATTTATAGTTACAACAACCATTAATAAACCAACAGAAGCTACTCTTAAATTCTGTAAGATAGCTAAAGAAAAAGATTGGATTTTTGTGATAGTTGGGGACACTAAAACTCCACATGATGAATATAAAGCATTAGAAAATAATAATGTTATTTATTTAACCCCTGAAGAACAAGAGAAATTATATCCTGAGTTAAGTGAAACTATAGGATGGAAATCCATCCAGCGCCGTAATATAGGATTTGTATATGCTTACCATAACAATGCAGATATAATAGCTACTGTGGATGATGATAATATTCCTTATGATGATTGGGGTAATAATGTTTATGTAGGTCAAGAAATTGAAGTTGATTTATATGAAAATATATCATCACTTTATTTTGATCCTATATCACCTACAAATCATAATGATCTATGGCATAGAGGTTTTCCAATTGAAGATTTACCTTTTAAAAACCATATTGAATATAAAGGTCAAATTAAACGTAAAGTTTTAGTACAAGCTGATTTCTGGGATGGTGATCCTGATATTGATGCTATTTGTCGCTTGAGTAAAAAACCAGTTGTTAAATTTAATAAATTTGAACCGTTTTGCTCTAACCAATTAGCTCCATTTAACTCACAAAATACATTCCTAGCTAGAGAAGTAATACCATATTATGCTGTTCTACCTCATATTGGACGAATGGATGATATTTGGGGTAGTTATATTTTACAACATTATTTCCCCAACTCAATAATCTATAATCAAGCTACTGTTTATCAAGATAGAAATATTCAAGATTTAGTCACTAATTTAGAGAATGAAATAATTGGATATAGAAACACATTTAAATTATTAAGTGAATTATCTAATTTTGAAAATTATTTACCTGAGAAAACAAAAGAATTTTGGAATGTATATAGAAAACAATTTTAAAAACCATGAAAATATCAGCTATTATAATCTCACGTAATGATAACTATGGAGGTCATTTACTTGAAAGAGCAACATATGCTATCAACTCAGCAATTGATACTTATGATGAGGTAATATATATTGATTGGAATTCTGAAACTCATAGTTTACTTTATGATATTAAAGATAATCTTCAATTAAAAGGTAATCTAAAACATTTTGTTATCCCCCCACCAGCTGCTTCACATTTAACAAGATTTGATTCTCAAGCTCAAAAATGTTGTGAAGTATTAGCTCGTAATATAGGAATTAGAAGAGCTGAAGGTGATTGGATTGTCTCAACTAATATTGATATTATACATCCAAAACGTAAAGATATAGAAAAAGTAATTAATGAAAATGATAAAAATACTTTTATTACATTAAGTCGAAGAGAAATGACTTGGGAAATAATTAAAGAATTTCATGGAGGTGAATTAAAATATCAAGATTGGAAGGCACTTAGAGATTACATTTATGTTAATTCTGAAGAACGTAAAGATAAAGAAAAAATTGTAGAAGGTGATGATTATAGTATTATTAATTGTTGTGGTGATTTTCAATTAGCTTCTAAACATATTTGGAATGAAATTAAAGGATTTGAAGAAGAATTAATTTATCCTTTATTTGCTGATACTAATGTCCAAAAGAAAGCTGTTAAACATGGTTTTAATTTAAAAGCTATTTACAATCCACCTATGTTCCATATTAATCATGGTTCTAAAGGATGGGGAGGAGGAGGGATAGCTGATGGAGTTAATAAAAAAGCAAATGATCAATACCGAGCAATTATATATCAAACCCAAACAGAAAACCCAGATACATGGGGCTTTTCAGACATTGAAATTGAATATGAGATTTTTTAAACTTTAATTTGGCTTTCTAATTTCTTAATGTTATCTTTAGTAAAAATTAAGATACATGGAATACGATCATAATAATTATTATTTCTACTCACATTTAGATCCTAATAAAGAACCTATTGGTACATGTCGAGCAGGTACTTTAGGTATAGCGACTTATTATTTCGCGTCTATGAAAAGTATGACTACTGAAGATTTTTTAAAATTATATTCTATAAGTATAAAAAATGAATCTAAATAATTTTGGAAATAGATTAAAAATTAATCGAAATAAACAATCTCAAGAAAAAGATGTGTTTGTTGAATTTGTTAATATGTTAGATGAATGTTGGGCTAGAACTAATTTTCTTCACGATCATTTAAAAATTGATTTCTATAACTATGAAGAATCATATTATAGTATTATTGAGGATCTTATTTATCTTAAGTATGGAGATGAAGTAGGTGCTTTGATTTTATGGTATGTATACGATAGATTTGACTCAGATGGTGAACTCCAAAAGTTAGAAGTGACTATACCTGGTAAAACTAAAAAAATATATACTCTTAAGACAGCTCTTGATCTTTGGAATTTAATTGAGAAAATAAATAAAGCAAACCAAAATAAATAATTTATGAACAGACACTGTAAAGTATGTGATGTTGTGATTGATCCACGTAGAATTGCTATTCTACCTGAAACTAAAACTTGCACTCAACACTCAACCGCTGAGAAAAAAGTAGCGATGGTAGTTCAAATGGGAGAAGGTGATCA